>Ga0180009_10000417_pt1 | contig 60411 bp, 47 predicted proteins | sample OS_PC_MetaG_FD_123537 | JGI IMG/M metagenome (GOLD analysis project Ga0180009, IMG submission 123537) | Groundwater microbial communities from the Aspo Hard Rock Laboratory (HRL) deep subsurface site, Sweden - OS_PC_MetaG | ecosystem: Environmental > Aquatic > Deep subsurface > Groundwater... | reverse complement strand
TATATCAATATGGTGAGTCCAATGAGACCTACCAGGTATTTGACGGAAACGGAAACTGGTCAATGCTTACCCAGGACGGAGAAGACAACTACGCAGAATTCATCGTTAACGGTGACGAAAACAACATCTACGCCGAGCAGGGCGGTTACGCAAACTACCTTTATATAAACATGGACGGAAATTACAATATCGCCGATGTTTATCAATATGGTTTTGACAACTATGCATCCATTTCCATGTACGGCGACGGAAACGAATCCTGGATCGATATGGACGGTGGTTTCAACAGCGTCGAGCAACTCATCACAGGCAGTTACAACTACGCCGATGCATGGGTGATCGGTTTCGGCAACACCGCCATTGAAACACAGTACGGAAACGGTAACCAGCTTATGGTTGACCAGTGGGGTGATGGTAACTATACAATCGTTGCTCAGGATGGAAACAACAACTTCAGCTTTACCGGACAGTACGGTGTGGGCAACAGCCTTTACGTTACACAAAGCGGAGAAGCCAACAACAATGAGCTTTATCAGAATGGTTGGTTCAACAGTGCAAATGTAAACCAGAGCGGATTTGCCAACAGCAACTTTACCGAGCAGATTGGCGACGATAACATGCTTGATCTGAACCAGTCGGGTGACTACAACACCAGCAGCCTTTTCCAGGGTGGTTTTGCCAACATGGCCCAGATTGATCAGAACGGCGAAGGAAACAATGTAAACATGTACCAGGAAGGCGCTTTCAACGAGCTGTACGCAGAGCAGAACGGTGATGGAAACAACCTCTACGCAGACCAATCCGGAGTAGGAAACACAATATTCAGCTATCAGAATGGAAACTATAACAACACTGAGATCATCCAGTCAGGCGAATTCAACTTCGTAAGCGCAGTTGTAGCCGGCGGTGATGAAAACAACATCAACGCTTACCAGTACGGCGAAGGCAACATCACCAATGTTTACCTCGAAGCCGGCAGCGATCTTAACAACGTGAACGTGGATCAGGACGGTCTCGGCAACACAGTCGGTGACGGATTCTTCTCCAACGGTATCTATATCGCAGGCGACATGAACATCAGCAACGTATCACAGCAGGGAGCAATCAACAGCGCTAAAGCAACCATCTTCGGAAACGGTAACACTTCAGGAATTATACAGCACTAATTCTGCGATAATTAGCTTCATAACCGACTCCCCGGGTCTCGATGAGATCCGGGGTTTTTTTATTTATTTTATTTCAATATTTACTATTTTAGCATTGGATTCTCAGTCCAGTATTTATAAACCAACCATTATTAATTTCTTATGAATCGCATAATTGTTATTCTCGTCCTTTGCCTGATGGTCCTTGCTTCCTGCGAAACCAGGCGTAATGTTTTGTTTTTGAACGAAACCGACCTCACCTTCATGGAAACCGGCTGGGGTAATGTACACAAGAACTACAGTGTCGACAGTAACCTTCTTCAGGTTGCAGGCAAGGTTTTTGAAAACGGTGTCGGCACCCATGCCATCAGTAAAATGCTGATCGATCTGCATGGAACAGGGAAGAAGATAAGCGGATATTGCGGTGTGGACGACGAGAGCGGTGATCCTGCCAGCGTTGAGTTTTTCATCCTGGGTGATGCAAAAGTGCTTTGGCAAAGCGGAATCATGACAAAGGGTGATTCTGCCGGGAAATTCGATGTAGCCCTTGATGGCATTCAGAAACTGGGGCTTTACATCTCCGATGGTGGCGACAACATCAACTACGATCATGCCGACTGGCTGGAGGTGGCCATTGAGTATACCGGCCGGGAGCCGGTCCCGGTCATGCAACCCATGCCTGAAGCCTATATCCTCACTCCTCCTCCACCGGATGAGCCAAGGATCAACGGTCCTTCTGTCTATGGTGCCACACCCGGAAAACCCTTCCTGTTTAAAATCCCTGCAACCGGCAAAAGGCCTATGACTTTCGCTGCTGAAGTACTTCCTGAAGGATTAATATTGGATCCTGCCACCGGTATCATTTCGGGAACATGCCCTCCCAGGGGCGATTACGAAATAACCTTTACAGCAAAGAACGAACTGGGCAGCAACAGCAAGTCCTGGAAACTCGTTTCCGGCAGTTCTCTGGCCCTCACCCCGCCTATGGGCTGGAATAGCTGGAACTGCTGGGGACTGAGTGTCGACCAGGAGAAGGTGAAAGGGGCAGCTGAAGCCATGGTCAACTCCGGCCTGGCCGATCACGGATGGTCATTCATCAACATCGATGACGGCTGGGAAGCAGCAGAACGTACTCCTGAAGGTGAACTCCTGGCCAACGAGAAATTCCCCGACATGAAGAAGCTGGCCGATGACGTTCATGCCTTAGGGCTCAAACTGGGCATTTATTCCGGTCCTGGGCCACTGACCTGCGGAGGTTACCTTGCCAGTTACCAGCATGAATTACAGGATGCGCAGACCTGGGCGCGCTGGGGCATCGATTACCTGAAGTACGACTGGTGCGCTTACAGCCGCATTGCCAAAGACCGCAGTCTTCCGGAACTAAAGAAACCATACATCCTTATGCGTGAGATGCTCAACCGGGTAGACCGCGACATCGTTTACAGCCTCTGCCAGTATGGTATGGGTGATGTATGGACCTGGGGCGAGGAGGTTGGTGGCAACCTGTGGCGCACCACCGGCGACATAACCGATACCTGGACCAGCATGGCCGGCATAGGGTTCAGTCAGGACAAGTGCTCCCCATACGCCGGTCCGGGCCACTGGAACGACCCCGATATGCTGGTGGTAGGCAAAGTAGGCTGGGGTCCCAGCTTGCGCGAAACCAAACTCACCCCCGATGAACAATATACGCATATCAGCCTGTGGAGCCTTCTTTCCTCTCCCCTCCTGCTGGGATGCGACATGCAACAACTCGATGAATTCACCCTGAGTCTTCTCACGAACGATGAAGTACTGGCCGTGAACCAGGATCCCCTGGGCAAACAGGCAACAAAACTGGCTGAGGGTGATGGTTACCAGGTCTGGGGCAAGTCCATGTCGGATGGTTCAACCGCCATAGGGATATTCAACACCGGCTCGGATAGCCCGGTGGAAGCTTTTTCCTGGGATGGTGAACCGGATGTGAAAAAGATACGGGTTTCCTGGAAGGAACTGGGACTGATAAATAATGAGTACAAGGTACGAGACCTTTGGCGGCAACAAGACCTGGGAAACTTTTCGGAAGGATTTGAAGCGGAAGTACCTTACCATGGTGTGGTCTTCATTGGGATCAGGTAATCCCTCCGTTCTGAGCATTCACTAACTAAATCAAAGCGTTTATCAATCCAATCCCGGCGTTTATTGATTTGTTGCACTTAAGCTTTTCTAAGGTTGTATTTTTAGTAAAATATTTCTTTTTATTAACCCGCTAAAACTATAACCATGAACAAATCAGCTATTTTCCTGATCTTATTGTCACTATCGGGCGTCTTCTGCCTGTCACAGACAATAGTCCCTGCCGGAGATGTTTCCGGTACCTGGAATGCAGAAGGATCACCCTACCTTGTTGAAGGAGAGATCACTGTCCAGGCCGGTAACACCCTGATCATCGAACCGGGGGTGAATGTAGAGTTCCAGATCAATTGTGCCCTCCTTGTTACCGGCAGGATCCTGGCAGAAGGTACTGAAAACGACACCATCCTGTTCAGCGCAGCCGGAACATCCGGCCATAGGGGCGTTAGAATGGCTTCAGTCGATTCCCTAAGTGATACCTGTTTTTTTCGTTACTGCAGATTCCAGGATGGAAATGGCATTGGCACCTGGCCGGATAATTGTGGCCCGGGCATTGCGGTCATGAATTTCAACAAAGTGGTAGTAGAACACTGCCTTTTTATTGATAATAAAGCCTGGACCGGCACCAATGCTGCCGGAGGAGCCATTGCATTTCAAAACGCTGACATAATAATCCGCAACAATAGTTTTATAAATAATAGATCCAGCGTAGGTGGGGCCATGATGGTATATGCCTGCAACAATGCGATTATTGAAAACAATTACTTTTACGATAATTATGCCACAAAAACCGCCGGGGTAATCGCTGTCTGGGATCACTCCAATCCCCTTATCAAAAATAATATCTTCGAAGCTAACCATGCCAATCAATTTGGAGGAGCCATTGAGGTTTATCTTTCAAGCAATCCCCAAATATCACATAACCTGTTTGTAGATAATTATTCCCTTATAGATGGAGGGGCTATTGAGCTGAATGCATACTGCAATCCTTTGATCATTAATAATACTATTGTAAATAATTCTTCAAACAACCATGGAGGAGGCATTGATATATATGATGAGTCGTCCCCCAGGCTGATCAATAATATCTACTGGGGCAATGAATCACCAAGCGGCTGTCAGATATACATTTACTCCGATGATTGTATCCCTGATTTTTACTTCAACGATATCCAGTATGGACAGGATTCCATCGAAGGAGCGCCAATCCTGGGACAATGGAAAGCAAACATCGACCTCTACCCCATTTTTGTTGATACCGCATCCAATAATTTTCATCTTGAATGGGATTCTCCCTGCATCAACGCCGGTGTAGATACGATTCTCGACCCGGATGGCACCATAAGCGATATAGGTGCATATTATTACCATATTATCAATCCGGGAATCAATGAACAGAATAATAAGCAAACACTAACACTCAACCTGTATCCAAATCCGGCAGTTTCAGTATTAACGGTAAGTTATGGAACTTTTACGCAAAATAGTATAAATGAATTGGGTATACCCAATGACCAGGATATGGAAGTTACTATATTTGATCTTCGTGGATCCAGAGTTTCATCCTTTAGCCTGCCGGGATCATATAAATCTAAGAACCAATTTACGTTGGATGTATCGGATTTGCCTTCCGGAATATATTCAGTGCGGTTAAAAGTGGCCGGAGCAGATATGATTGGCAAATTTATCAGGAGATAAATACAAGGCAAAATTGCTGATGGAAGGAACATTAAGGGATTCCAGGATGCAAAACCTGATCTTTTCGGTTATAACAGGATTAGTTTTCAGGATACGCTTATAACCAATAGTGGTACCTTCTGTGATTAATATCCATTCATTATCCGGGCTCAAGGCAAAAACCCGGAAGCGTGAAATGCGTTGTCCGAACCTGATGGGTTCCTGGATCACAATCCTGTCGAACTTCACAGGTTCTTTAAACTCAATCGTCAGTTCAGCGGAAAATAAACTGTCATCTGCAGCCCAATATGAATTTCTGTCATCATCGATGATATTTGCAGGACTGAAATATTCATCATTATTCCGGATATTGTTTGCTATTACATATCCATTAACGGCAAGGTTAGTATCAAAGGTTTCCTGTATGATTTTCCTGAATTCTTTAAGGCTGTCAATATCATTTTCATGGATCAGACCGCGACGGTCCGGAGGTATGTTCAGCAGCAGAACGGCATTTCTGCCAACCGATTTATAATAAATATCTACCAGTTGCTGAGATGATTTGACCAGACTATCCTGTTGTTCATGATAAAACCAACCCGGCCGGATGGATACGTCGCACTGTCCGGTGATCCATTTGTTTCCATCCGGATCGCCGGTATTCAGGTAAGCTTGGTCGGCGCCGCCTATGGTAAGCCTGCTGTCGTCGATCATCGACCAGAATGTTTCCCCCGCGAAACCGTTTTCATTGCCTACCCAGCGAAGGTCAGGACCGGCATCGGAGAAGATCATGATATCCGGTTGCAGTGATTTTACCAGGGTAAAAGTAGAATCCCATTCGTAGTATGTTTTATTGTCGATGGTCCGGGTTTCATTGGTACCACCGTAATATCCACTACCCCCGTTGGCCCCGTCGAACCAGATCTCGTCGATCTTTCCGTAGTTTGTGAGCAGTTCCTTAAGCTGATTCCTGTAATATGTCAGATATTCCGGCTTTCCATAATCAGGATGGTTGCGGTCCCAAGGCGAAAGGTACAGACCTGTTTTCAATCCATGCTTCCGGCAAGCCTCGGTGAACTCCCTCACGATATCACCCTTTCCATTCCTGTATGGGCTGTATTTGACACTGTGTTTAGTAAAAACGCTGGGCCACAGGCAGAATCCGTCGTGATGCTTGGCTGTGAGGATCAGTTCTCTCAGTCCTCCCTCTTTTGCTGCCATAACCCATTGCTCGCAATCAAGCTGTTCAGGGTTGAAAATACCGGGGTCTTCATCACCAAAGCCCCACTCCCTATCGGTAAAGGTGTTCATGGAAAAATGGACAAATCCCACCATTTCCATTTCCTGATAATTAATCTGTTGCACTGAAGGAATAACCTTACAGACAGGAATATCCTCAGGTAATCCCGCGCCATTATAACAGCCGGCGGCCATCAACAGGCTGAATATGAATGTTATCTTTCTTATACGCATTTCCAAGAATCTGGAGCATGAATACCTGCATTAGTGCAGGTTGATTTATTTACCTGATTTGATCCAAACCGCCATCTCTCCGGGCCCCCTGTGTGCCCATGCATAGTAAGGGATCATGGTAAAATCCTTATTCCCTGAACCCTGCAGCATGACCAGGCCACCCAGCAAGTCAGGATTAAAATCGGTGCTTATGGCTGTGGATGGATCTATTTCCAGGTTCATAACTGAGGAGTCGGCCTGGTCGGTCCATTCAGCGCAATAAACCAGCGGTCCCCGCTGTATGGCCACTTTACCCGTATCCTCAGGCACCTTCTCATGGGCAGTGATAAACAGTACTTCCATGGGCAGGAAAACCTCCACTTTATCTCCGGCCTGCCATTGTCGCTCTATAACCGCATAACCTTTATCCATTAAAAAATCTTCCTTCTCCCCGTTAACAAAAATATCCGGCTGATTCTCGAATCCATTCAGGGTTGTATACAGATCTGACGGAATAACCTCGCCCGTTGCCCATCCCGGCACCCTAAACCTCAGCGTGAAAGTCGCGGGTTTATCGGGCTCTATTTCAAACAGGCTTTCACCTTCCCAGGGCATCAGACTTTTCTGAATTAACTTCACTTTGGCATTCTTAAGTTCAATATCCGCTAAACTGGAAACATAAAGGTTCACATAGATATTCCTGTCATCTTCAGCATAGATATACCCTTGCACAGAAGGGATAAAACGGCTGATGTTAGAAGGGCAACATGCGCAGGCGAACCATTCGCTACGACTGTCTTTTCCATGGGATTCCAAACGGTTGGGGTAAAAGAACAGGTTTCCTTCCAGGGCAACACCGGAAAGCACGTTATTATAAAGGCTTCTTTCCAGGATGTCGATATATTTGGAATCTCCTGTCAATAGGAACATTCGGTGATTCCAAAGCACATTGGCAATTCCCGCGCAGGTTTCACAATAGGCGGTGGCATTGGGCAGGTCATAAGGCTCCCCGAATCCCTCGTGGCTGCCCACGGAGCCAATGCCTCCGGTTATATAAAGCTTTCCCGAAACAACATCGTTCCAGATGCTGTCGATGGCTTGTATATAAGCCAAATCCCCGGTCATGGAAGCCACATCGGCCATGCCGGCATACATGTAACAGGCACGAACAGAATGCCCGACTGCCTCACGCTGTTGCGTAACCGATTCATGAGCCTGGTTGTATGAATCACCTCCCTGTCTGGTATCCAGGAAGAAGCGGGCGAGCTCAAGATAACGTTCATCCCCTGTGGTACGGTATAGCCTGACCAGACCGATCTCAATCTCCTGATGGCCGGGATATTTTTCAATCTTTCCCTTGCCAAAATCCTGATAAACAAGGTCGGCCGACTTAATGGCTATATCCAGGAAATTTCTTCTACCCGTAGCATTGTAATGAGCCACAGCCGCTTCATACATATGCCCGAGATTATACAGTTCGTGGCTGTGGTGATTCACTTTTTCCCAGCGTTGTGTGCCGACCCATCCGGTATCGGCTTCTTCTCCCAGGATGGTGCGGTATGTGTATAAGTATCCATCCTTTTCCTGGGCCGCGGCTATCCAGGAAATCAATGTATCAAGATAGGCATCCAGGCTGTCGTCGGGAAACTCCTGTAAAGAGTAGGCCGCCCCTTCCATGATCTTGAAAACATCGGAATCGTCGAAAGGATAACGGGAACTGAAACCGCCTTCCTCAAGACCGCCGGCAACCCGGAAATTCTTTAAACGCCCCGTTTCTTCACACTGCTCGAAAGCAAAAGGTATAGTGACCCGGTTGTTGGTCTCCAAACGCGATTTCCAGAAATTATCTGTGAGATCCACTTTTGTAAACGAAACCGGTCTGATCTTGTAATCTTTGGAATTTCTTTCCTCCTGGCAAGAAGTAAAAATAAACAATACGGCTAATAAAATTAGCGCGATGACAGGCTTTTTCATAATCCATACTTTGGTAAATATTGAAACCCTAAAATACAAAAACAACATTGAAGTAATACGAACTCGGGAAAGAATATTAAAATGAGGCAGGTAGCGGGTTCGGGAGTTTAGAAGTTTAGAAGTTTAGAAGTTTAGAAGTTTAGGGTTTAGGGTTTAGGGTTTAGGGTTTGATGATCCATAACATTAGTTCTCAGGTTGTTTCCTTATCGCTAATCGCCAGTTTCCAGTAAGGTATAACATTTATTATGTGTTCTTTTACTTTCAGTTCATCTTCCTGGTCAGTGGTTACAATCAGTCCCTTTTTTACACCACAGTATTCCATAGCTTCAATAATCCCATTGGTTTCCCGTGTCAGATTATCACTTTTTAACGACGAACATACCTGAAGGCAATGGTTTATGACACCTTCCTCTTTGATGATAAAATCACACTCATAACGGTTGGTGTAATAAAAAACCTGTGCTCCCTTTCTTCGGTAATGCAGGAATACAGCATTTTCCAGTATTCTTCCCTCATCTTTGGAAAACGAAAGCGAATTGGCATTTGCCAGACCGGTATCAATAGAATAAATCTTCCTCGGATTGAAGATTTGCTTTTTAAGGGAATAATCAAAACGTGGAATGGTAAATAAAAGATAACTATCCTGGAAGTAAGAGAGATAATCAATCACTGTTGTGGCCGATCCCAGTTCAAAAGTATTTTTCAACTGATTATAGGATAACACTTTTGATATATTCGATATGATGTATAAAAGCATTTGTTTAAGGGTTTCATGCCTTCTAACCTGCTGCCTGACCGCGATATCACGATAGATAATGTCATAAAGTATCTGATGAAGTATCTCCTGATCAGTATCTTTTAAATATTCAGGAAACCCGCCCTTATTGAAATAATCCCTTGAAGAAGCCGTCGATGCCTTGCCCCCTGTGAATGTCAGAAATTCCTTGTAGGAAAACGGGAATATTTCCCTGATCAGATGCCTCCCGGTAAGTTTGGTTCCTAATTCCCTGCTTAGCATTGAAGCATTGGAACCGGTAATAAACACCTGATATTTCTCGTCATGCAAGGCTCTGATGTATCGTTCCCATTCAGGAATCACTTGTATCTCATCGAAATAAATTTTCTTAACTCTTTTTTCTTTAATGATTTCGTCCAGTTTGTTAAAGTCATCCAGAGCAAAACCACTTAACTTTGGATCCTCAAAATTCAGGAACAAAAAAGGTTCATCCTTCGGGAATAATTGTCTCAATAAAGTACTTTTCCCGCACCTCCTTATCCCGCTGATAATGTTGATATGACTCCCCTTTAGTGATATTTGCCCGGCAATATCTCTTTCAATACCTCTTCCCAGATGACTGTTCCTCTCCTGCTGAGATTCCAGCACTTCAGAAATAGCTGATTTTAACATGACAGCAAAATTTTATTTTACAAAAATAATATATTTTATATTAGCAATGTAAACTAATAATAAAAGGTACATATCGTACTTTTACGTGAGTTTCAGGATGCAACTTGTTATCAATCATTCCTGATACCCATATAACATTATTCCTATCTTTGCCGAAATTCAAGAAAAGCTGCAAAATGTCCGATAATAAGAAAGCATTTAAAAGATATACCATTACTTCTGCTCTGCCATATGCCAATGGTCCGATCCATATTGGTCATCTGGCGGGGGTTTATGTTCCGGCCGACATTTACGCCCGTTATCTACGGATGCAAGGCGAAGACGTATTGTTCATAGGGGGATCCGACGAGCACGGGGTACCTATCACCATCAAGGCAAGGCAACAGGGCGTTAGTCCACAGGAAATTGTAGACAAATATCACGCGATCATCCGGGATTCATTTGCAGCGTTTGGCATTTCCTTCGATGTTTATTCCAGGACATCGGCTCCCATACATCATGAGACGGCATCTGAATTTTTCCGTAAGCTATATGAAAAGGGGGAATTTACCGAAAAAACCACCTTGCAGTATTACGATGAAGAAGCCGGACACTTCCTGGCCGACCGGTATATTACGGGAACCTGTCCGCACTGTAGTTTCGATAGAGCTTACGGCGACCAGTGTGAAAACTGCGGTACTTCTCTCAGTCCGACCGACCTCATCAATCCCCGTTCTGCGCTAAGCGGTAACGCTCCGGTGATGAAAGAAACCAAACACTGGTATCTTCCGCTCGACCGTTACGAAGGCTGGCTGAGAGAATGGATCCTGGAAGGCCATGAAAGCGACTGGAAACCTAATGTTTACGGTCAGTGCAAATCCTGGATCGATCAGGGACTGCAACCCAGGGCCGTAACCCGCGACCTCGACTGGGGCGTTAAGGTTCCATTGGAAGGCACAGAAGAAAAAGTGCTTTATGTATGGTTCGATGCCCCCATAGGATACATATCCGCCTCCAGGGAATGGAGCGAAAAAACAGGAAAAGACTGGGAACCCTACTGGAAAAGCCACGACTCCAGACTGGTTCACTTCATCGGTAAGGATAACATCGTGTTCCATTGTATCATTTTCCCAGCTATGTTACATAAGGAAGGATCCTTTATCCTTCCCGACAATGTCCCGGCCAATGAATTCCTGAATCTTGAAGGAGAAAAGATCTCCACTTCGCGTAACTGGGCAGTCTGGTTACACGAATACCTGGAAGATTTCCCGGGAAGACAGGATGTGCTCCGGTACACCCTCTGTGCCAACGCCCCGGAATCAAAAGATAACGACTTCACATGGAAGGATTTTCAGGCAAGGAACAACAACGAGTTGCTTGCAATCTTTGGCAACCTGATCAACCGCACGATGGTATTAACGGAAAAATACTTCGGCGGAACGGTGCCGGCAGCAGGTGTGCTAACTGATATCGATAAATTAGTCCTGGAAGAGATCAAAACCTTCCCCGGCAGGATAGGAAGCCGCATTGAGCATTTCAAATTCCGGGAAGCCCTGAGCGAGATGATGAATCTGGCACGCCTCGGAAACAAATACCTCACCGACAGTGAACCCTGGAAGGTGATCCAAAGCGATGAAGAAAGGGTGAAGACCATTTTGAATGTATCACTGCAAATCTGCGCCAACCTTGCCATTCTCTCAAAGCCTTTCCTTCCCTTTACCGCAGAAAGACTGGTTTACCTGTTGAACCTTCCTGAGCTGGACTGGAACGATGCCGGCCGCAGCAACCTCTTGCCTGCCGGTCATATCCTGAACAAAGCCGAATATCTTTTCGAAAGGATAGATGATAAAATGATAGAAGCCCAGGTACAAAAACTCCTGGAAACGAAAAAAATGAACGAAGCAGCACAAGCCGGGGCTAAACCGGCAAAAGACAACATCAGTTACGACGATTTTGCAAAAATCGATATCCGTACCGGCACCATCCTGGAAGCCGAAAAAGTGCCCAAAACGAAAAAACTTCTGAAACTGAAGATTGATACAGGCATCGATAAACGTACCGTCGTTTCCGGAATTGCCGAATATTATGAGCCTGCCGCCATCATCGGGAAACAGGTATGCATCCTGGTTAACCTCGAACCCAGGCAGTTAAAAGGCATAGAGTCGCAAGGAATGATCCTGATGGCCGAGGATAATACCGGTAAACTGGTTTTTGTTTCGCCTTCAGAGAAATTCATGAACGGCAGCGAGGTGAAATAAGTCTCTAATCGTCTCACTCTATGAAAAACTTCCATGCGCAGTAATACTCTTCAGGATGAGGATCGGGCGGGCATGCAATACATTCGGTCTTAATGCGCTTATCGATAGCCTCCGCGAATGTTGTGTATTCAACCAAACCCCCTGATTTACATGGATAATCATCCAGTCCTTTGCGTTTGCGGGCCGATTGCACCCTGCAGTCATCCATCCTGAAAACAAAACTCTTCTCCGTTTCCTCATGGATGGATTGCTTGTTAACGGAAGCATAAAGGCGATACTGAAGGGCCCTCTTCAAGCCTCCCAAACCGGGGTTTTCCGGGATATTGAGCAATCGTTTGATCGACCAGGCCTCATAGGGTGAAAATTGCCCCCAGGTTGAGTCGTTGCACCTCTTGGCATCATTCATGCCGCGTGTAAACTCAACCGCCTGGAACCAAACCCCGTCCATAGCCAGCCAGTTTACAGCTACACCTTGTTTCAACTCCTGCAATTTGTCCTCCGGCATTTCCAGGAGGGGGATGGGTAATCCATCATCCAACTCAAAGCCAAGTATTTTAGCCAGTCGTTTCATATGGATCTCCTCACTGCGGGCAGAAGCAACCTTCAAAACTTCGAGCGCCTTTTCCCTGCCCAGCTGGTGCTGTACCTCCGCATACCACATGGCATGGTGCATCATACTGCGGTGAAAATAATCAATGATCAACCTGACGGTTTCCTTTTTGTTGTTCATTTCCTCAACTCCTTTATAAACAATGGATCACACAAGATGCTGGCCAGTACTGACGGAGCAACTTCGGTCCCATAACTTTTTAACTTCTCTATAATGGTTTCTTTATTGGTATCATCTTCCAGGATCTGGCGTATCTCTTTCATCTGGGATCCCTTCAGTTCATCCTGAAGAGCGGAAAGAATGATATTGTAAAACTCGTTGGTAGCCTGTTCCCGTGCCGGTAATCCAAAGGTTTTCAACTCATCGATTGAAGCTTCCAGGATTTCCCGTCCAAGCTTTTTACACGTTTCCAGATATTCTGACGATCCGGTTGTATCGCGAAGAGCCCAGCTGCTATAATCATAGGTTATCTTCTCGATCTGCCGGATCTTTTCAGAATGTTCCCCGAAGATCCTGGCAACTATGACTATAGTGTATTTCTTCCAGGCTTCCAGGTCGAAACCCTTGACATTCAGCTTGTCAATCTGGTTCCGTAATAAATCTATTTCTTTCTGAGCCATGATATGATATTAAATTGGGATAAATTTAATAAAAAGAATCATGCATCAGGTTGTTTCTATTGTCCTTAAAAACGCTGCTGGGATCTCCACAAACAATTCCTTGCCAACACCGGCAATCTCAATCCTGACCTTTTGCTTCCCAAGCACCCTGACCAGGTTACCCTGCAACCCTTTCATGGCGCCTTCAATGACTTCCACCAATTGTCCGGGAACCAGACTGCTTGTATCTATATTCAGGTTTTCACCCTGCGCAATGAAAGTTTTTATGGCTTCAATCTGTTGTGGAGGTATAGGTACAGCTTTGCCTTCAAAAGTGATGTATCTGACAACATGTATGGAGGCATTTAACACCTCAAAATATTCTTTTACCGAAACCCTGGCAAAAATATAGGAGCGGAAAAGTGGTTCTTCCACCCATTTCTTACGGTCAGACCACTGTTTCAGGGTTTTCACCAAAGGCAGGTAACTTTCAATGCCAGCTTCTTTCAAGTCTTCCCAGGCTCTTTTTTCGGACCTAGGCCGGGTGTACAAAGCGTGCCAGTGATACTCGTGTTTTGGTTTAACCATGGATCATCGGTTTACTGAACAAGCTCCCTGTAAGGAATAATATTAACTGCCGAAGATCCTGCGAAGCACAGATTTTTTCTCCACATCCTTATCATCGGAGTAATACCCGTAACCATAACCATAGCCGTAACCATAGCCGTAACCGTAACCATAGCCGTAACCATAGCCATAGCCATAACCATAGCCATAGCCATAACCATAACCGCTGCGGCCCAGCTTAACGTCGTTGATCAGGATGCAGGTGTTTGGAATATTCCTTAGTTCAATGTCTTTGATAATGGAACCAAACACCTTCTTATGAGTGTAATTCTGCCTTACAATGAATAAGTTGGCATCAGTGTGTTTCATCAGGAGAAAGGCATCGGTAACCAGTCCGACAGGAGGTGTGTCGATAATAATAAAGTCATATCTTTTCTTCAGCTCCTCAAACATCTCATTGGTTTTGTCGGAGGCGATCAATTCAGCCGGATTTGGAGGCACAGGACCTGCCATTACCACATCCATATTCTCAATGGGAGAAGTCTGGATCATCTCATCGATAGTACATTTATTGATCAGATATGATGTTATCCCGACCGTATTTGTTAGTCCAAAATCCTGGTAAATCTTGGGTTTTCTAAGGTCGAAACCCATTAAAAGGGTCTTTTTCCCATAAAAGGCATATATAGAGGACAGATTTATAGACACAAAAGTCTTACCGGCACTTACCATATCCGATGTAACCAGGAGGGTTTGCTGCTCCTTACCCTTCAGGATATACTGGATATTGGTTCTGACCGACCGGAAGGACTCAGCGATGGATGATTTGGGTGATTCGGCAACAACGAGTTTGGAAATTTTGGTACTATGAATGATATGGCCAACGATAGGAATCTTTGTCAGTTTTTCAACATCCGATCTTTCCACAATTTTATCATTCAGGTAATCTTTCCCCAGGACGAAGGCCACGGGGAGAACCAGGCCCAGCAAAAGGGCAATCGTATAGTTCAGGCTTTTCTTTGGAAATACCTGGGATTGTCCATCCGTTCTGGCTATATCGATAATTTCGTTATCGGGGAAATTCGAGGCTTCGGTGATCTGAGCTTCCGATCTTTTCTGCAACAGGAATGTGTACATGGTATTGCTCAGGTTGAAATCCCTTTCGATATTGAACAAAGTTCTCTGTGTTCTGGGGAGTCGCTGCATTCGTTTTTGCATATCTCCTACGCGGTCGTCGATATCGGCAATACCAATATTCGAGGTATTGATGATACTGTTTATATTCTCGAGCAAAGCATCACGTGTATTGCGGATCTTTTGGTTTAGTTCGGTAACCAGAGGATTGGTCTCACGCGCAGCCGACAATAGTTCTGTTTTCTGATTATTCAGTTCGATGAGCTCGGTAGTTAGCTGATTAAGCAAAGGATCCTCTATCCCCATGGAAGATGGGACAACCAGCTTATCGAGGTTATCTATGTTTTTCTGAAGATATTCCTTAAGGTTAACATAATACTTCGCTTTCACCATCAACTCCGCCTTTTGTGTTTGCAGTTCTTTCATATGCTCAAACACCATCTGTGTTTCGAAGTCGATATCCATTACTTCATTATTCAGACGGAATGTCTCAAGATTTTGCTCGGCATAAATCAGTGTGTCTTCAATACCTTTCAGTTCCTGGTTAATAAATTCAATCGTATTCCGTGCTACCTTGTTCTTTTTCTCCAGTTCTCTTGATAGGTAAGCCTGGGTAAGAAAATTAAGGAAATCAACCAACTTTTTCACATTATTCCCCTTCAGGGATATTTTCAAAAGCGAAGCTTCCCTCTGCACTGGTTCAATCTCAAGTCCACGGAATCTGCCTACCAGCGACTGGTAGCTGTTAAAGACAAAAAGGTAATCGTTTTCCTTATCCTTTTCAGGATCGAAATTACTGTTCAAAACAACCCTGAAACTGTATTCCGGTGTTTCAATAATTTCCCCGAAAAAAAATTCCTTGTCAAGATTAACACTTTCCAGTTTTTTATCAGCAACAGGTTCCCCTTCGTTGTAATAATAAAGGGAAATATTCTGACCTTCCGCTGATAATCTGAATTTAGAGTTAGAAATGACATTAACATGAAACTGAAGGTTAACCGCTTGAATATGGCTTGTATCAAACTCAACGCTAAACGGTGAATCACCGTAGATCTCTTTCAGAATGAAATCCTTTTCCTGAAAGTATGACACTTCAAAAGGCAGGCTTTTAACTGTGCGCAAGGCCAGAGAATAGGATTGCAGTATCCCGATTTCATTTTCAATATTCTGCTGCCTCCTGCCAAAAGAACCCAGACCTATCAGTGCCTGCGGGTCCATAGAAGCATCATCTTTAACCAGTACCGTTGTGGATATTTCATAAACCGGTTCCGTGTATTTATTGAACAGAAAGGCTATGATAAGGGCAACGATGATGGTGAGTACAAATAAATACCAATACCGGTAAAATTTAAAAAACAAGGCTTTAAAATCAATGGATTCTTCCTTGTTAAGCTCATAGAATTTTTCCTGGTCCACGGAATAGGGTTTTAATTATTGAAATAATTGATCAGGAGCAATGCAGTAGAAATAGCCGCGAAAATTACGGCATAAGGGAACTGGGCAAAAGTGAACTGTTTCCCTTTGAGTGGCTCAGCATAAACAATATCGTTAGGCTTCAGGTAATAATAGTCAGAGGCAATGATCGATTTCTCAGTCAGGTCGAGCCGGTGTATCACCGATCCCTTTTCTGTTTGCCGGATGAGGGCAACCCGGTTTCTGTTGGCAAAATCCGTCAGGTCACCCCCCATGGATATGGCCTGGAAAAGATTGATCCTGTCCTGATAAATATTATACTTACCCGGACGATTAAACTCACCGATCAGGGTTACATTGAAATTAGCCAGTTTTACCGAGATACTTGTTTCTACAAAAAAGATGTCGATCTTTTCCTGCAGTGATACCTTGATCTCCTGGGTTGTTTGGTTAAGGACGAAAAAAGAACCCACAAGCGGAAAATCAATATACCCTGAATCATTCACGGTATAGCCTTCCAGATACAAAGTAGCATCGGTGTATTGCTGGGTTTGCCTTTCCCCCTGGTTCAGATAATTGTTTGCCTTGTCATCCATACTGGTAACCCGGATATAAAGGATATCCCCGGGCTGAACCTTGTAATCTGCTTTTAATTCATTCTGGTAAACTGAAATGGTGTCGTTTTCCAGTGCACTTTGGAGGTAAATAATCTTTTTCTGCGGAACACAAGATGCAATCATTAAAAGGATGCCAAGCAATCCGATAAAACTCAGTGCTGATTTGATTCGCATGTTTATTTTGTTAATCTGTTCAAGACCCGGTGTGAAATGCAAATGTATATTTTTTTTTGGTAACAGGATTGAAAAAATGATCGCAAATCCTTCATATGTTTAACCGCATAATTAAATCCAAATAGAGTTATTAACACTCAATGGTAAAATTCAATCTGGATCTATGCAATATAAGTTCCTGTAAATCTATTACATAAGATGATAAAAATCACATTTCCGGCAATTAAAATAACGTTAAAGAACACTATTCACAAAAACCGGTTTATGATAGAAACACGGGTTAAGGGTATCCTTTCAGCATATCGGGTATAAATGGAAAAGCAAAAGGCATGAAAAGAAAGATGAGTAAGCAAGCGAAGAAGTCACCCATCAGGATCAGGACCGTTGCGGTACTAAGTCCCCCCACCCTGGAACAGATATTGGGAGGCTCACCCCAGTATGGATATTCCGGTTTGCCGGAAACCGGTGAATCTATGAACAAAACCCTGACATTTTTTTGCTGCAGAAGGCGATGGGAATAAACGGATAAGAGCGCTCATCAATGTCCTATAATAACAAAGGTCGCCCAAAGGCCTGGGAAAGATGTTCGCTGATTTTCCAGCATGCTGATTTTGGCTTTGCGAAGGGCTTTCGCAGGGGTATTGTCTAATACAAGAAAGCTGTAAAAATCTTCCATGAATTCCTTTGTATGAACGTCTGATACTTTCCATAAGGAAACGATAACCTGTCCTGTACCTGCATCCAGGAAACCCCGGGTCAGGGAGATAACTCCTTCACCACCTGCCAGCCTGCCCAATCCGCTTTCACAACAACTTAAAATAACCAGTTGGTTATGACTTTCTTGTCCCGACAATTCATCCATGAATAATATCCCATCATCCATCCGGGTATTCGGTTGAAATTCCTTTGCCCCCTGTTGGGAGAAAACCAATCCTGAAATACCGTAATCCTCGTTTGAAAAACCATGCGACGCTATATGAACAATATCATGATTCCTGAAATTATTTTTAAAATTTAATTCAGTGGCTTCCCCATGCATAAATGAAATAGTATCTACACCCATTCCTGATAAAATCCCCTTTGCTATGTTGATTTCCTCTTCAGTATAAGGCAGTTCAATGATATATCCATCTTTGCCGGTAAAAGACCTCAAAGAGGCGGAATCGAGGCAATGCATGGCATTGCTTCCCGCCATTTTGAAAACCGGCGCGAACCCGGCAAAAGAATTAATTTGTCGTATCCCGGGCCACATGCTGCTTTTCACAGATTGGTACCATACTGCAGCGGAATAACTATAAACAATCTCAAAATCCTGGATAAGATAACGGGGTTTACTATTTTCAGTTCTGGTGATCAGGCTCTCAAAGGGCAGATAATAAAGCAATCCATCGGGAATGATGATAAGCTTTTTTATACCTGTAAGCTGGCTTAATACCGGGTCTGCCAGTACTTTGAACAGAGAATCACCCATCGCATGCGCCCCGGGAATATCAATCATGCGCAGACTTTTCAGGTATTTCCTCACCAGCATGTCGGGACTTTTGGATGGCAACCTGTGAAGTTGCATCCCTTCCCGGGTAATGGTGGAAACAATAATACCGGAATCAAGTAACATGTAATTCAGGATAGCTTCACCCGGGGTAAGGCAATCCATAACTTGCTGCAGGGAAGGAAGAGCTATGGTGTCGGTAAAAACTGAAGCTACCCTTGATGTGTCTGAAGTTTCGGTTATTGAATCCATAGCCAGGATCAGACGGAACCGGCGATTCTCGATGGAATCTTTTATCCTGCCTGAAAACCTGCCTGACAATTCCAGACTATGCTGTATGGATTGCAGTCTGCTTTGTTCATTTATCAGAGTTATCCTTTCCTCTGGAAATCCCTGGTCAGGCAAACGACATAGGGAATTGGCCAGAATGTTTGCCTTGCATTTCTCCAACAGCAAAAAAATAAGAGCAGCCTGTTCCGGGGAAGGATCTCCGTATTCAGGGGTTAATATTTTCTGTCTTAAAATTTGTGCCATTATTCTGCGAGTTTTCTCTGCATAAAGAAATTTTGATCCCTGATCCTTATGTCCGGCTATCACTGTTTCCAAAACATTAACCAGGGTTTGTTCGGCTTTCTTGTTACACAACAGGTTATTCCGGAAATCTTTAGTCTGTTCAAAGGAAAGGATCATTCCGGCAAGAGAAACAACCAATTCGGGTCTGCTGAGAATGGAATCGGTTGATTCCGGGAGTAAGCAATCATCCAGGGATGCCTTTGCGCTGATGTTTGATTTCACGGCATCGCGGAACATGGCATAAGCGGTATCAAATTCATGATTTTCGTAACAGACTCCAGCTATGTCGTTCAGACACATAGCAATGGAGGGATGCCGTTCGCCAAAATGCCCTTTCAGCATTTTCAGACAAATATTTAAATATACCCGGGCTGAATCAGGCACATTCATAGCCGAATAGATTTTCCCGGTTGCACATTGACAGTCGGCCAGCCATGGCATCATCCCATCATAAATGTCCGCAGCTATTCTGTTGTGATACAGAGCTTTTCTGTAATCCCCAAGAGCGAGGTAGGCCAGTCCTGAATTATAATGAAATTCTCCATGTTCCGGATGATGAATGGGAAACAATTGCAACAGAAGCTTTTCCGATTCGGCAAGATAGTTAAGGGCATCCCGCGGCTGACCCAGGGAAAGGCATACAGTTCCGAGGTTATTATAAATATACGATAACAAAATATCATTGGATTGCTCATCTACGGTATATCTAAGCGCCTCCTGAAAATACTGCCGGGCATGATGATAATCCTCATCATACTGATACAGGGAGCCAATATTGAGGTATAAAACCGCTATTCCGGTATGGTCTTCAGGTTCATTTTCCAGGAAAGAGTGGAGCACAATTTTATAAGCCATACGGGCAGATTCCAGTTCACCTTTGAGTTGAAAAGCCATCCCCATAAGATGCATAGATTTCCTCACTAAGATTTGAAAAAAATCAGTATTACCGTTATCCGGTTTTTGGGATACGACCTTTTCAAAGTAATAAAGGCTGGAATCGTATTGCCCTGCCACAAGAAAATAATAACCTAAGCTATATAAGGCACATATTTCCTTGTCGGAGTTTTCCGTTCCCAGAATGCCTGATGCCCACTTTGCAGCCATTATCCCATTCCCGCTATCTATCAAAGACCTCAGGGAATCGCAAAGGATTGTCGACTCACTTTTGCTGTATTGATACTTCAGAGTGTCTTTCCACGTCCGGTCAGTTAAGGGCGCATCATGCTGTGAAAAAACAGGATGACAAATTACCTGTATCAATAAGAATCCGAACAGGAGGATAATAACATTTCGCATGGAATTAATATGTTAATAATAATCTCCTTAGGTCAAGGGCTATTTCGCACCATGAATATACTCCAAAATACGGGTCCATCATCCTCACTTATTCTGATAATATAAGCTCCGCATGGAAAGTCAGCTTTTACGTTATATGGAGTATTTACCATGCTATCAGACGAATACACCATATTCCCCTGCCCATCAAGGATATCAACAACATAGGCTTCATTGACAGGTTCCCACGAAAAGATAATAATATCGTTCATGTTAATAATCGCTGAATCGGCAGGAGATGTGAGGTGGAAATAATCTGCCCGGTAGGCTACTCCCATTAGCTCAAGATATTCCCCTCTGATTTGGAAAGCGGGATCATTGGTCTCATCCAGTGCCAAAGCCGGAGTTTCATGAAGACTTTCACTTCCGGGAATAACCAAACTGTCTTCCGTGATGTTGTCTCCCAGGAAAAGTTGTTGTATGGTATCCGGGGTAGTGAAACGAACCGTATCGGAAGCAATCGTAGGAACTTCACCGGGTTTGTCATTCGATACATTAACATACAGGAAATAACCCGCAAAAATCAGAAGACAAAAAAGTGCAGCAGCCGACCAGGGATTCCAGAGGAGGTTTTGGATCCAGGATCCTTTCCTGAGTTTACGATCTTCCAGGATATCCTTTATTTCTGCTCTTATTTTCAGGAGGTCTTTTTCTCCTAAGGCTTCAAATAAGCGCTTATGCTCCTGGAAGGCATTTTGAAGAGCTTCATCCGATTCCAGCATTTGCTCAAATTGCATCTTTTCATTTTCACTCATGATACCATCCAGATATCTCAGGATGAGATCGGTATAAGTTTGGTCATGCATATTCATCTTCAATAAGTCTTAAGTATTCCGGATCATGATTTATCAAGTTTACCAGCCTTTTAAGGCAGCGGTATTTCCTTTTTCTTGCTTTTTGAGGGTTTTCAATACCCAGGGAAGCAGATATTTCCGTAAAGGACTTCCCCTGTAGGAAAAACTCTATCATTTTCCTGCATAATTCTGAGAGTTTTAAAAAGTTTCTCTGGTAAAGCAGGATGCGCATTTCTTCGTTCTTAACGGGTCTGTTCAATGCATCTTCCTCCAGGAGGTACTCGTTAGTAACTCCGGCATGGACCAGGTTACGGCGATGCATCCATGCCACCTTTTTTAACCAAAGGTTTCGACAAATGGCATAAACATAGGTTTTTAACGAACAATGCAGATTCAGTTCCCCTTCTTTTAAGCGCTTCAGGATAACCACCATGGCATCCTGGAAGATATCCTCGGCATCCTCTTCCCTGCCCCTGTTGTTTATCACATAATAACTCACCGATGGAAAGAACTCTTCCACAATGTATTGAATCACCCCCCTGTCCATGTCCATCAATCCCCGGATAATTTCTGATTCGGTATAATGGTGCATGTTTTCAATGATTTTTTTAATGCTGTTAGTTTTTGGGTTTATCTGAACATTAGTTCCTAAAATCCGGAAAAGTCCCCTTACAATTTAAAAAAATTTTTTCAACAATACTCCGAAACCATGACTACCACTTTTGGAAATACCATAATAATAATTCGCAAAACCCTTGATCTTTCAGGTGATATATGATCACCATCCTTTTTAATAACAAAATAAATTTTACCCGAAATATAATTATCTTAAAATAATATCATTCAATCATTTCCGTTTGATGGCATTAAATTGGAATATAAATGGCAAATAAAAGTTATTAAACGCTCCAAAATAAAATCTATAACCTTATATTTCTGATTATATGACGTTTATATAATCGTCGATTTTAAAAATCAACAGGATTTAAACAAAAAATGATTAATACTGTTTATAAAAAGTCTAACTGTTAAGACGTATGGTACAATAATTCGTCTTACATTTGCAGCGAAAACTATGAAACTTACAAAAAGCCATACATATTATATAATAAACTTTGTTATTATAACAGGGTTTATAATGCTTACTTCCTGTTTGAATAATCATGAAGAAAAGCTTACCACTATCCTTGATAAAGAACAAGCCAGGCAATCGCAGTTAAGCAAGATCAAGGAAAGGGGATTACTGATCGCCCTTACCGATTACAATTCCACGAGTTACTTTCTATACAGGGGTGAACCCATGGGGTACCAGTACGACAAGCTCAGGCTGTTTGCTGATTACCTTGGTGTTGACCTTGAAGTCAGGATAAGCAATGATCTTGACCGCAGCTTCCGTATGCTTGACCAGGGGGAGGTTGACATTATTGCCATGGGGTTAACAGTAACCCAGAAAAGATCAAACCGGGTAGATTTCACCAAACCCCATTCGCAGTCGCGGCAGGTTTTGGTTCAGCGCAAGCCGGAAAACTGGAGGAAGATGAGAACCTGGGACGAGGTGGAGTCAAAGATGATACGCAATGCTCTTGACCTGGCCGACAAAGTGGTATATGTTCAAAAGGGAACGAATTTTAGTGACAGGATGAAAAACCTGGCCAACGAGATCGGCGATACCATATATGTTATTCAGAGCGAAAATGAGGTGGAAGAGTTGATTTCTATGGTAGCCAGGGGAGAGATTGACTACACGGTAGCCGATGAACACGTTGCTCTGGTAAATGAAAAATATTATTCTAACATCGATGTACAAACTCCGGTCAGTTTTCCTCAACACATTGCCTGGGCGGTAAAGAAAGGGAATGATTCATTGCGGATGGAGGCCAATCACTGGCTCAACAGTTATCTGCAATCCGCGGCAGCCGGATACATTTACGACAAGTACTTCAGGAATCCCCGCCAGATCAACATTGCTCAAAGTGAATTCCATTCCGTAAGGGGAGGTAAAGTTTCGCAGTATGATGATATAATCCGCAGCATTGGGGAAAAATACAATATTGACTGGCGTCTGCTGGCTTCCATGATATACCAGGAATCGCGTTTTCACCCGGAGGTAAAATCCTGGATGGGAGCCTTCGGCATCATGCAGCTTATGCCGCATACTGCCGCTTTATATGGGGTTGACACCACCTCTTCCGTTGAAGAACAGATTGCCGCCGGGGTGAAGTTCATTGGCTGGATCGACCGTCAGCTTCCGGAATCTATTGAGGATCCCGTGGAACGTACGAAATTCATCCTGGCATCCTATAACGTCGGAATAGCCCATGTATACGATGCAAGACGCCTTGCGGAAAAATACGGCAAGGACCCGAACCGCTGGACAGATAATGTTGATTTGTATATCCTGCAAAAATCAGATCCGAAGTATTATAACGACAGTGTTGTCAAATACGGCTACGCCCGCGGGGAAGAGACCTTCAAATACGTCGTTGAGATCCTGGAGCGTTATGAACATTATAAAAAGGTCCTGCAATAAACAAGTCCAAATATTTCCCGGCACTTGATAAACAAAGGTTGTACAAAAATCAGCCTTTATGTACCATTTTATAATGCAGGATGTCTGCTTCCGAAAAGATGTCGCCTTCCTTCCTGAAGCCTCTCCTCTCATAGAAAGGAACGGCAAGCAACTGGCTGTGAAGATAAACAGGCACTCCCGCAGGTAATACATCCTTCAGTATCCGGTCCAGCAGAATAGCACCCAAACCCCGGTTCCTTAGCGGCCTCCGGGTTGCAAAACGTTCCAGTTTGATACCCTTTTCAGTACGTCGCCACCGGGCCGTCACCATCGGAACCCCGTCCTCCAGCAAAAGATAGTGCTCGGCAAGCTCCTCAAATTCATCGTATTCCAATTCAGGATCAACCTTTTGCTCAATGACAAATACCTCCTGACGTATCGCAAACGCCTCATTAGCCAGTTCAGGACGCTCGGATTTACGGAATCGTTCAATAGTAATCATACACAAAAGTAAAAAGAAACAGTAATAGAATCGCAGATCGCAGATCGCAGATCGCAGATCGCAGATCGCAGATCGCAGATCTTGCGCTAATAAAACTCATTTAAACACAATAACCCATAACCCATAACCCATAACTCATAACCCATAACCCATAACCCATAACTCATAACCCATAACCCATAACCCATAACCCATAACCCCTAACCCATAACCCCTAACCCATAACCCCCAATCCGTAACCTTTCAAAAAACACTGCGTCAAATGTTCAGAATTAACCTTAAATACTTTATACCATGATTGAATTCACACCGATTTTTATTTTGCTCATCATTGGGGCTACTATTTACGGACTGGTGCATCTTAACATCCGAAAAAAGGAACGTATGGCAATGCTGGAAAAAGGTGCAGATCCCAAAATCTTCCACACAGAATCAAACAAAGTTACAACCCTGAAGTGGGGACTCGTTTTAATAGGTATCTCACTCGGATTGTTTGCAGGCCGTGCCCTCGAAAACTCCTCAGCCTTTCAGCACGCTGCAGAAGTAGGGTATTTTTCGATGATTTTTCTCTTTGGCGGACTAGCTCTCGTGATAAGCTATTTCCTGGAAAGAAAAGAAAAGAACAGCGGGAAGTAAACAGGAGGCAGGTTACAGGTTACAAGTTGCAGGGAGTAAGTTGCAGGGAGCAAGTTACAGGTTGCAAGAGTAGAGAGTAAGGGTTGAAAGTGTGTAACGCTTTCAGCCTGCAACTTGTAACCTGAAACCTGTAACCTTTCCCCAGCCCCCAGCCTCCCAGTTCCCCAGCCTCCCAGTTCCCTTTCCCCATTTCACCCCATCTCAACCCTCTCCACAACCCTGTACTCAGGGCCTTCCCGGCGCAGGATGCTTTCGAAGAGAATGATCTCTTTAACGGGAACCTGCTGTATAACTCCCGGCTGATGAGAACGGATCACATCCTGGAAATGATTTTTATTTCCTATGGATTTGATCCGTCCCAGTGTTAAATGAGGTACAAAATTCTGACGATCGCCCGGAAAGGCGGCTTTTTCCAGTTCCAGGAAATGACTTTTAGCCAGGGCCTGCAAGGGAAGGCTGTGTTCTATCCCGCACCAGATCACTCTGGGGTTATAAGAACTGCCAAAGATTCCAATATCTTTAAGTGTAATTTCAAAAGGCTTATGTCCCGTCACGGATCTTTCCAGGGCGGGAATTATCTTTTTAAGCTCAATTTCCGGTGTTTCCCCGAAAAAACGCAAGGTTATATGAATATTCCCGGTCTCCACCCATTTAATCCTGTCGTAATGCAACGATTGTTGCAGTTTGGACAGAAGTTCCAGGAAACGTATTCCCGGTTGCACCTTGATAGCCGTAAACAGTCGCATCATAGAATAAAATCAGTTTGGGATTTTCGAAAGTAAAAATTTTTTTCATACATTTGCAATCCTGTTTTAAGGGGCATTAGCTCAGCTGGCTAGAGCGTTTGACTGGCAGTCAAGAGGTCATCGGTTCGACTCCGATATGCTCCACAGACTGAAGATCGGAGATCGAAGATCGGAGATCGAAGATCAAAGATCGAAGATCGAAGATGTAGATCTGCGATCTGATATCGTCGATCTGATATCTTCACTCCTCCCTTCCCAATAACCCTATAACCCCATAACAATATAACCAAATTTTCCCGCAAATAATAAGAATTCCCCAACAGAAAAAAATTCCTGTTTACAAATCCAAAATATTTTACTAATTTAGTTGGGTCATCAATTAGTTGTTTTTTTTCAGAAGTACGAGTGCATTATTTTACCCAAAACACTGCATTTCATACATTTAAAAATTGGGACCAATGTTTAATAAATTTTTAAAAGCAGCATTATGAAAAAATCATTTACCAAAATTGCAATGTTTGCCCTGCTCATAGCCATGACGGGCGTAGTTTTCCAGGGTTGCAAATCCAAAAAAGAGGCTCCAGCACCAGCCGATGAAGTGGAAATTGTGACCTATTGTTCCGGGCCTGAGTATCAGACCAACAGTGAGTATTTCCGTGCCAACCAGATTGGCGAAAGCCTCGACCAGGCTGTTTCCAAGAAGAAAGCCCTCAGCAATGCCAAGGCTGATCTGGCTGCCGCTATAGAAACAACCATGAAAGCTACCTTCGATAATTATGTCAACTCCAGGGAGTTGAACAATATTGAAGAAGTTGAGGAACGCTATGAAGGTCTTTCCAGGGAAGTCGTAAACCAGAAACTCAACGGCATCCGTACCATCTGTGAAAAACAGACCAAGACCACCAGCGGAACATACAAGACTTACATCGCCATTGAACTTGCCGGTGATGAGATCATGTCAGCTATGAACCAGCGTCTCCCCGCAGATGCCAAGCTGAAGATCGACTATGACTACGAAAAGTTCAAACAGACTTTCAACGAAGAAATGAACAAGATGGAGGAGCAGAAAGGTTATTAATCTACCTGCCAGGTCAACAAAAGCTGTCTCAGATTTCTTTTCACCCCGGTCTTTATATATCCGGTCTTGAACCTGTTTCAATTACCGGGAAGAAGACTTACACAGCGGTGCCCGGAATTTGAGGCAGCTTTTTCACCCTAAATCTTTATCCCAACTTCTATGAAAGCTCTGATACTTATCTGTCTGATGCTATTAGGTACTATTCCTGCCATATATTCCCAGGAAGGAGACTCAAATGCTCTAAGAAACTATAAAGACTTCCTGGAAACCTTCCAGAAAGAACTTGCCGAAGACGAAGAACCGGCAGAACCTGTTGGCAGCAACTATCTGATCACCAATCCTGAACCTTTCCCTGATTTTCTTACCTACATTCCGGTCAGTGCTGACGCAAGCATTTATGCCGTAGGTATTTCCGATCCTTTTATGGACCGCCGGGCAGGAAGGGAGCTTGCCTGGCTCAGAGCCAAATCTGTTACCGCTGTCATGAAAACCTCAGTGGTCAAACATATTTCTGACTATTTTGTTAACGAAACAAATCTGGGTAATGAAGGGGATATCACAGGAAAATACATTGATTTTTACATGATCACCGCCGCTCTGATATACGACAGCAGTGATTTTCAAATCCTTTACGATACAGTGAACCGCTATGGTGAATCCATCCTGATGGTGAAATATACACCGGATGCAAATGGCGGCCAGGACACCCTCATCACCATTTCCGAATGCTGGAGCTCTGAAATACGCGATAACAGCAAATATGAATTAGCCCATCGCATTGAGCTTAAATGCGAAAACAAAACACCAGGGAAGAAAGTTTCGGAAAATTATCGCTTTATCAGTTTTAAAAAGCAAAAATCCTACGAAGTGAATTCCCTTTTCAACGGTAAAGAAATTGAAGCTTCTCTTTACAGACTTCGCTACAAAAACTCTGTCCCGCAAATCCCCGAAGCCTCCCACGAAGCCTATCCTGCCCTCGGCCTTTGGAATTCAATGATCGAAGGATTCTTCAAACATGTATTTATAGATGCCAAAATGCAGGCAGGAAAAATAAAAACCACCGGCGACCAGCATACTTCCGTGACAAAAATTCTCGACCGCGAAGTGATCCGGTGTAAACAATATCCTCGACTTGAAAGTATTAACATCCTGGAAAACAGGATGTACGTGAATGTTCAATTCATAAACAAATAAGCCATGAATGCAAAACAAGTTATATCCGCCGTTTCCCTGATAACCTTCCTATTTATGTTTATCAGCATACAGGGACAAACTTTTGAGGAATTTAAAAAACAACGGCAACAGGAACTTCAGGATATGAAGCTGAAGCAAAAGGAATTCCTGGAAAAGATGCAAAAAGACTTCGATAACTATGTAGAGCAAAGAGACAAGGAATTTGCAGATTACCTGAAAAAGGAATGGGAACAATTCAACCTTTTCAAAGAAAGGAAGCCTATTGAAAGGCCCAAACCCGATGTTATGCCCAAATTCAAACCCGAAGACCGCGCCGATGAACCGGTTGGTAAAATGCCCACCATTAACAAAGTGCTTGAGATCAAATCCGATCCGGCGCGCGAAACGCTGTTACCCAGAGTTTTGAAAGCAGATATCCGGCTGGCTGCGGAAGATAATTACAACCTGAATTTCTATGGAAATAACCTTTCCTATTCCTGGGAAGAAAATCCCCCTGTTTTCGACAATACCAGCATTAGCTCAGAAACCATAAGCCTTTACTTTGAGAAACTAAGCCAAACCCCATATTCCACTTTGATCGACCAGTTGTTAAGGGATAAGTTCCAGATGAACCTCAACGATTGGGCCTATTACCTGCTCACGGGGGAGGTAGCTAAGACGGTTTTCCAGGGGTCGGAGAACTCCGCCCGCCTTATGCAGTGGTTCCTGATGCTTCAGTCTGGATATAAAGTTAAGGTAGCCTATTCAGGAAGCAGGGTATGCCTTTTGCTCCCTTCTTACCAGACGGTCTACTTCAACCGCTTCATCACCCTGGGCTCCCAGACCTATTACCTGATGAATCCGATAGAAGGAGATCAGTTGTATACCTATGAAAAAGACCTGCCCGATGCCAACCGTGTGATCGACTTTAACATTTACAATGCCCTGAACTTCACTCCACTCGAAAAGACAAAGAAAATAGATTTCAGTTATAACGGTCAAACCTATCCTGTCAAAGTTTCTTACAACGAAAACCTCATCCGCTTTTATAATGATTATCCGGTCGTAGATATTAATGTGTATTTCAATGCAGCCATGGAAGGTCAGTTTAAGGAATCGGTTATGGAAAGCCTGGTACCGGTACTGAATGAAATGAACCAGGTGCAGGCTGTATCGTTCCTGCTGAATTTTGTGCAGACAGCCTTTGAATACAAGATCGATGAGGAACAGTTCGGAAGAGAGAAATTTTTCTTCCCGGTGGAGGTTTTTTACTATCCTTTTTCCGATTGCGAAGACCGCTCCGCTCTGTTCTCCTATCTCGTTTCCGAATTGCTGGATATGAAATCGCTTGGATTGGCCTATACCGGACATGTGGCTACGGCCGTAAACCTTAACGAAGCAGTGGAAGGTGATTTCCTGGTTTATCATAACGAAAAATACATGGTCGCCGACCCAACTTATATCAACGCACCTCTTGGAATGACCATGCCGGAATATCGTGATGCCGATGCAGAGATCATAGAAAGGCTCAACGGTAGCTATTTCTATGCCCAGAGCGAGCATTTCTGGGATCTGGCCATGAAAGCCAACGGTCAGAGAGGCGGCAGCTTCAATGATATTGTGCTCGACGGAGAGGGCAATGCCTATCTGGCCGGCTATATAAGCGGTAAAGCACAATTCGGCGATCGTATTATCGAAAACCCCGATGGCAAACGTCGTATGTTCATAGTAAAATACAATACTGCAGGAAATCCTGAATGGGTTGATGTTTATGGCGGAAACGGCGAATCAACCGGCTTCGCGGTAGCACTTGACGACAAAGGATTCCTGGTGGTAACTGGATCCTTCAACGGAAGCATCAGTCCGGGCGAAGCCGATCTCTCCCTCTCTTCAGGAGAAGGCAAAAGCGACATCGTCATGGCCAAATACAATCTGCGGGGCCGCTTGCTCTGGGCTAAGAAAGCCGGCCTCGATCAATATGAACAGGATACCTACCTGAGCTATGTGACCTGGTTCAACAGCGAAGGTGTGCATGAGAAAAACCAACTTTTCAATGAAAATGAGGCTTTCGGGAATTTCGGACTGAAGACCGACCCCAGCGGAAAGATCTTCTTCGCCGGCGCCTTCAACCGCACAACAGGCATGAACTACTCCACCGCCAGCTTTGCCGAAGGAAAAGCCATGAACCCCGTAGAAAGCCTGAAAGCTGAGAACGATATGCTCGTACAGCAAAAATATGAAAGAACCATCGCCGGGCTCTTTGCCGTGACCAACCTGATGAATTATGCAGGATATAAAATTTCCGGAAGAGATGCCCAAATGGCGCTGGATAGATATAACCCCTCATTCAAATCCCGATATAAAAGCATTTATGAAAACATGGGGAAAATCAATATGATTGTAAATAACAACGGTATTGTGAACATTCAGACTTCTGATGGCAGCTCTATCACCATCGATAAAGTAAAGATCAACCCCGGTGCCCGAATCCAGGTGTCAAAATTCGACAACGGTGATGCCCAGATAACCATCCTGGAAGGTATCGTGGTTGGGAAAATGGTGGTGTGGTACGACCTGAATTTTGTAAGACTGTACCGGCAATCAGGTGATATGTTGTTCGACTATGACTCAGACCATACACAAAAAGTGATGAACCTGAAGGAGGATATATTGGATTAAATAATAGCTCGCCCCGAGCGAAGCCGAGGGGAACAATGAATAATGAATAATGAATAATGAACAATGAACAATGAATAATGAATAATGAACAATGATCAATGATCAATGAACAATGAACAATGAAGAATTGATAAATATTTGAAGATAGATTTAAGGATAAACCAAAAACACCAGATATGAGAACATATTTACCGGGGAAACTCCTGATTTTACTTGTTTTAGCGGGGGTTGTCCTTTTCTCCTGCAAAAAGATTGAGCTGGAAAGGATACCTTTCGTGGTAACCAGTACACCACAAAATATTAACGATACATACTTTGACGCATATGGAATTATCTCGGACATTGGAGATGGTAATGTAGGAGAATATGGATTTTGCTATTCTTCGACCAAGAACATCCCTGTTATTGAAGATAATATAAATTGTAAAACCAAACCTGTTGGATCGGTAGCCTCAACAGGCGGTTTTGATTCAAGAATTTCCAGTTTATCATCCAATACAACTTATTACATACGAGCATACATGGAATATGGATCGGGAGTAGTATATGGATCAGTATTAAATTTCAAGACCGCCGGAGGCACACCCACACCCAATCCGCGATGGTTTGATTATTATCTTACCGATGCAGTGACAGGTATAGGCAGGACGAACGGGGGCAATTTCGATGCTACTATCCGCATACCGGCAGCCGATATAGCCCAGTTTACCGGGTTCAGGGTTGCAAAGGTGGGTTTCTACGCCTGGGATCCTGATCCTGCCATCACCTATTATATCACAACCTGGGAAGGAGGACTGACCGGCACTGTTTTAAAAGAATATCAGCAAATCACTGGTGTAACAAGCTATGCATGGAATGAATTCTCTTTCACCACAAATATACCGGTAAACACGGGTCTTGATCTTTGGTTTGGAGTTTGGATCGTTGACCAGCCGCAGGGTATTTTCCCGGTCGGAGCCGACTCCGGACCGGTAATGGAGCCATTTTACTCTGATGTTTATTCGGTTGACGACGGCACCACATGGATCTCCATGTCGCAGGAATATGGAATCGACCGCAACTGGAATATTAAAGGCTATGTCACCAACCTCAAAGGGGAAGAATATGAATTGGGCAGCACAGGCATAAGGCCTGTAAACCGCCCGGTCTTTGTTCATGGTATGCCCATTAATCCTCAGGTCACTGAAAGCAATAATATTAACCGAAACAAATAAACGCTCATGAAGACGATACTTATAAGAACCGGCATAATATTTTTCCTCGCGATACTATCCACTTCATCGGTTTTCGCGCAGTCGAAGGCTGAGATCACCCACGTTGATTTTTACCAGGATGGTCAGAATCTGGTCATTGTTTACGACATCATCAACTTCAAAGCCGGTGAGACCTTTGATATTTGGGTAAAAATCAACAAAGCATCGGGTGGCACCCTGAATCCTGTAACGATAACAGGAGATATAGGATCCGGTGTTAAGGGTGATAAAGGATTGAGGATTAACTGGAACATGGGAGCAGATAATGTTCAGCTCAACGAGGAAATATCTGTTGAGGTGCTTGGAAAATCAAGCCTTGCCGGAGCCAAACCACCTGCTGAAGTCAGGAAGGATCCCACACCGGTAAAAACAACAGAACCCAAGGTCAGTGGAGCGAAAAAAGTAAGTGTACCGGGATGTATGGCTTTATCGGTCCTTCTTCCCGGGTTGGGCAACACAGTAGCCAAAGGCGGAGGAGCTTACTGGCTTCTCGGCGTTGCCGGCTACGGCATGGTAGCAGGAGCTATTATCATGAATGGCAGCGCTTACAACAATTTTGAAGATTATAAAAAAGAAGGCGATCCGGCAACACGCGATGACCTTTATAGCAAAGCAGAATCGCAACGCACCCTTTCCAACGTTCTGGGGATACTGGCCATTAATGTATGGGCTTTGGACATCCTGTGGACCGGGCTTCAGGCAGGAAAGGTAAACCGCCAGTACAGAAACAGCAACTTATCCATGAACTGTTACTATAATCCTGTTCATCAAGCACCTATGATCGGGATTCGGTACAGATTCTAACAATAATTTTACAACAAATACCCAACTGTCATGAAAATAAAACTGCTCATCATTGCATTCCTGGTACTGGCCGTTGCTGCCCAGGGCCAGGTGATGTCGGGCAAAAGTGTCTCAAAAAAAATTAGTGTGACCTCGCAACCTTCAACTAATACATTTATTAAGGACCTGCCCGACCTGATCATCACCGGAGAGCGTTTCGTGGATGAGAACGGCAACAATTTTATAGATGCCGGCGAAGCATGTAACATCATCTTTATCGTTGAGAATATTGGTAAAGGACCGGCTAACAACGTAAAGGTCAAGACAAGCCTCAAAGGCCAGACCATCACCGGACTTACCTTTGAGAAGCAAACATTGCTTGGAGATATTCCTGCAGGAAGCAGGAAACAGGTAGGCATACCGATTACCGGCGAGTTAGCGCTGGAAAACGGCATGGCTGAATTCCAGGTAGATGTGATCGAGGAACGGGGTTTTGATGCCTATCCGCTGATCATGAAACTGGAATCCCGCAGGTTTGCCACACCCAAGATCATTGTTGCCGATGCTGCATTCAGCACCGAAGACGGGGGGATGATCAAATTAAATTACCCCATTGTGCTTGAAGTGATCGTGCAAAATATCGGACAGGGAGACGCCAAAAGTGTGAGAGCCGATTTTCGCTTCCCCAATGCCAACTGCTTCCCGTTGAGCGAACAATCATCGTTTGAACTGGGAAGGATGGAACCTGGATCATCCCAAAAACTCGAATTTACATTTACAGCATCCAGGCGCTATACGCTTAACCAGATCCCTGTACTGGTCGACCTCAGCGAAGGCTTTGGAAGATATTCACGGGACACATCGCTGAGTGTGAGCCTCGAGAAAAGGCTGGTGGCTCGCAACGAAGTTGTGATATCGGGTGTGGAGACTGCAGCCCCCACCATCGCTATTGCATCGCTTTCTGCCGATGTAGATAAAAATATCCCTGCCCATCCCAAAAAATACCCTTTCCGGTATGCCCTGATCATCGGGAATGAGGATTATTCGAAATACCAGCGCGGCATAGCCACGGAGTCAAATGTTGATTTTGCCCGTACCGATGCTAAAATGTTCAAGGAATATGCCATCAAGACCCTGGGTGTGGAAGAAAGCAATTGCTTCCTGCTCACGGATGCCACCGCCGGGGAAATGCTGCAAAAGCTCGATCTGGTTACCAAGCTTGCAGCCAAAACACCCGGACAGGCAGAGATCATCTTCTTTTATGCCGGACATGGGTTGCCTGATGAAAACACCCGGGAGCCTTATCTGATCCCTGTCGATGTTTCGGGTACCAACCTCAGCGCTGCCGTTCAGTTGAACGAAATCTACCGGAAATTTGCAGAAGCGCAAGCCAGCAAGGTGACTGTCTTCCTGGATGCCTGTTTCAGCGGTGGAGGCCGTGCAGCCGGACTGCTGGCTGCCAGAGGCGTGAAAGTCAAACCTAAAGAGAACATGGTAACCGGAAATATGGTGGTTTTCACCGCCAGCACCGGCGAACAATCGGCACTGCCCTATAAGGAGATGGAACATGGGATGTTTACCTACTATCTGCTTAAAAAATTGCAGGATACAAAAGGAAATGTTTCCTATGGTGAACTGGCCGATTACATAACCCAGCGGGTCTCTCTAGAATCGCTGAAGATCAATCAGAAAGAACAGGACCCCCGTGTGAATGTAAGCGTGAACGTGGAAACAGAATGGGAATCATGGAGATTCCATTGATCCTGGAAATTCTACAGGACCGACAATATGAACCCCGCCCGCGAGGGCACAACCTTAGATCATGATGAAGAGAAACGCATTTACCGGAGCAATCTTACTGGCGTTTGTGCTAAGTCTTATGGCAATGCCCCTTTTTGCACAGAAAAAGGTCAATGTCAAAGCAAAGGGAATGTACATTTCCCGCGACCTGACCCCGGAAGAAACCAAGAGAAAAGCCATTGAAGAAGCAAAAAGAGAAGCTCTCAACCTTGCCGGCGTTTCCGAAAGTATACAGGTAAACGACTTCCTTTACCAGTTCGAGGATAATGAAAAGTTCCAGGAGATTTTTCAGGGTTTCACCTCGACCGAAACCGGTGGGGAAGTTATGGTCAATCAGATACTAACAGAGAATAAGAGCTTTGATGAAGATGGGAACATGATCGTTGAAGTGGAAATTGATGCTACCGTTTTCAAGCACGAAGAAAAACAGGATCCTTCATTCCGCTTCAAAGTAAAAGGAATCAATGAATTCTATAATGCCGGGGATTTCATGCGCTTTGAATTTATTCCCATGAGAGATGGTTATCTGAAGATATTCAACGTTACAGAAGATAATGCATCCCTCCTGTATCCATATGCCGATCCCGTCAACCCCATCCTGAATGAAACACCCGACCAGCTTTTCCTGAAAGGAACCACTTACGACTTCCCCATCAGCGCCCTGTTCGATGAAAGAGGGTATGAACTGGAAGTCACGCAACCCGGAAAGGATAAAGAATTCAACCTGCTGATCTTTGTATTTACCAAAAGGGATTACCCGTTTATGGAAAAACCTTCGGTGAATGTTATTATGTCGTGGATCTATACTATCCCGCCGGATGAGAGGCTGGTGGAACAACACGGTTTTATCATCAGAAAAAACTGAAATCAGGCTATTTTCCTGTACCTCCAGGTTGCAAGTGTTAAAGATATGACAGCATAAATGCCCAATGCCATCAAAGGTTTTTGTATGTCAGCCATCATGGACCCTTTGAGCATAATCATACGGATTATCTCAATAAAATAGGCAATGGGGTTGGCAAGATTTATGTATTGAGCCCAGACAGGCATGCTCTGTACCGGAGTGAATAATCCGCTCATCATGATGAAGATCACCAGGAAAAACCAACTCAGAAACATAGCTTGTTGCTGAGTGTTTGTCAAAGTGGAAATCAACAAACCAAATCCCTGTATTACCAAAAGGTAAATCATGGCAACCAAAAAAATCAATCCGATACTGCCAAGGATGGGTATATTGAAAACCAATTTGGCAATGGCAAGTCCAAAAGCCAGTTCAAACAAAGCAATCAGCCAGAAAGGAAGCAGCTTACCGATAATAAGCTGATACTTTTTTATTGGGGTTACATTGATCTGCTCAATAGTGCCGATTTCCTTCTCCCTTACCAGGTTCATACTTGACAGGAACATCCCGATGATGGTGACTAAAAGCACAAGGATGCCGGGTACCATATACGTGATGTAATTCAATTCAGGATTATACCAGAATGAATAGTTAATCCGGATAGGTTCGGGATTACCTGTAAGGCCGATGCGCCCGACAATGATATTCCTATTGTAATCGAGAATGATCGATTGGGCATAGGCACTCATCAGGCTGGCCGCCGACCCGTTGATGGCATTGGTCGTCAATTGCACTGCAGCTCTTTTTTCCTTTTCCATATCCCGGGAAAAACCGGAAGGGATATGCAGTATCTGATCAGCCTTGTTTTTCTTCAGCATGTCCTCTGCCAGAGCATAAGAAAAAGTCTGATCAGATATTGTGAAGAATGGAGACCCCTGGAATTTGCCCCTGAGCTCTCTGCTTTCAGGGCTCTGATCAAGGTCGACCACAACCATGTCCACATTCCGGATCTCAAAGGTTGCGGTATATGAAAGAACCAGTAACTGTACAATAGGAACAAAGAAGATGATTGGGATCATGGTTTTATTCCTGAAAATTTGCAGGAATTCCTTCTGTAATATAAACCGTATCGTTCTCATATTTTATTCCTGAAAAAAAATTATTCCAATCTGATTTTAAATTTCCTTACCGAAAGCAGGATGAAGAAGAGCGTCATAGCCACCAGTATCAATGTTTCCTTCCACACATAAGCCAATCCGACACCTTTTAACATAATGTCTTTCACAATAATGATGAACCATTTCGAAGGCATAAGATGACTAAGCCACTGCAGGATATCGGGCATGTTCTCTATAGGGAAGATAAATCCTGAAAGTAAGATGGTTGGTAGCATCAAAGCAAACATCGACAACATCATAGCCAGTTGTTGCGTACTGGATACCGTTGAGATAAAAATACCCAATGAAAGTGCCATTATTATGAACAACAGACTCTCTGCAAGCAGTAAAACCACGCTTCCCATAACAGGCATGCCAAACACAAAGAAACCCATCAATAATATTGTAATTGCATTGACAAATGAAAGCACAACATAGGGAAGTACTTTACCCACTACAATCTGTAATGGTTTAAGGGGGGAAACCAGCAACACCTCCATGGTTCCCAATTCCTTTTCTCTGGCAATAGAAATGGAGGTCATCATGGCAGATACCAGCATAAGGATGATGGTAATGGTTCCGGGAACGAACATAAAAACGCTTTTCAACTCAGGGTTGTAAAGCATCTTAGTCTCGATGTCGATTTGCACCGGGAGGGCGGTATTGCCAAATTTTTGCATCTGATAGGTACGGATAATCCCGGAAGCATAATTTACCAGCAGGTTTGCCGTATTTGGATCAGATGCATCCGCAAGTATCTGAATTCCTGCATTATGCTCCTTCTCAAGTTTCCCGGCAAAGTCATTTTCAAATACTATTACCTGCTTGATATTCCCTTTGCGAAATTCTTCATGGATCTGGGTTTCATTTTCCAGATTCTTTTCCAGGATAAAATAGCCGGATGAGGTGATTTTATTTGTGATCTCCTGCGTTATATAATCCTTTGAATAATCCAGGACAGCAATTTTAGCATCCTTGATCTCATTGGTAATGGCAAAACCAAACAACAACACCTGCACTACCGGCATACCGAATAAAATCAGCATCGACCGGTAATCCCGGAAAATATGATAAAACTCTTTTATAATAAAACCTCTCATAAAAATAACTTTCACAAATTAAATTCATTCCAACAAACCCCCACCAGGCCATTATTCATTGTTCATTGTTCATTATTCATTGCTTATTAGCCTCTGGCCAGTTTTAAGAAAACCTCATCCATGCTTGATGCATGATATTTCTTTTTCAGCCTTTCCGGGGTATCCAGTGCTTCAATTCTTCCTGCCACCATAATAGAAACTCTTTCGCAATACTCAGCTTCATCCATATAATGGGTAGTTACGAAAACAGTGATACCGCTGTTGGCTGCCTCGTAGATCATATCCCAGAATTGCCGGCGAGTGATGGGATCAACACCGCCGGTAGGCTCATCCAGGAAAACGATACGAGGGTTATGGATAATGGCAATAGAGAATGCCAGTTTTTGCTTCCATCCAAGGGGCAAACTACTGATCACTTTATCACCTGAGGTTGTTAATCCGAGTTTTTCAAGGTAAAAATCTGTCTGCTGTCGTATCTGTTTCAGGCTCAAGCCATAGATGCCTCCATAAAAGCGGAAGTTTTCCTTTACGGTCAGATCTTCGTAAAGAGAGAACTTCTGGCTCATATATCCAATGTTCTTTTTTATCTCTTCCGTTTCACGATATACATCGAAGCCTGCCACGGTAATTTTACCGGAAGTAGGTCTTGATAACCCGCACAAAATTCGGATAGCCGTTGTTTTCCCGGCACCATTGGCACCCAGGAAACCGAAAATCTCACCTTTTTTCACAGTGAAAGTAAGGTGGTCGTTGGCTACAAAACTTCCAAACTTTTTAGTAAGGTCAACTGCTTCAATGATGGGTTCGCTATTCTTCATTTTACATCAGTGCCATAAAACAATCCTCAATAACCGGTAAAATTGAGCGGATAATAATATCCTTATGTCCTTTCTCCTGCAGGTATTTTTCCAGGAGTTCATATTCTTCTTCCTCTTTGGGAGTATAGTGGATAAATTCTCCGAAGCGGTATGCTGACAGTGTATTTGGGTACTCCCGGAGATCCTGGATTAGTTCATACATTCGGTCAGATTTTACTTCCAGTAATGGATGGTCATAGCGGCTTATGATCTCCGATGGAGTATCGATGCTAAGGATCTTACCGTTCTGAATCAGGGCGACACGGTCGCAGAGACTTGCTTCATCCATATATGGTGTAGAAACGACAATGGTGATCCCTTTCTCCTTCAACCTTCGCAGCATTTCCCAGAATTCCTTCCTGGAAACGGCATCAACACCGGTTGTAGGTTCATCCAGGAAAAGCACTTTGGGTTTATGTATCAGTGCACAGGAAAGGGCCAGTTTCTGTTTCATTCCTCCTGACAGCTTACCGGCAGGCCTTGTTTTAAAAGGCTCAATCTGCTGGTAAATATCCCTGATCAGGTCATAATTTTCCTGAATTGTGGTTTTAAAGATACTGGCAAAGAATTTAAGATTTTCCTCTACCGACAGATCCTGGTAAAGAGAAAACTTTCCGGGCATATAACCGGCGATCTTTCTGATCTCACGGTAATCATCCACTGTATCATAACCTTCAACAATGGCTTTTCCCGAATCCGGTAACAAAAGAGTAACCAGGATCCGGAACAGGGTGGATTTACCGGCTCCATCAGGGCCGATCAGCCCGAAGAGCTCACCGGGATTAATGGTGAGGGAAATATCCTGCAAGGCTTTCACCTCACCATATCCCTTGTAAAGATTTGTAATTTCAACAGAATGGTTCATGGTATCAATCAGGATATTTTTCGAGGCCTGGTGAGTTTTCAAGCCGGGTCCAAACCACTGTCCTTCCTATCCAGGAAAAACCCACATAACCTCTTACCTCAAGAGTGTTCTCGTTTTCAAGATTCATTTCACAACTGTATGTCTTACCGTTCTTAGGGTCGTAGATCTCTCCGTCTTCCCATTCCTGGTCATCGGCATCCCAGGTAAAATCACGGATAATGACCAGACCGTCCAATGGTCTGCTTTGAAGGTTTTCTTTTGGATTGTTCTTATCCAGTTTGGGTTTTCCCGTTTCCGGGTCAATGGGGTTCTTCATCCAAATGATCTTTCCGAGGAAATTTGTTCCATCGCGGTAGATTTTAATGTGCGCATCCTTGTCCTGGTTAAGCCATAATCCACATACATCGTTTTCCTGATACGTTTGTCCGAAAACCTGTGTCGATGCGAAGACTGCCAGCATCAAAGAAATGAATCCAATCTTTTTCATATGTAAAGGGTTTTGGTTAATTATTGCCCGAATGTACGAAATTAACCTCGCCGGGCATACCGATTTTCAGACTTCCATCGTTCTTCACGTCCACTTTTACGGCATAAACGAGATTTACTCTTTCCTCCTTGGTTTGAATGGTTTTAGGGGTAAACTCCGCCGACTCCGATATCCAGCTTACCGTGCCATCCAATGCCCTGTTGGAGTTCTCATCGCGATCGACCAAAACCTGCACTTTTTGTCCCAGACGAACATTGGGTAACTGAGCTCCACTGACATAAACTTTTAGTTTCAGGATGTCAAGATCAGCAATTTTATACAGTGGTTTGCCATAGCTGGCCACTTCTCCTTCTTCGGTCAGTTTTGTCAAAACAGTACCATTCAGTGGATTAACAATATAGCAATCAGAGATCATCTCCTCGACTTGCCGGATCTGCATGTCCATGGCAGCAATCTCATCGTTGATTCCCTGTTTTTGTGTTCTGGTAGCGGAGATCTGCTCCCTTACCAGGTCAGCCGCCCCGTTAATATCATCAAACTGCTTCTGCGTAGCAGCTCCCTCAGCAAAGAGTTTCTGAATTCTTTGATGATCGGTGAGTGTATTCTTCAGTTGTTGTTCCTGCACCTTGATTTGTGCATTAACATTGGCAATTCTCGAAGAAATCGAAGATCGTTGCCTTTGAAGCTGCTCTTTTCTCAAAACCAGATCCGTGGTATCAATCCAACCAATCAACTGGCCCTCTTGCAAAAGTTGTCCTTCGGAAATATCCATTTTCAGGATTGTACCCTGAGCCATAGAACTGACGATCACTTCCACGGCTTCAAAATTTCCGTAAGCGTCAGACAGGTCATTATTCCCGTTACAGGACCACAACATGACAGAGCTTGCAATGATCAGGAAGGAAAACAAGACCTTGTTTTGATATCTGAAATATGATTTCATAGAGTATGGTATTAATAATGTTAAAGATTTCCAATAGTTTCAAGATAGTTGACCCTTGAACGGATCAACTGGATATGATGGGTTTGCATGGCAATTCTGGCCTGGGTGGCATCGCTTAAACGGGTAATATAATCGGTTGACGTAATTACGCCGTTATTAAGCTGGACTGAAGCAGTAGCCACGATTTTTTCCCGTAAAACAATGATCTTCTGATCATCCCTGATCAGAGTTTCATATTTCCTTATATCGGCAAGATCATGCTTTGCAGCCACTCTGATATTGCGGTCAAAAGCTTCTTTTTGTGTATCCAGGATACCGGTCTGAATGTCAAGTACCTGCTTTTCCTTTTTATTTTTGTTCCAGTTCCAGAGTTCCCAGCTCATTCGTGCACCAACGATATAAAAGTCGTCGAAATCATTATTCAGGAAATTCAGGGCAGGTCGTCCGTATCCTACCTGTCCGAATCCTGAAAAACGCGGGGTCCATTTTGCCGTAATTACCCTTTTGGAGGCATCAATACGGTTTTTCTGAAGGTCAAAAAGGGTAATCTCCGGCCTGAGGTTTTGAAATTCCGGAGTATGGATTCCCGGATTTGGCAAGTTTAACGTAATGTCATCCGCCAATTCAACCGCCATCAACTCTCCCAGAGCCTCCACAGACGCCCTTCGGGTTTCTCTTACCTCGGTTATCTGTTGCTCAACTTTTAACTGTTCGGCAAGCAAAACATCCTTTTCTGATTCGAGCACTACACCAAACTTTACCGCGCTCTCCAATTCCTTGATCTTCTCCCCGATCTTATCTTTCATTACATGCAGAAGTTTTTCGTTCTCCTGAAGCAGCAGTATGTTGAAATAAACATCCGAAACATTACACTTCAATGAATAAAGATCTACGGTGATTTTTTGCTTGTCTATTTCCATATTCAACGATTCAATCACTTTTTGCCTCGCTGTGATCCCCCCGTCGTAAATCATTTGGTAAACATCCAACGATATCTTGTATTGATCCTTTGATAAGTCAGGAGTCTCCGGCTGCGTGGGAGTAATGGTCACGTCGATGGGAGGAGGTAACACGATATCCGGAATTATCACCTCCACCTTGGTAACATCCGACTGATACGAAGCCTGTCCGTTCATTTGAACCTGTGGCAGATACTGGGTATTAAGTGAACGTATCTGGATATCCTTCCTGGAATCCAATAATGCATATTGCTTTGTAAGTGGGTAATTCTTAACAGCCAGATCGTGACAGACATCCAGGGTTAGAGTGTCCGGGACCTGGGCATTGCCGGTGATGGCAAGCAATAGACCTGCAATATATAATAACGATTTCATTTCTTTTTAATGGATTGGTTAATGAATTTCGGGACTTCCGATTTTCTTTCCTGAAGGAATTTTGAGTAAGCATTTTCATTACCGCCAAATAAAACCCTCATAAGCAATGGTTTGGCTGCAAAAGGGAAAATACATAAACCGATCAGGTTTACCAATAACTGTCGGGGATCAATCTCCCGGATGTTTCCCTTGTCAATTTCATCCTTAATCGCCTTCACCATAAATTCGGGTTTGACACCGGTATCAAGCACTGCATCTGCAAGACTCTGTGGATTGGTTGTAATCTCCCTGAGGACAAATGCAGGCATCTGGGGATTTTGTATCATCATTTCAATGTAATGCCCGGCAAAATCCTCGATCTTTTCAAATATTGGCTTATCGGAAAGAAAAATCTCTCCGAATTTTGGAGTAAACAATTTGAACATCTCCAGGAAAACTTTTCTGAAAAGCTTATCCTTACTCCGGTAATAATAATGAAGCAATGACTTGTTGATCCCTGCTTCATCGGCAATATCCTGCATGGTCGCCCCGTCAAAACCCTTTTCCATAAAGACCTTCCTCGCGGCGTCCAGAATGATTTGCTCTCTGTTGTGTTCCTGTGCTGTCATTTGACCATTTGATTTAACTCTTCGATTTAACTATTTGATTTAACCATTTAGTTTAACCAAGCGGTCAAATTTACGACAATTAAAATGGGTTTGTCAAGTTTTTTTTAAAAAAAATTTTTAGTCCGCTGTATCCTTTTGTACATTTGCCTTTCCTAATAGCTAATTCATGAGAACAAAATCATTTTTTCAATTATCAGGGCTTGTGGCTTTGTTACTGCTTATAATTTCAGGATGTGGGAGCAACATAAAAAGTGAATTGGTGGGGACATGGAAGGTTGCAGACGTCATCACGGATATTGATACTGCTTCAATCCGACCGGAAGCTCTCGAAAGTGTACTGGAGAATTATCGTTCAGTACATTTTGAATTTTATGAAAACAATTCTATGAGCATAGTCACTTCCGGTAACTCTTATTCGGGCGGGTGGTTATATGATGATTCGGAAAGGATGATAAAGATTCGTTTCGACAACAGCTCCAATCCCGAATACTCACCCCTTGGCATCCTGGAAGATGGCCGGATCACCAATATTAATAACACCGGAATTGGCGTAATTACGGTGATTTACGAAAAAGCTGAATTGCAGGAATAAGCTATTAAAAGCAATTGCTTATTTTTCAATGGGTTTACCTGTAAACTTCAATGTATTGAAGATAGCTTCCAGTTGGCGGATGAAATTCCTTTTCATACCGTTGGGATTATAAACATAACCATCTAGAGTAATAATGGTTTCATTGTTGGGATCAACGAACGTATAGCTTAAGAAAGGTCCTCCCATAAAATCGTTCACTACCATCCACAGGCCTCGGGTCTCGGCAGCATAGCCCGTAATATATTCTTGAGTAGTCATTGTTTTCGGTAAGATAAATTTTCGAGATACAACCATATATGATCCCTCTGAAGGACCTGGCACATATAACATGGTCACGGAATCTCTTCTTTCAATGATCTTATCCGGGTTAAAGGCCGACGTATCCGTATAAGGTTGTTCATAAATAATGATCCCCATATGTATATCTTCTTTCACTTTATGAACCGATTGCTGCAGCCATAAAAAACCATCAGCATCTTTCATAATACTGAACCCTCCTGGAATATCGAGTGAAAATCCGAATTTATCCATCAGTAACTCTTTAAGCCGGATACTTTTGGCCATATCAAAATACTGAATGGTACGTTGAGTTTCCAGGTCGCTGAATAGTTTCAGGAAAACATCACGATACTGATGGAAGGTAGAATTAAACCAGTCCATGTCTTTGACCGTCATTTTAATAACCTGTTGAGGAGAAGTCCAAACATCCTTTTTCATTTCAACCACAGGTTCATTCACAGATGGATCGACAGTAATGATCAATACGCTGTGCAATTTTTTAAAAGTCTTGTTAAAATCTCCCGATGATACGTTTAACAGGTTATACAAAGGTTCCGGCTGAGGAAGTCCGGGCATTTCCTTCTCGAAGAAAGCTCGTATGGTATCTCCTAAAGCTCCTTCCCATTGTTGGCGTGTATCTGTAACAACGAGTATCTCATTTGTCTTCCCGGTTGATCGGTCTTTACCCTGCTTTTCGTTCATGCAGGATGTCATGGTAAACCCCAAAGCCATGGTTAGCAATAAAGCCAACGAAATTCGGTTCCTGGACTTCATAATTAGAATATTTTAAGATTGAATATCGCTAAGATATTTATTTTTTTCAGGATTGCCTGACTGCAACTTTGATTTTCTGCCCTACTTTCAGTTTTTTGGCATTGGTGATATTGTTCAATTGCTTTATCTGGGTTACAGTAACACCGTCGTATTGTTTAGCGATCTCCCAGAGGGTATCTCCCTTTTTAACCGTATGGTAAACATATTGCTTTCCTCCTGTAGATGCAGAGGCTGTTGGTCGGCTCACCCTAAGTTTTTGGTTTGGATAGATTGTACTGTTTTTAAGATTGTTCCATGATTGCAAGTCCTGGGTTGTACAATGATATTTCTTAGCTATAAGTCCGAGGTTCTCCCCTGATCTTACAACATGGTAATCACTGGATTTTGGTTTGGTTTCGGAGACTTCCTGGGCTGATGCATAGGTTACCGAAGGATTATAGGGAGCCGAAGGATAAACAATCAATTTTTGACCGGGATAAATGGTTGTTCCCCTGAGATTGTTCCATGACTGAATCTGACTGATATATACATGATATTTTCGGGCAATGAGTCCGAGATTTTCACCAGATCTAACTGTATGCATGGTCCTTTCCTGAGCTTTCTTAATTTCAGCCAACAGTTTTTCCTTTTCTATGCCTTTTTTTGTTTTATAAGCATATACTGCTTTTTCGTTATTAATAAAATCACCAATGTATTCTTTAGGAAGCCGCAGGGAATATGATTTATCTTCAGACAAGGGGATAACTCCTTTTGTAAAAGCAGGATTAAGGAATCTGAGGTCTTCCATTGGCACACCGATCAGTTCATTGACCTGATCGAAAGCCAGAACATCTTTAACCCTGATCGTATCCGTGCCATGGTAAAGTATACCGGGGTCAACGGGATACAGGTTGTGTTCAGGGGCATAATTCATAATGTATGTAACTGCAATAAAGGCCGGCACATACCCTCTGGTTTCACGCGGCAGATATGGCCATATAGCCCAATAACTTTTAGTACCACCGGCTCTCCGAATTGCCTTGTTCACATTTCCCGCTCCTGAATTGTAGGCAGCCATAACCAGCGACCAGTTTTCGTAAATGTCGTATAAGTCTCTGAGGTGCTGGCATGCAGCAACGGTAGCCAATTCCGGGTCAAACCTTTCATCAACGTATGAAGTGACTTTTAATCCGTACACTTTTCCTGTACCATACATAAACTGCCACAAGCCTTTGGCTCCCACTCGTGACCCGGCTGTCGGATTCAAAGCAGATTCTACAACGGCAAGGTATTTTAGCTCCAGTGGCAACCCATAACGGTCCAATTGTTCCTCTATCATGGGAAAATATAGTTCTGCCAGACCAAGCATCCTGGAAGTCAGCTCCCTCTTTTTAACCGCATATAAATCAATATAGTTTTTTACCTGTTGATTGTAAACCAGTTCTATGGGTGTTTTTTGATTCAGCAACGCAATTCTTTGCCTGTAAATTGAATCAGGATAGGCAGGGATCTCATTGGCTGTAAAACCGTAAATATTGAGTTGCTGTGTGTCGGTTGTAAAAGGATGATTCTGAAAATATTTTATATGTATCAGGGTATCCAGCATACCAATGATTGGAGAATCTTTGATCAGCAATTGCCCGTTTTCATTTGTATCAATAACAAAAGCCTGGGTATCGGGAGCAAAAAGAGGACTGTATATGGTATCGGAAACCATCAGCGTGTCGTCCTGTGGTACATATGCCCGTGAAAAAAAAGGCAATAAGATAATAAGCAGTAATAGAACACCGGGGAGTCTGAAACTTGTCATATACAGTGTATTTGGGCTTTTCAATTAACAGAAATCCTGTGTAAAAATTGTTACGTACATAAAAAAATCCGCTTGATACAAAATGTATACGGATAAACAATCAGGAGGAAAAATTACGGCTTTTCAATTTTTTTGGTATCGGTGCCACTATCCTTATCCTTTTCCTCATCTTCACCGGAAAGTCCTTTTTTAAATTCCCTGGCACCTTTACCTATCCCTTTCATAAGCTCGGGAATTTTCTTTCCCCCAAACAGGAGGAGGACAATAGCGACGATCAGTACTATCTGCCATGGGCCGATCATGCCCAAAAGTATAAAAAGGTTCATGTGTTAATTTCTTTATCAGGTTGAATTGTACAAAGATAGTATTTTCAATTACAATTTTAATTTATTTTTGTACAATCCAGACTGGCAAAATAGTATTCATAAATGATACCTGAAGCATGAAACGCAATTATTTACTACTTCTAACTGTATTCTTCTTACTGATCCAATCGTCGATATCAGGGCAGAACACTTCATTGACCCACCATATGACTCCTGAAGAGGAGTTAATTAAGGACCAGATAGACCGTGATTTTTATCCAACTCTTCCACCGGCGGGTCCTGTCCGGATGGTTGCCGAATTTGAGCACATGCAGGCCGTTTTGATCCGGTATCCGTTTGGCATCCCCATGTCGTTGATAAAAGAAATGTCTGAAGATTGCACCGTGTTGACCGTTGTTGCCAATCAGTCGCAGGAAAACACAGTCAGGGGCCAATACCAGTCGGCAGGGGTAAACATGAACCACGTTGAGTTCATGCATGCATCCACAGATTCTTACTGGACAAGGGATTACGGTCCATGGTTCGTGGTCAATGGGAACAATGAAATAGGTGTTTGCAACTTCCCATATAACCGTCCAAGGCCCAACGATAATGATATTCCTATTGAGGTTGCCGAGTATTATGATATTGAGCTTTACGGAATGGAACTTATCAGCACCGGCGGCAATTATATGTGCGATGGAATGGGAATTGCTGCTTCGTCTGATCTGGTAATAGAAGAGAATCCCCAGCTGACTCTAACACAGATCAACGGCAAGGTATTGAATTATCTCGGTGTTCATACATACCATATAATACTTGATCCTTTGGGCGAATACATCAAACATATTGACTGCTGGGGTAAATTCCTTGATATTGACAAAGTACTTATCGGACAGGTTCCCAGCAGCGATCCCCGATATTCGGATTTCGAATATGTAGCGGATTATTTTGAGCAGAGTATCAGTTCTTACGGCACTCCGTATGAAGTATTCAGGGTATTTACTCCGGGGAACGGGCAAACCACTCCCTACACCAACTCCCTCATTCTGAATAAAAAAGTATTCGTTCCCATCACAGGCAGCACACACGACCAGGCAGCACTGGATGTTTACGAAGACGCCATGCCGGGTTATGAAGTGATTGGTGTAACTGATGGGGGCTATGGCTGGGAAAACACCGATGCTCTGCATTGCCGTACCAAAGGTGTTGCCGATCTGGGTATGCTGTACATTCGTCATTACCCGCTTTATGGGCAAATCCCCCAGTATGATTCATTTGAAATCACCGCAGAAATCATCCCTTACAGCGATGAACCGCTCTATTCAGACTCACTGAAAGTATTTTACCGTGTCAATGGAGGCTTCTACAACTCCGTACCTCTATTTCATCAGGATGATTTAACCTATTCCGGGTTCATTCCAACCCAACCTACAGGCTCCAAAATATCTTATTACCTATATGCCGCTGATGAATCAGGGAGAAATAAGAAACATCCTTATATCGGTGCAGCAGATCCCCATGTGTTCTTTGTCGGAAACCCGCTTCCTGAACTGACGGTAACACCGGATTCGTTGATCTATACCGATTATATGCAATGCATCGATGGTCAGATTGCCATGGCTATTAACGAAAGCGATTCCGATATCTATATCACAAACATCAACAATGAAGGATGGGATCCGTTCTTTTGGTGGATAGATCCCTTCCAGGTAAGTTTTCCTTATCTGATGGAACCTGGAGATACCCTGTCGCTCAATGTACAGATCGGTATCCCACTCGATATGATGCCGGGCTTCCTTCAGGATACATTGTTTGTTGAAACCGAAATGAAAACTCATCAGGTATTCATACTTGTAGATAGTATACTGGTTTCAGGACTTAATGAAAAGCACATTACAAACAATGGCATCAACCTGAATATATATCCCAATCCTGTAACATCACAAACACAGGTTTCTTTCACTATTAATGAAACCTCAGACGTACAGGTAACCTTATTTTCTTCGGAAGCTAAGATACTGGAGATTCATTCACTTGGAAATCTGAAACCCGGTGACTATACATTCCCATGGAATAAGTTATTTACCGGAAATTATCCTGATAATGGCATATATCTTCTCAGGATAGAAACGAATAATCATTTGGAAACGCGTAAGATTATCCAGCTGAATTAGTTGAGGAATCTCCCTCAATAGCTCTTTTCAGATCTTCAGGTTTAAAGGGTTTGCTGATAAAGTCATCCATACCGGCTTTATAGCATGATTCTGCTTCTTTGGATAATACGTTAGCAGTCAGGGCAATAATCTTTACACGCGATCTATCGGGATTTTCTTTTTCAAACTCTCTGATTTTGACCGTGGCCTCGAGACCATCCATCTCAGGCATCTGAATATCCATCAGGATGACGTCAAAATGCTTTTCCTTATATTTTTCGAGTGCGATCAAACCGTTACCGGCAACTTCAACATCATGCCCGAGCGAGTTAAGGTTGATTTGTGTAACTTTTTGGTTGATAGGGTTATCTTCGGCAAGTAAAATAGTAAACCTCGAAGTTTTATTTGTTTTTTCTTCAGGAATATTTTGGACCTTTTGACTTACAGGCACTTTCACCGCTTGTTCAGTCTTTATTGTATTCTGGATCTCTACCAGCTCATTTTTATTACCGGTCTCCAGTTCAACAATAAACCAGAAAGTAGAGCCTTTAGCCAGGATGCTTTCCACGCCGATCTGTCCTCCCATCCGTTGTATCAGTCCTTTTGCAATGGTTAAACCAAGCCCTGTTCCTCCATAAGTCCGGCTTATGTTTGAATCTCCCTGGGAATACTCTTTGAAGAGTTTTTCTGACTGCTCTTCAGCAATACCGATACCGGTATCAATAACCTCGAATTTGATCCTCAGGGTATTTTTATTTTCTGAGATCAGGAAAACATTGATTTTCACTTCACCTTCCAACGTAAATTTCAGTGCATTTGAAACAAAGTTGGAGAGGATTTGCCCAAGTCTGAAATCATCTCCTTTAACAATATCAGGGACATTATTACCAATGTTATATTGAAAGCCTATTCCTTTTTCGTTCGCAATGATCTTGTTCACAGCAACGATTTCGCGAATGAAACTCCTTAATGAGAAAGTGCGCATTGATAATTCAATACGACCAGATTCTATTTTGGAAAAATCAAGGATCTCATTGACAATGCTCAGAAGGCTGTTGGCAGAGGTTTTAATTATTCCCAGCAATTCCATTTGTTTGTCGTTCAATCCTGAATCCGCGCAAATATCTACGGTACTAATGATTCCACCGAGGGGCGTCCGGATTTCATGGCTCATTTTAGCCAGAAACTCTGTTTTCGATTTCGTAGCTTTTTCGGCAATTTCTCTGGCAATGATCAATTCGGTTTCAGCTTTTTTCTGTTCAGAAATATCTCTAACGATGGCCAGAACGAAAGTCTTTTCTTCAAGCGTTACTGTACTAAGAGATACTTCGGCATCAAAACGGGCCCCATTCTTTTTATTATGAAGCCAATAAAAGCGCTGGGGTTCACCCTGGATAGCCTTTTCTATGAGGTTCGCAGCTTTTAGCACACTGGGAGTTCCATCGGGTTGGAATTCGGGGGAAAAGGTCCCGGGGGATTTACTTACAATATCTTCCCGTTCACATTCGAAAATCTCCAGGGTCTTGTCGTTACAATCAATGAAGATTTCATGATCCATCAGGAATATAGCATCATTGGCTTTGGAAAACAAAGATTTGTACTTTTCTTCACTGATGGCAAGGTTTTTCAAAGTCCTGTTAAGTATTTGGCTACGTTCCTTCAGGAGGGCATTAGCTCTTTTCTGATTCCTGTTCCACCAGAAAAGCATAAAACTAAATACCAGGAGCAGTATAGAAATAATAACGGCAAATATCACTACCAGTCTCTCCATGCGGTTTTCCTTTTCAAGGGCACTCATATCTTCCTCAAAACGAACTGAAGCCTGCTTGAATTCAGTCTCTGCAATGGCATTGGAAAAATTCCTGCTAAAAATAGAATCTTTCACCTGGGAATACTTTTTATAGAACTCCATTGATTTGTTCTCATCGCCGGCAGCCGTGTAAATATTCGACAAGAGGAGATAAGCAGCCTCCTTAACCGTAAGCAGATCAAATTCCATGGCTATGTTGAGGGCATTCCTTGCATAAGCAAGTCCTTCAATCAGATCATGGTCCATGAACTTGACATCGCCAATATAAATCAAAGTATTTGCTATATCGAGAACTGATTCAGACTTTTTAAACAGGATAAGGGCCTGCTGATAGTTCTTGAGGGCTTTGTCGTAAAACCCTTCACGGTAATGAAGGTTTCCCAGATAATTACTGGTATGGGCTTCTAACCAGTAATCATTATAACGGTGGAATACCCTAAGACAAAGATTAAATAGTTCAAGGGCATGTTCCGGTTCGCCTTTCTTTTCGGCGAGTAAGCCCAGATAAGTATGGGAATGGGCGATCAGAACAGAGTCCTTTTTACGTTGTCTGAGTTCTAGTGCCTTTATAAAATATTCCTCGGCAAGATTGTATTCGTTAAGGGCAAGATAGGTCTGGCCAAGGTTATTGTATGTAATAGCAAGGTCATCATCCTTCTCCTCCACAATGAAAGCTTTGGCAGCCCGCTGGTAATTACGGATTGCAAGATCATAGATTTCCTGGGTATGGTATACATAACCAATATCATTATAATTATGGGCAACCCTGTTGTTATCTTTATATCGCTCACAAATGGAAATCGATTTGGAGTAGTTATCGAGAGCATTCCCATACTTACCCTGATCGAAATAAATATTCGCCAGGATGTTATATGACTCGGCAACATCAAGGTTCTCTTCATCCAGCCCTTTTACTTCCAGGGAGGTTTTTATAAACCCGGCAGCTTTCCTGGGATCCGGTCTTCTGTATGCAATTGCAAGTTTGTTGAGTGCTCTGATACGATCCAGGGGAGATACCGAAGCCTGAAATATCGATTCAAGCTTTTCCCTTTCCGGCTTATCGCTTATGTATTCCTCAAGATAGGGGACAGATTCCTGGGATATTGATTTCAAAGGAAAGACAACTGCCCATATGCTCAATAACAGGAAGCAGGAAAACAAACCCGGTATTTTAATTAAAAAACCCAAATTCAGCGTAATAAAAGTTTGTGAAACCGGCTTGGAGGTTTCATAAGTTATAAGATCAAGAAACTTATACGGACAATCCCGGATAAAGTTTACCACGGCAAAATTATAAATTTACCATTAACAATAATAAAAAAAGCACAGGATAAATCCTGTGCCAAATACAAGTATTAACCAAAATCAAATGGTGGGATTATTTTTAGCGGTTTTTGTTTCCCATTTTCCGGAACAAAGTTCACTTATTTCAGGAGCCTCACTGTTAAGAGGAGTTTAATTTATTGTAATGTATAAGTAAATAAGAACGAATATTCGTTTTCTCACGTCAAATACGGAAGGATACTACGTGTAAACAACGATTGTTAATAAAAAATTATACTGATTTTGGGTCATATGGATTGCTTCTCAATTCAAAATTGCTTATTTTAGTGCCGTCATAAGATTTGAGATTGAATTACGCTAAAAATTGTTCATTATGCCGGGTCTTATAAAAGATGAAATCTACTCAGCCAAACAACTTCGACAGTTTGGATTGAGAAAAAGCCAGATTTCAAATATTGATATGGATGTTTACCGCAAGGGTAATAAAGTGTATTTTTTCGAAATGCTGGATCAAAATGCCCTGAGGTTATTCACCATAATCAGTAATAAATCGTTTTATTTAAAATAGCTGGTAATCAGGGAAAAAAAATCACCCACAAAATTGCGGGTGATTTTTAATATCTTTTTTAATGGATTAGTGGCATTTTAGCACTGTTGTAATCTGATATTTAGCAGCTTCCAGGTTAGGACCCTGCGTTACTTTTTTATAATTTTCACAGGCTTTATCATTCTTTCCTAATCCTTCGTATGCCTTTCCGGCTTCAAAAAAGAAATTGGAGGCATCTTCTTTTTCCATCCCAATACCTGCTTCAGCAGCCTGAATGGCTTTATCATACTGATTAAGACTGTTATGGGCTACAGCCAGGTAATAATAAGCCATTGGATCCTTATCGTCATAAGCAAATCCTGTGTTAACAATCTCAATAACTTTGTTATAATCCTGCTTTTTGGCAGCATCAACGGCATTTGCCAGATAAAACTTAGAAACAACTGATTTTGCTTTAACCACATCTTCATTATCATTGCCACCGATTTCGATCAGTTTATCCATTGCAGCTTTCATATTCGTTTCGTCATCGTTCTTCGAATAGGCATAAACCAGGTAATAATAATAATCGGTATCGGGATTATATCCGATGGCTTTATTCAGGAAATCAATGGATGCGTTGAAATCCTTTTCTTTCAGCGCAAGTTTACCTTTATATGAAAAAACGCTGCCCAGCATCTTGTTTGCTTTTTGCATTCCATCTGTATCCCCAGTGGTTTCGGCATAATTATATGATTCTGAAAGGAAAACGATAGCGTTATCCGGGTCCTTTGATTTATAAGCATCTATACCTTTACTCAGGAAAAGGTTGGAAAGCTGGGTTTGTGATTTCATTTTAAGGTCATCGCCCTCCGGCCCCAATTGACTTGCAATGCCAATGCATTTCTTGTATGCTTCAATTGCCTGATCATTTTGTTGGTCTTTTTGTAACTGAATGGCTTCATTAAAAGCCGTTCCTGCATCGTTCAGGCTCTGGCCAAAAGAAAACCATACCACTCCGACGAATAATGCAGAAAAAATAACTCGCAAATACTTCATAATGTAAATTTTAGATTAAACTGTTAAATTTTGGTATGCAAATGTAAAAATATTCAATGAGTATAGGGAATGATTAGAGTACGGTTGCATGCTGCAAGTAGCAAGTCACATAGCAGCCGAAAACTATTTTTTAATATCTCCCTATGCAGATAAATATGTATCAAACTAAAAATGTCAAAATAAGCAACGCTTTTACGTTCATTTTGTTGCAACATGTATCGCTGCAATTCCTCCCATAAGGGGTATACTTTTAACATTTGAAAAACCAACATTCTTTAAAAGCTGTTCAACCTCCTTCGGGTGATAGTAATTCAAGGCCGAATGGGCCAGATAATGATAAGCAGATTGATGACCGGATAATTTTCCACCAAACTTGTCGACAACAAGCTTTAGGTAATTTCTAAAAACCCAGATCATCAATGGATTTCGGGGTTGGCTGCTTTCTGTGATCACAAAACGTCCACCATTACGCAATACTCTGTAAACCTCGGCTACTGCTTTTTCTCCCAGTGGATTTTTAAAGGTCAGGTTCCTGAAGGCAAATGCGATTCCGATACTATCAAAAGATTCATCAAGAAAAGGCATCTCGGAAGCATCTCCATGAACAAATTCAATCCGGTCACCGAATTTTTTATTTTTTGCTTTCTCAGCAGCTATTTCAAGCATGTTCTCGCTGAAATCAAGAGCAGTGATTTTAGTATGTTTATTGGCTTTACCGGCCAATCTGACGGCCAGATCGCCGGTACCGGTACACAGATCCATCACTGCCCCCGGATCATCCTGCAGGCAAAAACGGGTTGCCTTCTTTCTCCAAATCTCATCAAATCGTAAGGTTAACAAACGATTCATGAAATCATACCTGCGTGGGATGCTGTTGAACATCCTGTACAAGGGTCTGCCTTCCCCAGGATTTCTCTTATCCTGCTGAAAAGCTCTGCTATCCTTCATTTTCATTATTCGATGAAGATTCTTCCTGTTCCTGGTCACCGGCAGGTTTTCGGGGTCGCATCTGGGGGAAAAACAACACATCCTGGATGGAAGGTGAGTTGGTCATGATCATAGCCAACCGGTCAATTCCAATTCCGAGGCCGGCCGTGGGAGGCATGCCAAACTCCAGTGCCCTGAGGAAATCCTCATCCAGCAGCATGGATTCCTTGTCTCCTCTTTTTCCTAATTCAAGCTGATCTTCAAATCTTTTTCTTTGGTCAATCGGGTCGTTCAACTCCGAAAAGGCATTACAAATCTCCTTTCCGTTGCAAATAGCCTCGAATCGCTCTACCAGTCCTTCGGAAGATCTGTGCTTCTTTGCCAGTGGAGACATCTCAACCGGATAGTCGGTAATAAAGGTAGGTTGAATCAGGAATGGCTCAACTTTCTCCCCAAAGATCTCATCAATAATCTTACCCTTGGCCATGGAAGGATCTGTTTCCACTCCAAGTTTTGAGGCAGTCATCCGCAATTCCTCCTCATTCATCCTGGAAATATCAATACCTGTAAAGGATTGAATCGCTTCATACATGGTAAAACGCTTCCATGGCCGCTTGAAATCAATCACATGTTCACCGGTAACGATGTTTGTCGACCCATGGATATCGAGTGCAATCTTTTCCACCATTTCTTCCACCAGGTCCATCATCCAGGAATAATCCTTATAGGCTACGTACAGCTCCATCTGGGTAAATTCAGGATTATGGAAGCGATCCATACCTTCATTCCTGAAATCTTTGGCAAACTCAAAAACACCATCATATCCTCCAACGATAAGACGTTTCAGGTAAAGCTCGTTGGCTATCCTCAGGTACAGGGTCATATCAAGAGTATTATGGTGAGTCTTGAAAGGCCTGGCGGCAGCACCCCCGTATAATGGCTGCAAAACAGGTGTTTCAACCTCCAGATATCCCTTTCCTTCCAGGAAATTCCTCATGGAACGGATAAGCTGTGAACGTTTCATGAAAGTATCTTTCACCTCCGGGTTTACGATCAGGTCGACATAGCGTTGCCTGTATCTCTGCTCCGGATCGCGGAAAGCATCATATACTTTATCATCCGTTTCCTTAACTACCGGTAAAGGTCGCAGCGACTTGGCCAGCAGTTTCATCTCCTTTACATGGATGGTGATCTCTCCCATTTTAGTGATAAAAACATATCCCCGTAACCCTATTATATCACCAATATCCAACAATCTTTTAAAGACAGTATTATACAATGTTTTATCCTCGCCGGGACAGATATCATCCCGTTTCACATAAATCTGAATTCTGCCGGTCTGATCCTGGATCTCAGCAAAAGAAGCAGCGCCCATAACCCGGCGACTCATTATTCTTCCTGCAATGCTAACATCCTGGAATAAAGATTGATCTGCGGGAAACCTCTCCAGAATATCTCTGGAAGTGCAATTAACTTCAAAAGTATCTGCCGGGTAAGGATTAACACCCAGATCGATCAGTTCCTGTAAAGCATTTCTCCTAATCTGTTCCTGTTCACTCAGTTTGATCATTATCTTGAAAATTTTTGCAAAGATAATAAATGCATCGAGCGATTGGCAGTAGGGGTTATTATTGACAGATTCACGGGTTGACTTTTCAGGATTAAGTTAATTTTGCAAAAAAATATGGTTTGAGTGATGGAAGAAAAAAGGAAACGGACCAAACCCGACTGGCTTAAGATCAAAGTACCTGCGGGCAAAGAGTATCTTCAGGTAAAAGAGATCGTGAACCGTCATAAATTGCATACGATCTGCACCAGCGGACAATGTCCGAACATGTGTGATTGCTGGGGGCGGGGAACCGCAACCCTTATGATACTCGGAGATGTCTGCACCCGTTCGTGTAAATTCTGTGCGGTAAAGACGGGGAAACCAGCCCCTGCCGACTGGGATGAGCCAAGGAGGGTTGCTGAATCGGTGAAGCTGATGAAGCTCAAACATTGTGTTTTAACTTCCGTTGACCGTGACGATTTGCCTGACGGAGGTGCAGCTATCTGGGCCGCTACCATACGTGCCATCAGGAAAGTAAGTCCGGGTACTACCCTTGAAACGCTAATACCCGACTTCAGGGGAAATAAACATGATCTTCAAACAGTTATTGACGCAGCGCCCGAGGTCATTTCCCATAACCTGGAAACAGTACGCAGGCTTACTCCCCAGGTACGATCGGTAGCTGATTACAACACAAGTCTGGAAGTGATACGATTTATTGCTCAGTCAGGGATACGGGCAAAATCAGGTATTATGGCCGGTTTGGGAGAAACAGAAGAAGAAATTCTGAAAACCATGGATGATCTTTTGGAAGTTGGTTGTGAAGTATTCACCCTCGGACAATACCTTCAACCTACCCATGAACACCTTCCTGTATCGGAATATTTGACTCCTGAAAAATTTGACTTCTACCGGATCAAAGGACTGGAAAAAGGATTCCGTTTCGTCGAAAGCAGCCCATTAGTCCGCTCCTCCTACCACGCCGAAAAACACATCCCCTAACCCCCTAACCCTAAACCCCTAACCCTAAACCCTAAACCCTAAACCCTAAACCCTCGTAACCCATAACTCATAACCCTCCCCTCTCCCCTCTCACCTCTCACCTCTCACCTCTCCCTTCTCCCTTCTCCCTTCTCCCTTCTCCCCTCTCCCCTCTCCCCTCTAATAAACCACCTTCTCCTCCCCCGAACCCGGCAAAACGTACTTTTCCGGTTCTTCCCCGATCAGCCTTCTCCTCCACTCTTCCGGATAACCTGTTTCCTGGGGCCTTCCTTTATCATCCTTCACATAGCCATCGTTGTATTTCGTAATCAGGAAGACTGCCAGCTCAGTCCAACGGTCCATAAGGTAAGCAGCTCTTGTACCGGTGATACCGGTCAGATAGCTCAAGGCTTCACCTTTACCGGTTTTAAGCAAAGCAAGAGCTTTTTCATCGGAATCCTGTAATTCATCGATGAACATTTTTTCCGTTTCCTGTTGAATAGATTTCATATCGGCAGCCATATACGAATACTTAAGATTGGCATAATTGGAAACGAGGTTAAAAAGCCACCAGGCATTATCCATGGAAAACCGTTGAAAGTTCCCGTTCCGGTATGGTTCCGGGATTTCTGTGACAGAGTTATAAACAGGAAGATAGCAAGTCCAGAAAGTATCATCAAAGCCGAACCAGAGCACTCCTCCCACCTCATCGGGGAGCCAGGAGCGGCATTGGGCAACCATCGACCAGCAGGTGTTATAGGTCGAGACCGGTCTTTCCCATGCGCATTCAATGCTATCTACTTGCCAGGCCAGGGGCCGCCAATGGTTGGGGTTCCCAAAGGGCCCGGCCTGCAGGCCTTTTGTCATATCAAAGGGAGTACCTTCATAATGATCGCGGATGACAGCGAACACGTCTTCAATATCGAGTTTCTGATCCGGTTTTATCCAAAGCGGGTATCTCTGTGCACCTTCAACCCCGCGATGATAGTCGGGTGAAAGGTTCAACGATGGGGCCACTCTCCGGTACATGCTCCAGACGCGGGTCTCGCTATACCGGAGTTTTTCGGCGGAAGCGGGGCAATAGACCTCATTAAAGCGAAAAGGCCGGCCGGAGGAAGGGTCATAATATCCACGACGGATGGCAAAGGAAATAACATTGGGGGAATACAGGCAATTCTCAGAGTCATCCAACGGGAACTCGCCTATCCTGGCATTATTGGCATGAGCGCAAACCATTCCATCGGGAATGCGCATAGCAACGTAAATCGCGCTATCTCCACCATCACCTGTTCCAATAATTTCCATGATCCAGGCCTCTTCAGGATCTATTACGGATATTGACTCACCCTCGGTACCATAGCCATATTCATTTACCAGGTCAATCATAACCTGAACAGCTTCACGGGCTGTTTTAGCCCGTTGCAGTGCAAGCGCCATCATATCCCCGTACCGCAGAAACCTCGAATGGTTGTATAACTCCTCCCTTCCTGTGAAAGTAGTCTCCCCGATGGCCACCTGGAACTCATTCATATGAAAACCCAGGGTTGCATAAGTATGTTCAGGCTGGGCAATAAACCCGTTCATGGGGATATGACCGTGGCCTGCATCTACCCTGGAGCCAGGTTTATGATCCATAGCAGGAACAGTATAAAGGTTATAAAGATATTCGGCGTCGTTGGTATAAGCCAGGAAAGTGCTGCCTGTGCGGGAAGCCCCTTTGGTTACAATAAAATTTGTACATGAAAAACCCTGGTAAACCACGACCAGGAAGAACCATAAGAATAGATATTTCATTTGATTAAGCGGTTTTATTATGAATATAAGGCTCGTTCCGGATACATTGCCGGCTATTGGTAATTCAAAACTTCCAGGATGTTGCGGCTAAAGATCTTCCCTACCGGATATTTGTTCATCTTCCAGTCCCAGTATGGTGTTTTGCTATAAAACCAGTTCAATTGGAGCCATTGATTTTGGGCAAAATTCTTGTTATCCTGTTTCCACTTTTCGAACTCCTCCTTCAAATCCGGGTCATTTGCGAGCATTTCCCTTGCCATGACTTCCATCACATATGTTTCACTATACTCTTTCTGTTCGAAGATTGCATCAAAGAAACCCCAGTATAAGTATGAATCCGGAGCACGTGGTTCCAGGATATTGGCTATCACACGGGCTGTGCGCTGGTTCATATCAATTACAACTGAACCGGCAGGAAAGATTCTTTTTTCAATAATGATTTCGCTTTCAAATTCCTGGAGGGGATGTCGACCTTCATAAGGGTTCCTGCTCCATTGGGGAGCAGTAAACCGGTATGAGGAGACCTCTATTTCTGTAGCAGAAGCCAATAAACGGTAATCAATACCATGCAGAGGCAAACGCTGTATAATCTCCGTCCATTCGGGGGGGATGATATAAGCTTCCGGTAGGATGGCTTTATGAGTAATCACGGGTTTATTGAACCAGGGTAATGTGAAAATTTCCGGTTTTCCTGAATATTTAAACCAGTTTCCACCGGTAAGATCGCTTGTTTCCATTGTATATTCCACTCCCCGAAACTCTACCATGGAGCTGTCATTCTCATCGTGATGAAATCTCAGGGCAAACGTATCTTTCCTGAATTCGGGGGAGGAAACAAACTCATCTGCTTTCATTAACAGGTCTTTCAGGATATTACCATTTTCATTGAGGTAAACGGAAGTAAGTCTCATAAAATGGTAATTTGCTTCCACACGAAGGCGATGAGGTTTTAACATATGAGTCTCGATAAGCAGGCCTGGCCGGTTCTGGATAGCGGAATAACCCTGGGAGAGCCTGGGTGGTGCAGCTTCCGACACCAAACCGCTACGGGGATCGTGCCAGCGGCGAAAGCTCACGTACGGGAAAACAGGATAACCCGAATCATCCATTTCACTGACAATGCAGGGAAGATATTCATCACGCTGCCAAGCGGTTAATCCTTCATCCATATTTCCGAAGATTTCCATCATATACGTTGCAACATATTCATAATCGGCACCATCGGTAGCATGGCAATCAATAAAGAAATCAGGTAACCAATAATTGAACATTTTCAGCCAGCTCTGCATTTCCGGTGCATCAGCCTTCAGGAAATCTCTGTTCAGGTTTAGGTTTTGGGCATTTGCCCTCCATCCCATCTCTTTAGGGCCATTCTGATTGATCCTGTTAAAGGGGCCAAAGCGCGCCAGTCCATCCACATTAAAAGCCGGAATAACAATCATGGATATGTTCTCAAGCAAACCCGGCAGTTTTCCTGTCAGTGTAACATCGCGAACAAACATCAGAGCGGCATCGGTACCATCTGCCTCACCGGGGTGAATTCCTGCTTCAATTAAAAGGATTATCCTTCCCGTATTTTTAATTTCAAAGGGATTACTCAATCCATCCTTATCAACAATGAGCAATGGCAGTTGCCGGCCCTGGGGACTCACACCAAAAGTCTGATACGTGATTTGAGGGGATTTCTCTGCGAGAAGTTCACTATAACGAATTACCTCTTCATAATCCGCAGTTTCTAAGTATCCTGATTTTTCGTAATGGGTCAGTAAATCCGTTTCCTGGGAAAAACCAAATAAGCAAGCCCAGATTAACATCAGGCTAAGGAACATTTTCATACAAATAGTTTTGGGATAAAGATAGAAAGAAAATAAAAAATAGGGAGGGAATGAGAAAGAGTTGCTGGGGGCTGGGGGCTGGGAGCTGGG
>Ga0180009_10000416_pt1 | contig 60645 bp, 58 predicted proteins | sample OS_PC_MetaG_FD_123537 | JGI IMG/M metagenome (GOLD analysis project Ga0180009, IMG submission 123537) | Groundwater microbial communities from the Aspo Hard Rock Laboratory (HRL) deep subsurface site, Sweden - OS_PC_MetaG | ecosystem: Environmental > Aquatic > Deep subsurface > Groundwater... | reverse complement strand
GGGCATTGGCACTGCTTTAAACCCCCTCACCTTTATCCTCTCCCCCTGATTAGGGGGAGAGGGGAGGGTGAGGGGGCGTAATAAATTAATCAATGTTCCATTACTTTTGCGAAGCTCAATAACCATTATGGCGCTATGAATAATAAGGAGAAAATGTGCTAAAGATGCTCTTTACGCCCATCAAAATCAACCGGATGGAACTGAGAAACCGTATCGTCATGTCGGCCATGCATTTTCTTCCTCGCCCGTCCGCTCAAAATTCACCGGTGAGACGCCGCGGGAACTCAGCATTCCGGAAATCAAGCAAGTGCAGCGGAATTATGCCCTGGCTGCTGGACGCCTGAAGCGCGCGGGGATCGATGCCGTGGAGGTGATTGCCTCGGCGGGGGAGCCGTCGGGCTGGAAACCGCCCTTTTTCTGGCCCGGAAAGGAACCCTCCATCCCGACACTCTGCATTTTTTGATGTTCAACCAGGCCGAGAGTTTTCCGACCTTACAAGTACTCCTTTACCAGGGGCTAAAAAAAATCACCGTAGTGGAAATGCTGAAAACAATCGGACAGGACATCGGCCCCAGCACCCGCTGGACGATCCGTCAGGACCTCGCTCGTCATTCCGTTAAGACCTTGACCAGCGCCAACGCTAAGGAAATCACCGCCGAAGGTGTGATCATCGATCGCGAAGGAAATGAAATCCTTATCCGGGGGAATACCGTCGTCATTGCCACCGGGACCAGGGCAGTAAACGACCTTTATGAAAGGCTCAAGGAACGAGTGCCGGAGATTTTCCTGATTGGGGACGCCAAAGCCCCGCGCAAGGCCCTGGAAGCTGTAGCCGAGGGCTTGGCGGTTGGAAGGACCGTATAAGTGATTAGGGTGAGTGTCAGTGATTAATATCAGTGCTTTTTCCACTCACACGCACACTCACACTGACACTATTTAAACTGCAACGACTTCCTTCACTTCTGGAATCTGGGCTTTGAGGCGGGCTTCTATGCCCCGCTTTAAGGTAAGTTGAGACATGGGACATGAGCCGCAAGCCCCCACCAATTTCACCTTAACCACCCCTTCCTGTACATCGATTAATTCGACATTCCCTCCGTCCGCCTGCAAAAAAGGGCGGATCTCTTCGATCGCTTTTTCCACTTTTTCCCGCATCGGTATCTCCTTATAAATACCGCGCCAGTGATAGTTTGAGTGTGAGTGTCAGTAATTTTCAAATTGCTGACGCCAATACTCACCACTGACACCATTTTTTATTCCGGGACGCAAGCCTCCACCGGGCAAACATCGGCACAGGCAGCGCAGTCTGTACATAATTCAGGATTGATCTGATATTTGGGATCCCCTTCGCTAATCGCCTCGGCCGGGCATTCTTCCTTGCAGGTTCCGCACATGATACAATCGTCCGTGATTTTGTGGGGCATCTTCCCTCCTCCTTCAAACTTTGATTTTGGCGTTAAGCTCTTCTACAATCTCATTGACATCCTTGTTATGCATCCGGGCTCCGAAGTCAATCGTTTCCATACGGGAACTCGGACAAGTAAAACAGCCCTTGCCAAAATGCTTTTGAAAAACTTTCCGGGCCATGGGATATTTATCGAGGACTTCTCCGATGTTCATTTCCTTGTCGATCTTTCGCTTCCCTTCCCGCATGCTTCCCCAACCTCCTCCAAGCTAATTTTCTCCTCCCAGAAAAAATTCATTCCCCGGACACCTGATCCCTGCCCTCCCGCCCGGGTTACGAGCCAGTCTCCCTGCGCAAAGGGGAAAGATCCGGTTCCTTCTGCAATGATCATCCTGCCGCGATTGCTTTGCCCTACCCTATCACTATGGATTACCGGAAAAATGATCTAAATCATGTTTGATAAACCCGTAAAAAGTCCGAAAAGCCGTCACTCCTGCGCAAGCGGTCCCGCCTGCGGCGGGATGGCTTCCCGCTTTCGCGGAATGACGAAAATGGGACAAAAAGGACCTTTTACGAATCCATCATCATTCAATTTCTGAAAATTGGGGAAAAAATTTAATCTGTGTTTATCTGCGTTTATCCGCGTCCTATAATAATTTTTTGACTTGCGGCTCTGCCGCGTTGCGTCCTTTGTGGTTTAAAAAAGTGCCTTGATGGCTGCCTCAAATACCCGTTTATGGGTTAACCCGATAAATCTCCGGCAAATCTGGCCCTTACGGTCGATCAGGAATGTTATGGGGATCCCTTGAATCGGCCCCATACCTGGAATGTTATTGAAAACCTCCAGGACTTCGTCATTGCCCATCAGGTTGACGTATTGCACCCCCATCTTATCCAGAAATCTCTGGACATCAACGGGATTACCCCGGTCCAGGGAAATTCCGATGACCTCCAATCCATCTTTCTTATATTCGCTGTAAAGTTCATTGAAATAGGTAATCTCTTCCCGGCAGGGCGGGCACCATGTTGCCCAAAAATTGAGGAGGATCACTTTGCCCCGGAAATCTGCAAAATTTACCTTTTCCCCTTTCAGATCCAAGAGGGTGAAAGATGGAACCATCAAATCCTCTCCCACGCACTCAATTCTCTTAGGCTTGTCCGCGGAAATATCAAATAAGCCGAAAGCCAGGGCCAAAAAAATAAAGAGCACACCGGAAATGATTAATATAAATTGCTTTGATTTCATTTTTTTCATCATAATCGATATCGCCCAAAAAATGCAATCCGGTATCCGGGCTTTCTTAGATGATCGAACAAGAAAGTATTACCCTACGCCTATCTTCTTTTTGTAAAAAGACGGATAAGAAAGCGGTCTGCCGATTGAATATTTCAGCGGTGCGGGATGGGTTAAGAGCTTTATTCCCCTTCAGAGATTTTTTGTAAAAACTTCGGCTTCAGAATGAAAATCTTTCCTTTGACAGGCTTGATAATCTTGGTTTTGGTGAATCGGCTCATGACCCGGATGGTTGTCTCCACAGTTGTTCCGGCCATGTCGGCCAGGTCCTGCCGGGTGAGGGAAAGGTTGAGTAGGGTCCCCCCCTCCGCGGGTGTGCCCAATTTATCGGCTAACTTTAGCAGAATATTGGCGATACGTTGTTCCACCCGGTCCACGGCCAGGCTTTTGATGGCGGCGTGAGCTTCGCGCAGTTGCCGGCCCAATTCCATGATCATCTCCGTGGCCACAAAAGGGTGTCGCCCAAAAAAATATAAAAAATCTTTCCGGGAAAGTTTCAGAATGATCGAGGGCTCCATCGCTTGGGCCGAAGTGGCATAGGGTTTGCGGTCAAAGAGAGAAGCTTCCCCAAACATATCCCCGGGAGCGAAGACCTGCAGGATCACATCTTTGCCGGTATTCGAGTGCTTGACCAGTTTCACTCTTCCTTCTTTGACAATATGAAACCACTCCGGCCCATCGCCCTCAAAAAAGATGTAGTCATCCCGCTGGTATTTTTCCTCGATAAAAAGCCGACTGATTTCTCCCTGGGTGGCTTCCGAAACCGAGGAGAAAAAAATTGATTTTTTTAAAATTGGCAGTCGATCCATAAGCCCTCGCTCACCGGTAAGCCAAAAATTGGCTTAATTTTTATTCTAAAACGAGGGGGGGTTTTTATGCAATAAATTTTCTCGATAGGGAGCGATCTTTCTTGAGGATGCGCTGGCAGCGGGGGCAATAAAAACTCGACCTTCCGCCAACTTTTTCCCGTAGGATGGATGTACCGCAGCTCCGGCAGGCTCCTCCCTCTCTCCCGTAAACCCGAAGTAATTTTTGAAAGCCTCCGGCAGACCCATTGGCATCCACATAGGTACGGACGGAGGTCCCCCCGGCTCGAATGGCCCCGCGCAAGACTTGGCGCAGAGCATAGTAGAGCCGGCGGAGGATTTTGTCTTCCAGCACCTCAACCCTCTGCCGGGGATGAATTTGCGCCCGATGCAGGGCCTCATCCGCATAGATATTGCCCACTCCGGCTAAGAAGTGCTGGTCCAGAAGCATGGGTTTGATCGCCCGGCGCTTGGAACGGACGCGGGCGGCGAACTCCATCGCTGAGATTTCCAAAGGTTCAGGCCCCAAATCAGCGAGCGAATCCAAGTTCCCCCCCGCCCCGCTTTTCTCCACGGAAAGCCTGCCGAATTGGCGCGAATCCAGGAAACGAAGCTGCCAAGGGTGGCCTCGAAAGGAAAAAACTACATGCGTCTGCTTCTCCATGGGAGCATGGCTTGGGACCCACCTGAGCCCACCGGTCATGCGCAAGTGGATCAGCAAGGTATTCCCCCTGCTCAGGCGGATGATGATATTCTTTCCCCGTCGTTCCACAAAGAGAATTCTTCTCCCCTCCAGGGAAGAGGCGAAAAACTGGGGCGATTCTTGAACGCATTTATTTAGGTTCACGGCGACCTTGGAAAATTTTAGATGGGTTATTTTAGCCCTAAGTCCGCGAACAATGGTTTCCACTTCTGGTAGCTCGGGCATAAAGAATTCCCTTGTATTATGAGTCCCTTTCGAATGAATTGGATTTGTTTCGGATTTCGATATTCAGATTTCGGATTTTTCCATGAACCTTTTTGGTTCCGGCTACGCCGGGTTAGGAATGATGGCTCTTGGCAAAGAACGGGGTTTCAAAATGGGGTATGGGGAATCTCCCTTCGCCTACGGCGCCCGAGCAAAGCCCGGAAAGCCAAGCTTCCGATACCTACCATGAAGAAAAGGCTGGCGGCGATTATCCAATAGGCATCCAGCGTTCCCCTATCGATCTTATTCACTAAAAGAGAATAAAACAGGGCACTGGGAACCTGCGCGATGCAAACCAACGGAATGAACTCCCAGTAGGCCAAGACCGTTAGGCCCGCGGCGTAACTGACCACATCGAAAGAAATCACCGGGAGGAAGCCGAAAAGAAGGATGATATATTTTTCATACCGTTTCAGGGTGGCATCCGCCGCTTCCAGGTGTACTTTATTCACCATGTGCTGAACTACCGGCCGACCCAGGGTTTTCGCGATGCCGAAACAGACGATCGACCCTAAGACCGCGCTGCTCCAGGACAAAAGAGTTCCCCAAACGGGACCGAAAGCTAAGGCGTTCACTACGAAGATGGGAAAGGCAGGGAGAAAAAGGATTACGGATTGAGCGATCATCAAGAAGGCGGAAATCAGCGGCGCCCAAAAGCCGAAAGAAAGAATAAAGGTTTTGAGGCGGCCGATGTTACCCTGAAAGGCCATCCCGTTCATAAAAGCCCAATTCTGGGGCCAATGGATAAAAAGGTACAGCAACCCGGCGATGATACCGCCGATTGAGCCGACGAGGAAAACGATGACGAAAATTCTCTTCAAACCGCCATCTCCAGCTTTTTCCCCTTCAGGTCGCCAATCGTTTCCACACCCATAAGATCTCTCCCAGATGGTACCCAAATTGAACCAGTTCCCATCCTTTTTTCCCTTCTTCATTAAAAACATCCCGGATGATATCCGCTGTTTCTCTTCTCCTCCCTCTGATTACCCCATACTATAAAATGCCTGCGTTCCGCCGAAGACTGCTGCTTCCCCCAGCTCTTCTTCAATCCTCAGGAGCTGATTATATTTGGCCATCCGATCGCTGCGGCTGGCTGAACCGGACTTAATCTGCCCTACGTTCGTGGCCACGGCCAGGTCGGCAATGAAGGAATCTTCCGTCTCTCCAGAGCGATGAGAGACAACGGCCGTGTATTTGGCCCGTTTGGCCATCGCGATCGCTTCCAGGGTCTCTGAAACCGTCCCGATTTGGTTCAACTTGATTAAGATCGAGTTGGCCACTCCTCTCTCGATTCCTTTGCGGAAAATTTTGGGGTTGGTCACGAAAATATCATCCCCGACGATCTGGACCCGCTTGCCCAGGCGCCGAGTTAATTTCTCCCAACCTTCCCAGTCATCCTCCGCCAGGGCGTCTTCCAAAGATTTTATGGGGTACCGTTCCAGAAGGTTTTCGTAAAAATCGATCATCTCTTCGCTGGAAAATTTTTTCTCTTTTCCGGTTTTGAAAATATACCCCCCGCCTTGATAAAAACCGCTGGCCGCTGAATCCAGGGCTAAAAAAACATCCTGGCCCGGTTTGTAGCCGGAGAGGGTAATTCCTTCTACGATTAACTGCAGGGCTTCTTCGTTCGATTTCAAGCGCGGAGCGTAGCCTCCTTCATCCCCCACCGAAGTGCTGTACCCCTTTTTTTTCAGGATCTGGCGCAACTGCTGGAAGATCTCCGCCCCCATCCGCAGGGCTTCCGCAAAATTCTTCGCTCCAGCCGGAACCACCATGAACTCCTGGATATCCAAGGCATTGTCCGCATGGGCGCCCCCGTTGATGAAATTCATCAGAGGCACGGGAAGCTCTCGAGCTCCGGCCCCTCCTAAATAGCGATAGAGGGGAATTCCCAGCGCCTGTGCCGCCGCGCGGCAAGCGGCCATGGAAACGCCGAGGATCGCATTGGCTCCGAGCTGCGATTTGTTTTCCGTTCCATCTATTTCAATCATGCGGCGATCCAAAGTTATCTGATCCAGGGCTTCCAATCCGATTACCCCGGGGGCGATGATCTTGGCTACATTTTCCACGGCTTTGTGCACCCCTTTGCCCTGGAAGCGCTGCGGATCCCCATCCCTGAGTTCCAGTGCTTCCCTTTCGCCGGTAGAGGCTCCGGAAGGGACGGCCGCTCTCCCCATTGCTCCCCCGGAGAGATAGACTTCCACTTCTACCGTAGGGTTTCCGCGCGAGTCCAATATTTCCCTGGCCTTGACCTCAACGATTTTGGCCATTTCCGGCGTCTCCTTTCTCATCCTTTCTTTTACCACCCTTTTCCATCTATCCCATGATGGGCATCTGCCTTTTTTCTCTTTGGCCACAACCGATAATACCACGTTGGCACCCGGACATGGGAGGGACATTCATGATGCGGAGATAGGGGTTTGATATCAAGCACGGGGGTGCCATTCACCGCATCCAACCCTTGGACCCGCAGGATATTTTTTTTGCGCCGCACTAACTTCACCTGGGTCAGACCGATGGGATTAGGGCGGTATTGGGTACGGGTGGAAAAGATTCCAACCAAGGGAAGGTCCTGGCGCGATTTGGGATGAATCTTTTTTAATTCTCTCGCCGGCTTGCGCAGTCGACTCAGCCAGAAAAGGATCAGCAGGTGGGAGTATTCCTCCACCCCCTCCAGCGCCTCTTCATACTTCGGTTCGAGGATGATTTCCGACACCACCGATTCCCATCCTGCCCGCTTCATCTCGCGCACAGAGTTCTTTACTTTTCCGATGGGTTTTAAGGTGATTCTCTTCAATCGCCCAATCCTTCCCTCGTTTTCTTTTCAATTTTTAAAAATTTTTCTTCCCGGCCAGTTCAATATACCACCCTAAATCACCTGTTTCAATATGAAACCACATAGGCCGCAAAGACTTCTCCAGAAAGACTTGACAACCATTCCTCGGGCGTCTATTCTCATCAATAGGATAAAGAAAACGATTGCAGGAACGAAAAGGAGAAAACCATATGAAGGACGTGCAGGAGCAGGAAGTAGCCCAGATCAATATGAAACGGATCCAGGAAGGAGCTTTTTTGATCGTTCAGGCGCAGGACCGCAAAAACGTGATGACGATCGGCTGGGCCATGTTCGGGTATATATGGCGAAGATCTACTATGATGGTCGCGGTCAGAAATAGTCGCTTTACTCACGGCATCATTGAAGAAGCCGACAGTTTTTCGGTCAGCATTCCGACCGGAAATATGCAAAAAGAAATCAATTTCTGCGGCTCCAAGTCAGGAAAGGAGTTTGATAAATTCAAGGAGTGCCGCTTCGGAACCATAAAAGCAAAGAAAATAAATTCCCCAATTCTGGAGATTCCTGGATACCATTATCAATGCCGTATTATTTACAAAACCCCCATGGACCCGAGGTTCCTGGCCCATGACCTGGCGCCAATCTACCCCGCAAAAGATTACCACACCCTTTATTTCGGAGAGGTCACAGCCTGTTCTCTTATGGAATGATCTTAAATCACCTCATTATTAACCCTCGGCCCCAGAACGGTGAAAATGCACCTCCCTGGCCCCTGGTATTTAAAAAAGAGAGGTGAACGATGAGGAAGTTATCTTGATAAAAGGTCCTCCTTGACGGCGCAGCATCACGACAAAATACTGACCCAGGATCAAGTGGAAAGGCGTATCCTGCACGGGTTTTCCTGCGAGTGGGCAAAGGCCCTGTGGCTTTTAAATTCTTGCCACCGGGAAAAAATACGTCTTCCCCTGTTTAGTCTCCGGGACATGAAAAACCGCTGGGGTTACTGGTCAGGGGAAAAGCGGGAGATCTCCTTGAGCCGAACTCTTGTCCTGAACCATCCTTGGGATGCGGTGCGGGAAGTCCTCCTGCATGAAATGGCCCATCAAATGGCCGAAGAAGTGTTGGGTGCCCACCACGAACCACCTCACGGCCCCCAATTCCAACTGGCTTGCCACCTCCTCCGGGCCAATCCCAAAGCCTCAGGAAATTACCGCCCTTTGGATGAACGGATTTTCAGGGAAACATCCTCTGCTGCCGATAAAATACTGCTGCGGGTCAAAAAACTTCTGGCCCTGGCTGAGAGTCCTGACCGGCACGAAGCGGATGCAGCCATGGCCAAAGCCCACGCCTTGATTGCCAAGCACAATATCGACCAATGGAAAAGGGAGGAGGAGCGAGATTTAGCCAGCGTTTTCTTGGGCCAGCCCGCTTGGCGTCATTTCCCCGAAGATTATTCCCTGGCCAATTTGTTACTGGACTTTTATTTCGTAGGCGGGATTTGGGTCTCGGCCTATACGCCGATAAAAGGGAAAATGGGCAGGGTTTTGGAGATCAGCGGCACCCTCCCCAACATAAAACTGGCCCATTATGTCCACGATTTTGTACGCCAGTTTATCCGTTCTCAGTGGGTAGCCTACAATCACGATAAAGGATTAAACCGCCATCGCCAAACTGATTTTGCCTTGGGTATCATCGAAGGCTTTCGTTTGAAACTCGAATCCACCAAGGCTGAAAGGGAAAGGAATCCCAACCCGTTCACCCTGCAGAAGATGGAAGATCCCTTTTTAAAAAAATACCTCTCCTATCGCTACCCGCATACCGCCAAAGTCAGAGCGGGAATTTCCCTGCGGGACATCAAAATAATGAAAGAGGGGAGGAAAGTGGGTAAAACCCTGGTAGTTTTTAAAGCGATCGTGGATCAAAGCAAGACCAGAGGGTTGATGATCGGATCATAATAGGAATTCATGGCGAGCCGGGAGAAGTAACGGTGAGAAGAAGACCGGTTTCAACCTTGGCATCGGAGAGGATTCCGTCGTCCCAAGGGATCTCAGGAGGCTTCGGTGCCGGGCCGGATACCGTCCCAGCATTTGAGACATAGGTCCCCCTTCGGAATTCCTAAAGCCTTTACGAATTGATCAATACTATTGTATTTGACCGAGTCGGCGCCGATTTGGTTGGCCATCCAGACCTCTAATTCCTGCAACTGCGGCAATGAAGTGATGTCCCCGGATCGAAAAAATTGCCGGGCGGCCAGTTCCTCGTAAGAACGGGTGGAAATACCGAAGTCGCAAGGATACATGAGCGGGGGGCAGGCAATACGTACATGGACTTCTTTAGCCCCTGCTCTTTTTAGATCCCGCACCTTGTGGAGGATCTGAGTCCCCCGAACGATCGAATCATCACAGAGGGCAATCCGCCTGTTCTCCACGGCATAACGGAGAACCGAAAGCTTGCGTTTGGCCATCTTTTCCCGAGCATTCTGGGTTGATTGAGTATAACTGCGGTCAGCATAACGGTTATAGAGAAAAACATCCTGATAATTAACACCGGAACGCTTATGGTAGCCGAGGGCATGGCCGATTCCGGACATGGGAACGGGCGCTACGATGTCCGCGTCCAGCCCTCCTTCTTCTATGTCTCGCTGGGCCAGGCTTTGCCCCAAGTTGTTGCGGGCCTCCTGAACAAAGAGGCCATCGATGATGGAATCGATGCTGGCGGTATACGCCCATTCGAAAGCGCAGTGGGCCTTGCGGGCAGAAGCGAGTTGTTGCAGGGTTTGAAATCCTTTATTCTGGACCAGGACGATTTCACCCGGTCGCACATCCCGCACAACGTCCATTTCCAGATTATGCAGAGCTCGTGACTCCGAGCTCACCGCATACCTGTTGGCGTCCTTCCCAAGGATGAGAGGCCGGTATCCGTACACATCCCGAGTGGCGTAGATGCCCTCCTGGGTCAGAACGACCAAAGAGTAGGCTCCGATGATCTTGCGGGAGAGATCACCGATGCCGGAGACGATATCTCCGGCCTCGATAATAATTTTGGCAATTACCTCGACATTATAGCTGCGGTAGAAAGCATGGCCGCGATCTTTCATCCCCTCAATGAGCTCGCCGGCGTTAATGATATTACCGCTGAAAGCCACGGAAATTTCGCCCATTCTTGATTGCCACATCACCGGCTGACGTTCCCTCAGACTTACGTGACCGATGCCCTTGGTTCCGGTCAAGATCCGCAATTCAGGGCCGGGAAAAGTATTGCCCACCTTGCCATAGTGGGTAATTTGATGGATTTTCCCGTCGAAAGTGGCCATACCGCAATATTCCTGGCCCCGGTGCTGCAAAAAATCAATCCCCTGATAGATGTCCTCGACACAATCCGCAGAGGAACAAATTCCAAAGATACCGCAGTTCTCTTGCACGGATTTCATCTCTCGATAACCTCTCCATTAGAAATGCAGAATACAGGAGTCGTACAACTCCCCAATCTCACCTCACAACTTTCGTTTCTCTTACTTGATATCCGCATGGTAGTTCTGCAACGATTTTGCCCGGCCGTGGCCCTTCCGGACGGCAGCAATCCCTTTCGCCGCCGCAACGGCCGCGGCAATCGTAGTGATGTAGGGAATCTTATACTTAATCGCGGCCTTGCGGATGTAAGAATCATCGTACGTGCCCAGTCTCCCGATCGGGGTGTTGATGACCAGTTGAATTTCCCCGTTTTTGATTCCATCGACAATGTTGGGTCGCCCCTCGTGCATCTTGAGAATGGGTTCGGATTCAATCCCGTGTTTGTTCAGGAATCGGCACGTTCCGTTGGTAGCTTTGATCTTGAAACCGAGTTTTTTTAACTCCCGGGCAACTTCCAGAGCCCCCCCTTTTTCTTTATCATTTGTCGTAATCAGGACCGTTCCTTGGGCGGGAAGGATCGGCTGGGCGGCTTCTTCCGCCTTGAAAAAGGCCAGGCCGAAGGAATCGGCCAGTCCCAGGACCTCTCCCGTGGAGCGCATCTCCGGCCCAAGAACCGGGTCAACCTCCGGAAACATGTTGAATGGGAAAACGGCCTCCTTAACGCCAAAATGGGCAAATGATTGGGGTTTGAGGTTTAACTGGGATAATTGTTTTCCCAGCATGATCTGAGTGGCGATGCGGGCCATGGGTATGTTGCATACCTTGGAAACAAGAGGAACGGTTCGGGAAGCCCGGGGATTCGCTTCCAGAATATAGACCACATCATTGGCGATGGCGTACTGAATATTCATCAGCCCCACCACTTTGAATTCGATGGCGATTTTTTTCGTGTACTCATGAATCGTATCGAGATGCCGGTGGGGGATGCTGATCGGCGGAATCACACAGGCGGAATCTCCCGAATGGATGCCGGCCAGTTCGATATGTTCCATGACCGCGGGTACAAAAGCATCGGTACCATCGGCGATGGCGTCTGCCTCGGTCTCAATGGCATTTTCCAGGAATTTATCGATGAGAATCGGGCGCTCGGGAGTCACGCCCACAGCTGCGGTCACGTATTTCTTGAGCATTTCCTCGTCATAGACCACCTCCATGCCCCGTCCGCCAAGGACATACGAAGGCCTCACCATCAACGGGTAGCCGATCCGTTGGGCAATTTGAATGGCTTCATCCAGGGTGCTGGCCATTCCGGATTCGGGCATCGGAATGCCCAGACGGCCCATCATCTGGCGGAACCGGTCGCGATCTTCAGCGAGATCGATGGTTTCCGGGGAGGTACCGATGATCCTGACCCCTGCCCGGCCCAGCTCATTGGCGATGTTCAAGGGGGTCTGACCGCCAAATTGAACGATAACCCCTTCAGGCTTTTCTTTCTGGTAAATACTCAGCACATCCTCTACGGTGAGGGGCTCAAAATACAGTTTATCGGAGGTGTCATAATCTGTGGAAACGGTCTCCGGATTGCAGTTGACCATAATGGACTCATAGCCCTCATCCCTCAAGGCAAGAGCGGCATGGACGCAACAGTAATCAAATTCAATCCCTTGGCCGATGCGGTTGGGCCCTCCACCTAGAACCATAATCTTTCGTCTATTGCTCACCCCAACCTTATCCGGCCCATTATACGTGGAGTAGTAATAGGCTGCGTTCTTTACCCCGCTTACCGGCACGGCTTCCCAACTCTGGTTTACGCCTAACCCGGTACGCCGTTCTCGAATATCTTTTTCCGGAATGCTGAGGAGCAGGGAAAGGTAACGGTCCGAGAACCCATCCTTCTTCGCCTGTTTTAGTAAATCATCGGGCAGGTTTTTACCTTTGTGCAGGAGGATCTTTTCCTCCAGTTCCACCAGCTCTTTCATCTGCTCGATGAACCAGGGCTTGATGTAAGTCTTCTTGTAAAGAGCCTCGATAGAGGCTCCCTTCCTTAAGGCCTCATACATGATAAATTGCCGCTCACTCGACGGTTCGGCCAGAAAATCCATCAGTTCATCGAGCGACCTATTATGGAAATCCTTGGCAAAGCCGAGGCCGTAGCGGCCTTTCTCCAGGGAACGGATCGATTTCTGGAGGGCTTCTTTGTAATTCTTACCGATCGACATGACCTCGCCGACGGCCCGCATCTGCGTACCCAGCTTGTCTTCGGCACCGGAAAATTTTTCGAAGTCCCAGCGCGCAAACTTGACCACCACATAGTCCCCCGAGGGAGTGTATTTATCGAGCGTTCCCTCCCGCCAGTAGGGGATCTCATCGAGGGTCAGGCCGGCAGCCAGCATGGAAGAAATCAGGGCAATGGGAAAACCCGTTGCTTTGGAGGCCAGGGCAGAGGAACGGGATGTCCTGGGATTGATCTCGATCACCACCACCCGACCGGTTTCTGGATGATGGGCAAACTGGATATTCGTTCCGCCGATCACTTGGATGGCTTCAACAATGTCGTAAGAGTATTTTTGCAGCTTCTTCTGGAGTTCGGAATCGATGGTCAGCATCGGGGCCGTACAATAAGAGTCGCCCGTATGCACCCCCATGGCGTCTACATTCTCGATAAAGCAGACGGTAATCATCTGATTTTTGGCGTCACGGACCACTTCCAGCTCGAGCTCCTCCCAACCAAGAACTGATTCTTCAACGAGGATCTGTCCTACGAGACTGGCCGATATCCCGCGGCTGGCCACTGTACGCAGCTCTTCAAGGTTGTAAACCATCCCGCCGCCTGTTCCCCCGAGGGTGTAAGCTGGGCGGATTACGACCGGGTATCCGAGCTGAGCGGCGATCTCTTCCGCTTCCTCCACGCAGAACGCCGGCGCGCTTTTGGGCATGGCGATACCCAGCCGGTTCATGGTTTCTTTGAAAGCAATGCGATCCTCGCCGCGTTCGATGGCATCAACCTGAACACCGATCACTTTCACTCCGTATTTGGCAAGTACGCCTGCGCGGGAGAGTTCGGCAGTGAGGTTCAGGCCGGTCTGACCGCCCAGATTCGGCAAGATAGCATCCGGTCTTTCGTTTTCGATAACCTCGGTTAAAGTTTGAAGATTGAGTGGCTCGACATAAGTTGCATCAGCCATTCCCGGGTCGGTCATGATGGTTGCCGGATTCGAATTTACCAGGACAATCTTATAACCCAGTTTCCGTAGAGCCTTGCAGGCCTGGGTACCCGAGTAATCGAACTCGCATGCTTGTCCGATCACGATGGGGCCGGATCCAATAATCATTATTATTTTTAGGTCATCCCGCCGGGGCATACAATTTCCTTTCTTCCTTCTCCATTCATTCCTTAAAAGCTTTGCTTTTAACAAGTTGAATTATTTAAGGAAGGAGCCTGGGTGTCAAGTAAAAAATGATTTAAAATATGTCAAGCTGATACAATATTGATGGTCTCGTAAAAAGTCAGAAAAGCCGTCACTCCTGCGAAAGCAGGAGTCCAGAACTATTTGAATTAACTGGATTCCCGTTTTCACGGGAATGACAAAACGTAGTCTTTTTTCAAAGAGCTAAAGTGTTACGATTTTTAAAATTTTTCCCGCTTTGAATTTCACTCCCAAGCCTTTTCCAAAAATTGCGAGAAAGCCTCTAACCCCTGGATTACATCGGCCCCTAAGTGAACTCGAACGACTCTCCGGCCATGTTTCTTAAGAGCCTCCAAATCTCCTAAAGCCTGGGCGTGTTTAAAAAGGCCGAAGGTATAAGAAGTCCCCGGAACCGGTGCATCCTCGGCATCATCGGCAGTCAGTTGGAAGAAAAAGCCTGTATTCGGGCCTCCTTTATGAAACTGTCCTGTAGAATGCAAGAAACGAGGGCCATAGCCCAAGGTGGTAGCTAATCCCCTCCGCCGTAAGTGCTTGCGGATGGTCTGAAGGGCCTGGTTGATGGGTGGTTCTTCCGGCAAATAAGCTTGCAGGGCGAAAAAATCGCCCGGCCGTGCCTGAGCCAGAAAGGTTCGGAGAAGATCCTGGGGGTTTAAGGCTTCTTCTATCGCAAAAAAGCTCAGGGGACCTTCTTGACTGGTGGGCATCATTGTAGGCAGCTTCTTCTCCTGACTGACCTGGTCAAGTAGGCGGTTCGTATTGTCCTTGCTCTCCTGGACATTCGGTTGGTCAAAGGGGTTGATCTTCAGGATAGCTCCGGCAGTGGCAGTGGCCATCTCCCAGCGGAAGAATTCCTGGGCCAAATCCAGACGGTCATCCATCTGGATGGATACTAAAGGCTGGCCAGCTTTCGGTAACTTTTTCACAAGCTGTTCAAGCTCCTCATCCTTTTCATCTTTTAGCCGTATGTAGATAAATAGCCGATCCTCGCCATATTCCGACAGAGCGCCAAGTGGTTCATTGTTCACCGGTAGAATCCCTTTACCCTCCTTACCCGTGCTTTCTGCCAGGAGTTGTTCCAACCATAACCCCAAAGTGGCGATGGATTCCGGCATCAATAAAGTTAACTTGTCCCGCCCGCGGAGAACTAGTTCGCCCATCACTGCACCCAGGATCACTCCGGGATTTTCTTGCACCGGCACAGAAGGGCCACATGAATGGGCCATTTGCCGGGCACGATGCAGCAATGTGGCAACGTTAATCCCCATTAAGGCTACTGGCACCAGTCCGAAATGAGATAGGGCAGAATACCTTCCGCCGATGTCCGGAAAGCTTAAAAACGTCCGTCGAAATCCCCGTTCCTGGGCCAATTTCACCAGCGGGGTAGCCGGGTCAGTGATGGCCACAAAGTTATCTCCGGCCCGATTGCCCTTGTAAGCCTTTGCTTTGGCGTAAAAATATTCCCCGAAGGCCAGGGGCTCTGCAGTCGTTCCTGACTTGCTGGCGACGATAAAAAGAGTCTCTCCGACTGAAACTTCTCTCTCAATTTTGAGAATGGTAACCGGGTCCGTAGTATCCAGGACAGTCAGGGGAAGCGCCTCCGGGGGCGGTAGGAATATCCGTTGAAAAGTCAGGGGGGCCAGACTGCTGCCCCCCATGCCCATATGGACTACATGGCGGAAGCCGGCGGCCCGTATCTCAGCGACGAATTTAGAAAGGTCGTGCAGGCCTTCATCCATTTTCTCGGCCACATGCAGCCAGCCCAGAGCATTACGCATACCCTTCTGGTTCTCTGGATCTGCCTTCCAAAGACTGGGATCTTTCCGCCACAGACGCAGGCTGAATTGCTCCTCTTCCAGGCGGCGGAGTCGCTCCTTGACCGCAGTCATATAACCGCCTATATTCAATATCTGACCGGTCATGAATTTTTCTTTCCTTTCCGTTCCCCCTCATTCTCCAGCGCCGCGATTTTATTTAAACGGCGTCGATGACGCTCTGTCCCGATGAAACGGGCAGTTAAAAAAGCTTGGATCAGGTCCCAAGCCAGCGCGAATCCTGTTACCCTTCCCCCGAGGCAAATTACGTTCATGTCATCATCCTCTACCCCTTGGTGGGCAGAAAATACGTCCAGAATCAAGGCCGCCCACACACCCGGAATTTTGTTGGCAGCTACGCACGCCCCCACTCCGCTGCCGCAGACGGCTACTCCCCGGTCCACCTCTCCCCTGGCGACAGCTTTGGCCATGGGGGTGATAAAATCAGGGTAATCATCCGCCGGATTCAGCTTTTGAGCTCCAAAGTCCACCACCTCGTAATCCGCCGCCCGTAATGCCTCGGCTATCTGCTCTTTCAGATCAAAACCCCCATGGTCTGCCGCAATCCCCACGCGCATTATCTTTATCTCCACAAAAATATTTTGGCCACAGAGGTCACAGAGAGCACAGAGAAAAAAATACCAAAGAATGAATCAAATTTTTAATCAATGATTTTAAATTCTTCTTTTCATTTTTTTTAAACTCTGTGCCCTCTGTGTTCTCTGTGGCCAAAAGATTCTGCCTCAAGTTTTCTGAATGGAACGCATGGCCAGAGCGGCTGCCCCGACGACTCCGGCATCATTATGCAATTGAGATAACATGATTTGCAAAGGTTCAGTAGCCGCCTTCAGGGCTTGCGCTCGTACCCCTTGGGCAACCCGATCAACAAGTTCCGGCAGCCCCTCGATCACTCCTCCGCCCAGGATCAAACGACAAGGGTTGAAGGCATTAACCAGGCTCACGGCCCCAGCAATGAGGGCTTTTGTTGCTTCGCCGATAATCTGGAGCGCCAGGGGGTCCCCTTTTCTTGATGCCTGGCCAACGATTTTTGCCGTCACCGCTTCCAATTTTCTCCCGGCTATCTCCAGCATGGAGGCGCCAGCACCCGGATCCGCCGCAATCAATTCCTGGGCGCGTTCAGCAATAGCCCAGCCTCCTGCCAGAGCTTCCAGGCAACCTCGGTTTCCACATCGACAGGGCGAGCCGTTCAGGTCAATGGTGATATGACCCAGCTCACCCCCGCTGTTATTGCAGCCGGATAGTATTTGCCCGCTGCTTACGACTCCGCCTCCAACGCCAGTTCCCACGAAGAGGCATATAAGATCAGCGCATCCCTGACCAGCCCCATGAAGCCACTCACCCCAGGTGGCTGCACGGACATCGTTGGTAACGACCACCGCAAGGCCCAGGGCTTGTTGGAGGACTTCCTTAAAAGGTTCGTCGTGCCAGCCCAGGTTGGGGGAGAAACGCACCGTACCATGTAGGGCATCAATTTGGCCGGCCACACCCACACCTACGCCAACCGGTAATGGACTGGCGCCATTTTTAAGGGCTTCTATGGCTGCAACAAGATCTGCTTTTACCGCAGCCGGGCCTCTATGCGCCTGGGTGGGGCGCCGAGTTCTTTGGCGCAGGTTTCCGGCTGCATCTACCAGGGCTACCTCTATTTTAGTACCCCCTAAATCAACTCCGATGGCCCATGAGTCAGATGAATCCATGATTGGTTTCCCCGAAGGGATAAGTTTTCATCATCCCATTTCAAAGGTCAAATTTAAGGAGGTGAATTTCCCCGGTATCAACTTCGATCAATTGTAATCGCAGCTGTTTGGCCGAAGGAGCCTCCCCGGGAAAGAAAATAAAACCATGGGCAAGATTCCTTGGATTTACGGCTTTATTTTCTAAAGACTTCCGGTTTAAATCATTGACAATCGCCCGGTGGGGATCATCCGAGGCGAGCCCTTTTGCCCCTCCGAAAGTGGCTCCGGCAGCAGCTCCTACCGCTGCCCCTTTCCCGATGGCACTGCCAATGCCTTGGCCGGTCACGATCCCAACGGCGGCGCCGATGATTGCCCCGGCCGTCGCCCCCAGAAATCCAGAATAGGCCCCTTCTTTGAAAATCTCTTTGGTCTGGGCATACTTAGTGGCGCGCTCATAGGCAATTTTATCGGCAAGGATGGGCCAGAGATTCCCTCCAGTATCTTCAAGGAAAGTCTGCTCGGCTACAATTTTCAAGGAATGTGGACCCTGGTTGTCAAACACCACCTGAACCGGAAGCATCCCTGCCCCGCGAACGTCAAACCCGAAGGTTTCCTCTGCCTTTTGGGGGTCGGCAAAGGCCTGGGCAGCCACTAAGGCCCCCGCTACCTCAATGGCATTTCCATAGGAGGCCGGCGCCCGAAAGGGTAATGGCCTGGCTTTATAGCTGGTGGCGCAGGAGAGAGAAAAAATAAAAATCAAGGTAATGGCCATCAAAAATTTTATTATTCTCATGAAATTGCCTCCCGGTAGGATAAGAAATTCTTGAAAAACTTTCTTAACCCATCCTCTTTGTTGCTATTTTTCTAAAAAAGGAGTTAATTTATGACCTCTTTTTTTAGATGCCTAATCATGCTATTGGGTTCCTGAAGTTCCGCATCAATCCGGAATATTTGACCTTATTCCGGCCTATAAAAATGGATTTATCGGAATAAAGGGGCAATCGCGGCGATCTTTTCAGGTTTTCCAATCACAACCAGAAGATCATCCTTAAGAAACTGTATTTCCGGGTCCGGGTTGTATATTAATTCCGAATTCCGGCGCATTGCCAGGAGGGTCACATCATATTTTCTTCTCATGGCTACCTGGGCCAGGGATTTCCCTAAGATCGAGGATTTTTCCTCCACCCTGAAGGAAACGATTTCAAAATCCGGGAGACATTGGGCTACATCCAAACAGGATGTAGCCTCTTTGGAAAGAGTTCGAAACATCCCATAATTTTCTGAACGAACCTCAGCGATAAATTTCTCGATCTCTCCTTTGGGCTGAAGGTATTTTCCTAAAACCCGGGAAAAGATTTCCACGGATGTTTCAAACTCCTCCGGGATCACCTCGTTAGCCCCTAACTCGTAAAGGGGCTCCATCTCCCGCAAGAAGCGAGTTCGCACAATGATATGGACTTTGGGGTTCATTCTTCGGGCCAGCTGGGTAATCCTGCGGGTTGAGGCGGGATCATTGATTACAACCACGATGGCCCTTGCTTCCTTGATCCTGGCGTGTTGGAGAACCGCATCTTGCGTGGCATCTCCATAGTAAATGGGTTCTCCCCCTGCTCTCTCCCTCCTTACCGCTTCTGGGTTCATTTCAATAACTACAAAAGGTATCCGGCTGGCCCGGGCAGCGCGGGCCAGGTTTTTACCGTTAATCCCGAACCCGATGATAATGAGATGATCTTTTTCGTAAACTTTCTTTGTGTCTCGTAAAGGATAGGAACCCCTTTTAAATCTTCTCGGTATCGGCAGGCGCAAGAGAACATCCGCAACCGAGGGGGCAGCGGCCATCACAAACGGTGTGGCCGCCATTGTTAATACGGAGACAGCCAGAAACATTTGATACATGCTCCCCGTAAGCAAATCGTATTCAATGCCGGGAACCAAGAATCACAAAAAGGATAATCCCCACACCTTCGGCTATAAAAATCAGGAGCTTCTCGCCGTAATTCCCGGCCGTGCCCGCCAGTAAAGGGATGAACAGCATCATCGGGACAACGATGATATCCTGAAAAATTAAAATGCCAAGGGTTGTATTGCCGTGAGGGCTTTCTACTTCGGCTTTTTCCTGAAGGATTTTCATTACGATGGCTGTGCTGCTGAGCGAGATGAGAAACCCTATAAACACGGCTTCCGGCAAGGATCGGCCGAGCGCCAGGACAATAATCAGGGCGGCCAGAAAGGTTAAGAGGACCTGAGAAAAACCGCTGATTAATACTAATTTTCGAATTTTCCATAAACTCTTGAGGGAGAATTCCAAGCCGATGGTAAAGAGCAATAATACCACCCCGACTTCAGCCAATATTTCAATCGCCTCGGCAGCTTTGACCAGTCCCAGCCCATGAGGTCCGGCCAACAATCCGGTCAATAAAAAACCGACTACGGTCGGAATTCGAACGCGATGACATATATAAAGCACAGTCACGGAGAGCCCGAATATGGTCAGAATATCATTCAGTAAAATTGTTTGCATCCGACCCTTTTCCCTTTAAGAAATAAAAATGATCCCTGGCCTGCTCTTTGGCGTAAAAATCCATGGGTAGCCGATAAATAATTTTACCATGGTGTCCATAAACTTCACAATCCTTGATTCAAAAAACATCATATCCTCAATACATCAGTATTATTATTATTAAATGGACATCTTAATCCGAGTCATTTTATAGCGAAGGCTGCCCATGTAAGTTTTTTCTTGACACTAAACGCTAAGTTATATATATCTTGACAGTATTGTCCAACTTAATCGATAATTTTAAGGACTCCCTTTGAAATTATTAGGATGGGGACAAGTTTTTCATCTTTCCCAATCCAGGTTCTTTATTTTCTTCTTTCATCGATTTATTTTGCTGTCCACAACAACGAGCCTAACAAAGCCCTTTATGAAGGCAAAAGGCCTTTAAAATTAGGGGTTCCATAGGGTTAACAGAGTATTCACATTTTCCAGGGCTCTTTGCTGTCCAAAATACCTTTTTTAAGAAGTTAATTTGGACAAGAGTGGAGGCATCTATTCCATCTGTTGCCAGTTTTCTAAAACCTAAACCCAAAAAGGAAGGAGGTTATTATGAAAAGGTCTCTATTTGGATTAAGCATCCTGCTCACGGCCTGTTTGCTGATGGCAATTGTTGTGCCTGCGCATGCGGCCGACGTGATCAAGATCGGCGTGATTGGCCCGATGAATTTCATGCAGGGCAAGGGACACTGGGATGGGGCCACGCTGGCCGCTGAGGAGATCAATGCCCAAGGAGGGATCCAGGTTGGCCAAAAGAAAATGAAAGTTGAGCTTGTCAAGGCAGATTCCAACGAGTTTATCAGCATGACCGATGCCACCAATGCCATGGAACGCTTGATGACTCAGGACAAGGTCGACTTCGTCACGGGCGGGTTCAGGAGTGAAGCCGTCCTGGCCATGCAGGACATTGCCATGGACTACAAGAAACTTTTCCTCGGTGCCGGTGCAGCCCATCCCGAAATCTGCGAGCGAGTGGGCAAGGATTACAAGAGGTATAAATATTGGTTCCGGGTTACCCCTATGAATTCCAGGTATCTGGTCCAGGTGTGTTTAATTAATCTGGCAACGGTTAGCGGCGTGCTGAAAAAAGAACTGGGGATCGAGAAACCCAACGTAGCCATCGTTGCTGAAAAAGCGATGTGGATTGACCCGATGATCAAGGCCATCGAGGCGAACGTTCCGAAGATGGGTATGAAGCAGGTTGGCGTCTGGCGGCCGTCAGATAAAGCGACCGATGTGACCGCCGAACTCGCTGCTGTCCAGCGCGCGGAGGCCCATATCATCTTCACCATTTTTTCCGCTTCGGTGGGGATTACCTTTGCCAGGCAGGCAGGGGAACTCAAGATACCGGCCGCCTTTGTAGGCATCAATGTAGAGGCCCAGAAGGATGGTTTCTGGGATGCCACCCAGCGCAAGGGCAACTATGCCGTGTCTATGACTACCTTTGTCCGGGGGGTTAGTTACAATGACCTCACCCAACCGTTTATTGATAAATACATCAGCAGATTCGGCGAGTTGCCCACTTACACAGCGGTTACCTATGACGCCATAAAAAGTACCCTGGGGGAGGCAATCGAAGAGGCCGGGACGATTGATACGGAGAAGTTGATTCCCGTGATTGAAAAGGCCGAGCGTATAGTAGTCTCCGCCCCCAAATCAAAATTTGATAAGAACCATGATCTGGTCTTTGGACCTGGTTATGCGACAGGCATCACCTTTCAATGGCAGGATGGTCAAATGAAAGGATGGTGGCCGAACGGCTGGGAAGGCGTCACCTATAAGGGCATGGCCCCCTATCAGATACCGCCCTGGATGATCGAAAAATACAAAAAATAAAGTATCAATTTAGCGTTTTGAAAACTGGTCTAAATGAATTACCTTTTGGAGGGCTGTCATTCCTGCGGAAGCAGGAATCCAGGATTTTTTCTTGCTTTTCTGGATTCCCGTTTTCACGGAATGACACGACAACAAATTTTTTCAAAAAGCTAAACTGTTACAAAATAAGCTATTCTTCAGAATGTTCCCACTCCTCGTGGCTGAGGCCATGAGGGGTGGGAAGAAGCAATATACTGAGGTTATATGATTCTGGATATAATCATAAGCAGTCTGATCAACGGGAGCGTATACGCCCTTCTGGCCATCGGGTTTTCATTGATATTTGGCGTGGCCCGCATCGTTAACATTGCCCACACCGCTTTTTATATGTTGGCCGCATACGGCATCTTCTACGGCACGAGCAAATTAGGCCTGAATCCGGTTCTTTGTATGCTGGTAGGCGTAATCTTGGTGACTTTGATCGGACTCCTCTCCTACAGGCTATTTATAGATCCTATTCGCGAGCATGAAGGGGCGGTGCTGATCGCCACCATCGCCCTGGCCATGGCCATGCAGGAAATCATGCTCCTCCTCTTCAGTGGAGACTTTCTGGGCGTTCCGTCCCTGATTGAGGGATACCGGACGATTTTCGGGGTGAAGATCGCCTATCAGCAATTGCTGACCTTTGGCGTGGCCCTGTTGGTAATGGGTGTGGTCTTGGCCTTATTATTGAAAACCAGGCTTGGTCTGGCTATTCGCTCTACGGCTCAGGATCGGGAAGTGGCCAACCTCATGGGGATGAATGAGAGCCGGGTGGCCATGATCACCATGGGTGTCTCCGTCGGGCTGGCCGCCTTTTCGGGCGCCGTGATTGCTCCCCTTACGATCGTTAATCCTTTTATGTGGATGCACCCCCTGATCATGATGATGGCTGTCGTAGTCCTGGGCGGACTGGGCAGTATCAAGGGGAGTTTTGTCGGGGCCTATATCCTGGGATTTGCCGAGGCGCTGGTGGTTTTTTTGATACCCATGGGCGCCTACCTCAAGGGTTCGGTGGCCCTGTCCATTATGATCCTGGTGCTCTTGATTCGGCCGGAAGGTCTTTTTGGCATTGCTTTTGAGGAAGAGAGATAGGTATGGGCATACTTGGTTTTTATCTGAGAAAGCTTTATACCATCTTTAAAGGGGAGGTGCTCATCCTCCCCAGCCGGGTAGTTGTTTTTCTTTTCTTTTTATTTCTTCTCCTCTTGCCTTTGGTTACCCAGGATCCTTACCTGCTGCGCATCCTTATATTAACCAGCATTTTCGCGATATTTGCGGCCAGCTGGGATCTCCTGTCCGGTTTTACCGGCCAGATGAATTTCGGACATGCCCTCTTCTTTGGCGTAGCTGCATACACTGCCGCCCTTTTGAATCTGCACGCTCACCTACCTCCCTGGGGGAGTATCCCTCTGGGTGCACTGGCTGCGGTTTTAGCCGGTCTGGTTATCGGCATTCCCTGCCTCAGGCTCAAGGGGACTTACTTAGCCCTGACTACGTTAGCCTTCCCAATTATCCTGATGGGCATTGTCTTTGCGATCCCCCAAATTACTGGGGGTGAGTTAGGAATCTCCGGCCTGGATCGCCTTTCCGGGTCCCGTCTCACCGATTACTATATTACGGTAGTGACCATGCTTGCCCTGGGCACAATCATGTGGAAGATAACCCAGTCGAATACGGGCCTTATTTTCCACGCCATCAGGGAAGATGAGCTGGCCGTGAGGACTGCGGGCATCAACACGACCCGTTACAAACTTCTGGCCTTTTGCCTCAGTGGTTTTTTTGCCGGGATATCCGGGGGGCTCTACGCCCATTTTATGAGGATTGCCGGCCCCGCCAACCTGGAAATCACCATGTCCTTCACCGTCGTGATCTGGGCAATATTCGGCGGGGTGGTCACCATATATGGGCCCATGGGAGCGGTATTTATCCTTAATCCCCTGTTGGAGTTTTTACACTTTTGGCCTAAGCTTCGCATGCTGATGTTCGCCCTGGTCATTTTGTTAATCCTCCTCTATATGCCGAACGGCCTTCTCCCCTGGGTACGCGACAAGATTGAAACAGAGTGTCCCAGGTGCAAGATCAGAAATGTGGCCACCCGAAAAACCTGCCGTGTTTGTACCGCGCAGCTGGACTAAATTTGATGCCGGCTGGGCATCAAAAACCGCTATGAGGGGAAGATATGGATCCTAAAGAGTTATACCTGTCCAAACCCTGGCTGAAATATTACCCGAAGGGCGTTCCCAGTGAGGTGGATGTTCCCGAGATATCCGTACCTGAGCTATTTGACCAAAGGGCGGATAAATACGCGAACAAGACCGCATTGATTTTTTACGGAAATAAGATCAGCTACAAGAAACTTAAGGAGTTGATCGACCGCTTCGCCACTGCCCTAAGTGATCTTGGAGTGATCAAAGGCCAGACGGTGGCCTTGTATCTCTTGAATTGCCCGCAGTATGTTATCGCCTATTTTGCGGCCCTTAAAGTAGGGGCCAAGGTCACTCCCATCAGCCCGGTTTATACCAGCAAGGAAGTTAAGCATCAGCTTGAGGACAGCGAGGCCGAGACGGTGATCTGCCAGGATATCCTCTATGATAACGTAGAGAAGACCGGCATTGCCCTCAAGAATGTGATCCTGACCGATATCGCGGAGTACCTTCCTCTGCTCAAAAAGCGACTCGGTAAGAGTGCCCTGGGAAAGATCTATGGGGAAATGCACGTACCAACTCCCAAGTATATGGAAGAGGCCGGCCTTCTTCAGTTTCAGGCCCTGATCAAGAAATATCCACCTCGGCCTCCCCAAATCGAGATTCAGCCCAAGGAAGATATCGCCGCCCTGCCCTATACCGGAGGAACTACCGGACTCCCTAAGGCGGCCATCTTGACTCATCATAATATCGTCTCACTTCAAGCCCAGACCGTTTCCTTCTGGCCCATATTTGAGGAGGGTAAGGAAGTAGCCATAGCCTTCTTGCCCTTCTTTCACATTTATGGGCAGGTTGTGGTGATGCTCAATGGCCTGGTTCAGGGCTCCACCCTTGTTCTTTTCACCACCCCGGATGTCGATGGTATCCTTTCGGCCATGGAGCGCTACCAGGCCTCCGGCTTCTATGGTGTCCCTACCCTCTTTGAATACCTCAAGGATTATGAAAAGACGGATCGCGTCAACTGGAAGCGACTCAAATTGATCGCCTGCGGGGCGGATACCCTTCACGAATCCACGATTAAAGACTGGGAGAGGAGAACAGGGACCAAGATATTAGAGGGTTACGGCATGACCGAGACGACTGCCGTCAGTCACAGCACTCCTTTTGATCGACCCAAGACCGCTTCCTTTGGGGTGCCCATCCCGGGAGTCACCGCCGCAGTCGTGGATGCTGACGGTACGGAATTCAAAGGGATAGACGAGGTGGGCGAATTGATCCTTCACGGCCCCAACATAATGCAGGGTTATTGGAAGAGACCTGAAGAAACAAAGGAGGCGATTATTGAGATCGATGGAAAAAAGTGGCTTAGAACCGGGGATCTGGTCAGAATGGATGAGGAAGGATATTTTCACTTTTTTGATCGTAAGCGGGACCTGATTAAATATAAGGGTTATTCGGTCTTTGCCCGGCACGTGGAAGAGGTGCTCTATAAACATCCGCAAATCAAGGCCGCCGGAGTGGTGGGTGTACCGGACCCCAAGGTGGGCCAGTTTATAAAGGCCTATGTGGTGTTGCAGAGCGATGCTAGGGGTAAGATCTCCGAAGAAGAGATTATCGAATTCTGCCGACAAAATCTGGCGCATTACAAGGTCCCCAAGATCATCGAATTCCGTGGAGAGCTTCCCAAGACAGACGTGGGAAAGGTCTCCCGCCGGGAGCTGAGAGAAGAGGCCGAGGGAACCTGATATGAACCCACCCTTCTTAGAACTGGACGGTCTTATTAAAGACTTCGGGGGACTGCGAGCGATTAATGACGTGAGCTTCTCCATGAACCGCAACGAAATGGTGGGTCTGATCGGCCCGAATGGTGCCGGCAAGACCACCCTGGTTCGGCTAATCAGCGGTATTCTGAAACTTGATTCGGGCAGCATCCGCTTTAAGGGTAAAAACATTGTTGGGCTGAAGACCTGGGATATCATAAACTCCGGCATAGCCTGCACCTTCCAGAACATGAGGCCCTTCCGCCGTCTTCCCATAATTGCCAATGTCATGGTCTCGTGTCTCTCCCCCCGGGCCATGAAAAGGGGGGAATGGGTCAAGCGAGTCGAAGCCAAGGCTATGGATGCTCTGGAATTTGCCGGCATCTCCGATATGTCCCTGGAAAAGGCCTCCACCCTTTCCCAGGGTGATCTCAAGCGGCTGGAGGTCGCCAGGGCCGTGGCCACGGAGCCGGAACTGCTTCTCCTTGACGAACCCTTCGGGGGGCTGAGTCCTGCCGAGACCGACCTCATGGGCAAATCCATCCACCGCCTGCACAAAGGCGGCCGTTTCGGTCGCTTGCACAGCGAAGGACCGGCCATGATTATCATCGAACACAAGCTTCAGCAGTTAATGAAGATCGTGGATCGCATCGTCGTTCTCAATTATGGAGAAGTTATCGCTGATGGCACCCCGGAAGAGGTGGTGAATAATAAAGAGGTTATCGGGTCTTACCTGGGCGAAGGAGGAATCTAACCTTGCTGCTGGAAGTCGCCAAATTGACGGTCTGCTATGACCGGGCCATGATCATCAACGACCTGAGCATGAATGTTAAGAGGGAGGAGTTGGTCAGCCTGGTGGGACCTAACGGGGCCGGCAAATCCACCTTGCTCAGGGCCATTACCGGGCTGGTCGCCTGGGAAAGGGAGATTACCCGTCGATCAACTGGGGGAGACGTAATCATCGAAGGGACGATAACCTTTGACGGGGAGAGAATAGATCAGATACCTGCTTACGAGATCGTTAAAAAAGGCTTGATTCATTGTCCCGAAAGGAGGAGACCGTTTCGGGAAATGACGGTCATCGACAATTTATATGCCGGTGCCTATCTCCTGATCGAAAAAAAAGAAATACAAAATAACCTGGAGAAAGTCTATCAGTTATTCCCTGTGCTTCAAAAGCGGTCCCATCAGATCTCCGGAACCCTCTCCGGCGGGGAGCAACAGATGCTTGCCCTCGGAAGGGCACTGATGTCGCGGCCAAAATTAATGTGCATTGATGAACCCTCTACCGGCCTGGCCCCCATTTTGCGGAAAGATGTGTTTGAAAAGATCGCTGAGATCCGGGATCTTGGGATCACCCTTCTCCTTGTTGAGCAGGAAGTCAGCACGGTCTTTAAAATGGCCTCTCGTAACTACGTCCTTTCCTCGGGTAAGATCATCGCCGAAGGCCCGGGCGACCAATTGCTTCAAAACGAGGTCCTCCGCAAAACCTACCTTGGACTTTAACTTAAATTTACTCTGTGCCCTCTGTGGTGAATCGCCTTTTTAGGTCTTTTTTTGCTTGGGTGGACGCATTATCGCTGCTTGCTTTGACGACAAACGATCTTTCGATTTTCCTGCTCTCAGAGTTTATACAACCTTTTGGCGTTGGCGGAGAGGATCTTTTCCTGGTCTTCCGCCGCCAGGCGCGAGAGACCAGGAATCTCTTTGGCCGGGCCTAAGTATCCCATATCAAAGGGATAGTCGGTGGCATAGAGAATCCGATCCGCGCCGATGGTCTTAACCCCGAATTCGAAGCAATCGGCGTTGTGAATAATGGTATCGTAATAGAGCTTCTGAATGTAATTCTCGGGAGCCTTAGCTTGATTCACTTTCGGTTCTTCCCTCTCCCCATAACCATGTTGCCAACGACCCCTGATCCAAGGGGTGTATCCTCCCATATGGGCAAGGAGGATTTTAAGATTGGGGAAACGGTCCAGGACTCCGCCAAAAATCAGACAGGCCGCTGCAATCGTCGTATCCAGAGGGTTACCGATGAAGTTACGCAGGTAATAGTCCTGCAATCGATCTTCAATTCCCATGACATCATTGGGGTGGATGAAAACCGGGACATCCAGAGAGGCAACTTTTTCCCAAAAAACATCCAGCGCCCGGTCATCCAGATTTTTGCCTCCTATGTTGGAACCGATCTCAACCCCGATATGTCCCTGCTGCACCGCCCGGTCTAATTCCTCTGCAGCCATCTTGGCATCCTGCAATGGAACGGTTGCCGTACAGGAAAAACGCTGGGGCATTTTTTGGGCCAGATGGGCCATGATGTCATTGTTCACCGCTGATATCTCTTTGTTCAACCCTGCATCCAGTGTATAGTACATGCACGGAGGAATAATGGAAAGAATCTGTTTATCCACGCCCATCTGATCCATATGCTGGAAGCGCAGGTTCAAATCGTATGTCTCTCGAGGGAGAGGAATTTTATCGATTCGCTCCTTGCCCAAAAGCGTCGTCTTGGTTACAAAAAGATCCCATTTAGTTCCCCTTTCAATAGCAAGGGCCGGTTTGAATTTTCCTCCTCGAACTTCTTCGATAAATTCTTGCGGAGCAATATGGGCATGCGCATCAATCACCATCATGTCCGAACCTCCCAGAATCGGCTTGGTTATGACTTTCTTTTTTAATGACTCCCCTAGCAAAAAACTACCTCCGGAATATACTCTCAGATTAACCCCGCCGGAGATGAAAAGAGAGTAACTCCATTTTAGAGCTTGAAAAATTTATTGACAAGAAAAAAACTCCTTTAGATGAGTAATGGATTTTTCCTTGACAAGGTCCTGGGGATGGTGGTAGGGAAAAATAGAAAGGAGAGCAAAATTGAAAAGGATCAAGCCATTTACATATTTTGCGCCGGCCACGGTATCGGAGGCGGTGGGGGTTTTGGCGAAGGAGGGGGTTGGTGCGTATCCCTTGGCAGGGGGTACGGATTTATTGGTGCGGATGAAGCGAGGGGATTTGGCGCCCGGGGCGTTGGTCAATTTGAAACGGATTGCGGGTTTGGATGGAATTGTAAAGGAGTCTGGGGGCTTGCGGATTGGGGCGTTGGCGACGATTCGGGCGGTGGAGCTTTCTTCGGTAGTGCGGGCGAGCCATCCGGTGTTGGTGGAGGCGGCAGGTCTTTTGGGGTCTCCGTCCATTCGGAATTTGGGGACCTTAGGGGGGAACATCGGACGGGCGTCACCGGCGTCGGACATGGCGCCTTCATTGATTGTTTTGCGGGGGCGGATTGGCATTGAGGGAGTTGAGGGGAAGCGGGAGGTTGCCGTAGAGGAATTTTTTAAAGGTCCTGGGGAGACGGTGTTGTCTTCTGGGGAGATGATTACGTCGATATATGTACCGGAGATGCAAGAGGGGAGTGGGGCTGCGTATATGAAGATTGGGCGGCTGGAGGGGATGGATTGCGCGCTGGCAGGGGTTGCGGGGTATTTGGCGCTGGGAGCGAAGGGACGAGAGGTCAGGGAGGTCGGGTTAGCGGTGGCGGCTTGTGCCCCGATGCCCTTGCGGGTGAAGCGGGCGGAGGAGGTACTTCGGTCGGGTGATTTGACGGAAGAACGCTTGCAGGAGACGGCGCGGGTTGTCGCGGAGGAGGTTACGCCGATCAGCGATATGCGCGGGAGTGGATGGTATCGACGGGAGGTGGTTGGGATTTTGGCGTATCGGGTCTTGGCCAAAGCGTGGCAGTTGGCCGCAGGAGATGGGGGTGGACGGTGAAGTCAGCGATTGAATTTAAGGTGAATGGGGAGCGGCGGCAGCTGGAAGTGGAGCCGTGGATAACGCTGGTGGAGGTATTGCGGGAGATCCTTCATTTAACGGGGACGAAGGAGGGGTGTGGGGAAGGGGATTGCGGGATGTGTATCGTATTGGTGGATGGGCGACCTGTGAATTCATGTCTGATGTTGGCGGTGGATGTGGATGGTCGGGAGGTGCTGACGATTGAGGGTTTGGCGGAAGGAGGTCGCCTCCATCCTTTGCAGGAGAGTTTTGTGGAGCGCGGTGCGGTGCAGTGTGGATTTTGTACCTCGGGGATGATCCTGAGTGCCAAGGCGTTATTGGAGGAGGATAGCGGGGCTGGGGAAGAAGAGATTAAGCGGGGATTATCCGGGGTATTGTGTCGGTGTGGTTCGTACAAGAAGATCATCGAGGCGGTGCAGGAGGCCGGGGAGAAAATGAAGGAGAAGGGAAGAAGATGAAACTTCATTATGTAGGGAAGTCAGTTCCTCGGGTGGATGGATTGGAGAAGGTAACGGGGGGAGCGATCTACAGCGTGGATGTGGTTCTTCCGGGGATGTTGTATGGGGCGGTATTGCGGAGTCCGGTGGCGCACGGGCGGATGGTCAGGGTGGATGTTGCGGAAGCGTGGAAGGTTGCGGGAGTTCGGGCGGTCGTTACCGGGCAGGATTTTCCCCATACTTTTGGGAACATGATTAAGGATCAGCCTTTTTTGGCGCTTGACCGGGTGCGGTATGTCGGGGAGCCGGTGGTCGCGGTGGCCGCGGAGACGGAGTTGGCGGCGCAGGAAGCAGTGGGGAAGGTGCGGGTGGAATATGAGAAGTTGCCGGCCGTCTTCGATCCACGGGAAGCCGTAGCTAAAAGTGCTCCTTTAATTCATGAGCACCTGGAGGAATATTTTCATTTACCTCGTTATGAAATTGTCCCCGGAACAAACATTTGCGTCATCCGAACTTACTCCCTGGGGGATATAGAGCAGGGCTTGGCCGAAGCTGACGAGATCTTTGAAGATGAGTATCATGCGCATGCCGTAGCCCATACCCCGATGGAGCCCCATGCCGCCGTAGCCCAGTATTTCCCTCCTGCTGAAGAATTCACCCTCTGGTCTTCCACGGACAGGCCCCACACCATGGCCAAGGAATTGGCTGCAGCTCTGGGGACTTCCCTCCACAAAGTCCGTTTCATCTCCACCTATACCGGAGGGGGATTCGGCGGCAAGGCAACTATGGTGGCCGAAGGTATGGCCGTCGCCCTGGCGCGATTCACCAAGGGAAGGCCGGTGAAAGTGGTTCTTTCCCGGGAAGAGGAACTAACGGCTTCGCAAACCCGGGTGGGTGCATATCTGCAGCTTACCACGGGTGTGAAACGAGATGGGACTATTACAGCCCGCAAGGCCGAGATGATCTGGGATAGCGGTGCTTATGCTTCCTGGGCCCCTGAAGTCGCTTTCCGGGGGGCCCTGCAAATCATAGGTCCATACCGTGTACCCAACCTGGAGCTTCGTTCCCGCCTGGTTTATACCAATAAGGAAATCAGCGGCCCCTATCGGGGCTTTGGCACTACCCAGGTAACCTGGGCCTGTGAAGTCCATACGGATGGCATCGCCGAAAAGTTAGGTATAGATCCCCTGGAAATCCGTCTCAAGAACGGTTATGTGGAAGGAGATTCCTATATCAACGGCCAGATTTTGCGCGGGGTGGGCATGATGGAAACTCTCCAGAGAGCAAGCCGCGCAATCGGATGGGGAGAAGCAAAACCGTCACCCGGGGGTTCCAAGAGAAGAGGCAAAGGAATCGCCGTTACGATCAAACCGACGGCAACCCCCACGGAATCCTACTGCTTCATCAAGGTATCCGATGATGGAAGCGTTGCCATCCTCTCCAGCGCAGTGGAAGTCGGTTGCGGCCAAAAAACCGTCTTAGCCCAGATGGCTGCGGATACCATCGGTGTGCCGTTAGCCTCTATTTCCGTCCCTCAGTCTGATACCCACGTCACACCCTATGATCTCGGAGTCTGTTCCAGCCGGATTACTTACCACATGGGGAATGCAGTTCGTATGGCCGGCATGGAGGTGCGCAAAAAAATCTTGAAATTTGCCGGGGAAATTTTAGAGGCAGATCCTGAAAGCCTGAACCTCTCTGAAGGGAAAATCTTTCAAAAAGGTGCCCAAGAAGCAAGTTTAAGCTTGAAGGAGCTTCTGGCTAAGAAAATCGGAGGAAGGGGCGGGCCCATTCTGGTAGCAGAGGGGCACTATACTCCGATTGGCTCCCCCCTGCTGGCCGCTCTGCCCGGACGGGAAGGGATGAGCAGCATCTTCTGGATGTTTGCGACCCATGCCGCCGAAGTTGAGGTTGATACCGACACCGGTATGGTGAAGGTGTTAAGAGTTGCGGCGGCTCATGATGTGGGGAAAGCAATTCATCCGGTGATGTGCGAACAGCAAATCGAAGGTTCGGTGATCATGGGCCTGTCCAATACCCTTTTCGAAGAGTTTAAAATGGAAAACGGGCGCATTTTGAATGATACCTTAGCCGACTATAAAGTGGCTTCTACTATGGATACACCTGAGATCGTTTCCATTATTGTCGAAACGGAGCATCCCGAGGCTCCCTTTGGGGCTAAGGGGGTCGGAGAACCCGCGGCGGCGCCGACTGCTCCCGCCATCGCCAACGCGATCTTTGATGCCATCGGGGTAAGATTCAAGGAACTCCCCATCACCCCGGAAAAAGTCCTGTCGGCCTTAAGGGCAAAAACCAAAAATGGAGCCTGAGGCAGATTACCAGCTGGATGCAGTTGGGGTGTAACTCCCTATGCGGAAATGATTTAGGGAGCAGGGAGAGGAAAAATCTTTCAACATTTTACAATGTGTCCCCCGCAATACAATTGGGGATCTTTCATATCACTCACTTCCACAATCCGCAGGGAGGGATTCCCAAGATTTTCGGCCAACCAGGAAGTGCTGGCGAGTCTTTCATTTTCAGATTCCTTTTTCATATACTTTCCTTGCGGCAATTATTTTTCTAAATCGATTTGCCGGCGGACCTCGACTCATTCGCTTTTTTATCCCCGGCTATGACCTCCCGTGATGCCGCAGGGATGGTTCATCCTCGGGGTTCTTTTGAGGCTTCCCTGACTCAACGATTTTTTTGGATCGCGGTAACCATTTGATCGGTGGAGCGGACCTCCTCCAGGTATATCGGGATGTTGGTGACAATCTTTGCGCATGCTTTGGCTCTGCGGAGGGGAGGCGTATGCCCTTCCGTTTCCTTATAGCTTGCGGTCACCAGTTTCGCGCGCGACAAGGATAGTCTGGTTTTCTGGCGATATTCGAGCATCCTTTCCCAAAGCTTCTGTCCCCTTGTCCCAGCCTGCTTCTCAGAAGGGATCGCTTCCTTTTCTATCCTATTCATTTAATCGAAGGCTTTCGGTCCAGATGCTTTTTAGGAGCGGATTACTTGCGACACAATTTTTTTGAATTCTTCATCGCTGAGGGCATCGTGGATCTTGATCGAACGATTTTTCACCCGTTCGAGAATCTCCTTGACCTGGTCCTCTGCTGGGACCGGCATTCCCAATTGAGTCATCTTGACCTCGATGGAGGTCCGGCCGCTCATCTTGCCGACAGCCACCTGTCTTTTCCGGCCGATTACGGTGGGGATATCCTGGGCCAGGGGTACGCTAACCCCGGCTTTGGCCATCTTGGTGAAAAAATCCACCGAAATTCCCGACTCGGTAGTGAACACTTTTTCACCCGCGAGAGGCCAGTTGGCCTGCAGGGGAACTCTGGAGAGCTCTTCTACGAGTTTGCAGAGTTCATAAATTTTTTCTAACCGCACTCCGGTGTCGATTCCGAGCATCAGCGGCAAGTCCAGCGCCACCGCCTCGATAGGCGCATTTCCGGCCCCCTCCCCCAGCCCGTTGACGCAGACATGGACCACCTCGGCCCCAGCCATAACGCCGGCCAAAGCATCGGCTGCCCCCAGGCTGTACATATTATGCGGATGAATCTCGATTGGTTTGTCCGTCCATTCTCGGAGCTTCCGAACGTAATGATAGAAGGCATGAGGCATGCAGGTGCCAAAGGTATCGGGAATGCACACGGCGTCGGCGGCCCCTGCGGCGAGTACCTTTTGAATAAATTTTCGGGAAAAATCGAGAGGGGCCTGAAGGACACAGACAAAAAATACCGTGACCCGCAGCCCCTTGCTTTTGGCGAAATGGGAAACATCGATCATCTTGCCCGTGGCATCCTCGAACGACCACCCCAGGGCTTGGAGCCCGCGAGGGAAGGCCATAATCTCCATTTCAATGGACTTACAGCCCGCATCCACGGCTTTTTGGACGTCATCCTTCACGGAGCGGCAAAAGCCGACAATCTCAGCGGCCAGGCCCATGGAATTAAGCTCGGCGGTCGCTTCCTGGTCCTCCCGGGAGACGGCAGGCATAATCTCGATGCGGTGGACGCCGCACTCACTCAGGGCCCGGCCGATGCGGATCTTGTCCTCCTTAGTAAATTCCACCCCCGGAAACTGTTCCCCGTCTCGCAGCGTGGTGTCGTGAAGGTACACTTTTTGGGGCAGATGCATCTCTCTCCGTACTTCCTCCATTAAGTTTAAAGGACTTGTGTTGATTTCCTCCCAGTTGCCCATAATCTTTCTTCCTCCTTTTTTTAAACAATGATTAGTGATGACTTTTTATGAGATCATCACCTTGGCGGGGAAATTTTTCCTTCTTTAAGCCGACCCAGCCAAATTTTTCCACTTTTCTCCTGATCATCTCACCAGAGCAGGCAACCACAGGCTCAGCTGGGGAAACAGGAGAATGATCGCCAGGATTACGATCCACAGCCAAAAAAAGAAAAAGCAACCCCGGAAAATTTCCCAGAGATCCACCATATCTCCCAAAGCCCCTTTGAGAGCGTACACGGTGATGCCGAACGGGGGAGTGATCGCTGCGATCTCGATATAAATTGTCATGATGATGCCGAACCAAATCAGGTTGATATCCAAGCCCACCAAAAGAGGGTAAACAATGGGGATCGTTATGATCATCATGGAGATGCTGTCCAAAAAGCATCCCAGGATGATGTAAAAAACGGACATGACGGCCAACATCATCAGGGGAGAGAGATGGAGATTGACCAGATATTTGGCCAGAAGATCGATGACTCCCGAACGGGTCAAGAACACGTTGAAGATGGAGGCCATGGCAATGATGATAAATAATATGCAGCTGACATATACCGATTCGTACACGGCTTTTTTAATTTCGTTCCAACCCATCCGTCTTCGAACCAAGCCCAACATGAGAGTTCCGAAGGCCCCAAAACCCGCAGCTTCTGTCGGAGTCGTCCAGCCCGCATAGATCGATCCAATGACGAAAAAGAATAGAAACAAAATTCCAGATATTTTCCGAAGTTCTCGAAACCGTTGTCCCCAGGTAATCGTGCCAGGGATGGGAGGAGCCAACTGCGGATTACTCCAAACCCGCAGGGTAATGCCCAAGATAAAAATCCCAACGGCCATAATGCCCGGTATGATTCCTGCGATCAATAAACGAGCGATGGACGTTTCGGTGAGAATCCCGAAAATAATCATGGTAATGCTCGGCGGGATAAGAACCGCCAACGGAGTCGAGGCCGCAACCACCCCTGTTGCCAATCTGCGGTCATATTTCAGCGCGATCATTTCGGGTACCGAAATTCGCCCCAGGGCGGCCGCCGCCGGCAATCCCGACCCGGAACAGGCGGCAAACAAGGCACTGGCTACGACGACCGCAGATGCCAGACCCCCGGGTATTTTGCTCAGCCATATGCGCGCCGTGGAAAAGGCATCCTTGGTTAAATCCGAGTACAAAGCAAAATAGCCCATGAGAATAAATAAGGGAATGGCTGTAAAAGTGAAATGCGCAATGTAATCGTGAATTCTCCTCATGGAGTAGGCCAGGGCCGCGTCATAGCCAACCAAATAAGTCAATCCGGCAAACCCGACGATCCCCAGAGAATAACCGATCGGAATGCCGATGAAAAACAACGCCACCAGAGCAACTGAACTTACAATGCCGGCAAAAATCGGATCCATGGCGAAGTCCTCTTAGGGTGTTTTTTCCTTCTACCAAAAATTTCCCCCTCAAGCCTTAGCGACGTGTCAACCTTGCGGCTTGCTCCAGGTCAACGCCGCTAAGGCGGGGAATCTGCTGCATCATCTTCGATGGAGAGGGAACGATCCCTCCCTCTTTTTCCCCTGACGGATGTAGGCTTCCAGTCACTCGTCTACAACGCCCCTTTGGGGGATTCCTCCTCGGGTTCTTCGATTCTTTTGGATCGAATCTCTTTTTCGGCACGGATCCAGCTTACTACCAGTTGGTAGGTAAACACCGTGAGGCCGACCGCGATGAGGGAGCGAAAAGGCCAGACCGGAAAGTCGATGATCCCTTGCCGGTACTCCCCCATGCGGAACATTCTCAGGGCGATCTCCCAGGCCTTAAAAGTCAAGGGGGCGAAAAGGAAAAGCCCCACGAGATTCCCGATTATATCCATCCGTTCTTTAATCTTGGGGGAGAATTGCCGGCTCACAAGTTCGAAGATAATGTTTCCTTTCCGGAGGGATACCTCCGCCAGGGGAAAGGCGAAGACCACCACCATGAGCTGCTCTGATCCCTCGAAGGCTCCGGGCACGGGCATACCCAACTTGCGACTGACAACGTGAATGGTCATCATGATCATCATGGCAAATAGAGAGATTCCAGCCGTGATGGTCATCCAGTGGGCTACAGGCTCAATATTCGCCCCTCGTTTGCAGTAGGTCCAAATGGAATTTGAAAACATCAGGAATTGAACCTCCTCCCCCCGGCATTAATGGCTCGCCATCATTTCCAGGGGTATCCTTTGTCTTTTACTTCTTTCTCGGCCTTTTCCACTTCATCCCACAGAGCTTCCAACGCTTTTACCACTTTCCCTTTGGGGCCAAGTTTCTTATCCTGCGCCATGGCTAAATCCATCGCGGCATCCCGGCCAAGTTTCTTCATTTCTGCGATTTGTTTCTCGGTCGGATAAATTATATTGATCCCTCTTTTTTCCTTCCACTCTTTAACCAGTTCTTTTTCTCTTTCATAAATTCTCTTGGCTATCATGTTTTCGCCCCACTCGACGCCGACATCCATGATCGCCTTTTGGTCTTTCTTCGATAAAGAATTGAATTTTTTAAGGTTCATTACGGTGGCCGCGGACATCACCACGCCGCTTTTCAATACGACCAGATTATTCAAGACCTCATATTGTTTAAGGTCATTGGCAAGATTCAGGGTGTTTTCAAACCCCCAAACGGTTCCTCGTTCTACTGCTTCATATACGTCGGTGATGGCTAAAAATACGGGCTTCATGCCCATCTTTTCAAACCAGGTTTTGCGGGCTCCTCCCATGGTCCGGCCGACTTTCCCTTTAAAAGACTCCGGGCCAGTCCAATCACCCTTTAAAAACCATTGGAAGGTACCGCTGGTATAAGGGCAAACCCACTTTACACCGCTCGCCTCATATTCCTTCTGCAACTCCGGCATTCTTTTGTGGAAAAGGTTGCTGGTGGCTCGCATGCCCACCCAAAGATCCGAAGCGTTATAAGCATGTTCAAACACCAGAATCGTCGGCAGCTGGGTGGGGAAATAAGCGCCGGAAGCAATCCCAAAATCCGCCACGCCCTTGTCCACACTTTGGAGCACCTCGGTCATGGAAAATAGGGCGTTGGACCAAAACCATTTGATCTTGACCCGACCTTCGGTTCGCTTTTCAACGAGTTCTCCCCATTTCCGGTACTCATCGCTCATCAACCCCACCGAAGGCAAAAAATTCTGAAAGGTTAACTCCACCGTCTTGGCCGATGCCGGTACGGCTGATCCCATGATAAGCAGGCTCATGGCCCAAAAAAGCGCTACACCCCAGAACATCATTTTCCTACCCATTTTTATACCCTCCTTCTTCGATTTTTTTTTGCTGTTTGTAGCAGCTTTCTGGAAAGCTGCTACAAACAGCAGTAAGCGGTTCCCTCACGGGATTCGCTGTCTCGCTATTTTAATGTTCTAACAGCTTTTCTTCGAAGGGGAACCGGCTGATCACGTCTAAGCCGGTCTCGGTCACAACAATGTTGTCTTCCAGCCTCACCCCCCCTATTCCCGGTTCGCCAAAGTAGGGCTCGATAGAAAAGACCATTCCGGGCTCCAGGACATAAGCTTTATCCCGCGGGATCATATCTTCGCTGGCCACATAGGGAGGTTCAGCGGAGGCCAGCCCCAGACCGTGCCCCAGGATGCCACCCAAAATGGCTGGCCCTGCGGCATTGTAAACATCCGTGGTCAAGGCTCCGGGCTTGATGGCCGCTTCCGCAGCGCGCTGGGCCTCATAGGCTTTCATATGGATCTTTACCTGCTCCTTGGTAGGTTTGGCTCCCTTCCCGCAGATCCAGGTTCTGGTAAAGTCCCCATAATAACCGTTGATCCTGGCGCCGATATCGATAACCACCATGTCTCCATACTCAATCAGGCGATCCGAGGTAAAACGGCGATAGGGAGCCGTATAGGGACCGGAACAAACAATGTTGGCACATTGCGTCCATTCACTTCCCAGAGCTGTAAAAGTCCGCCAAGCTTCGGCCAAGACCTCACACTCCCTTCGTCCTGGCCGCATAAATTCCAAGGCAGCCGCCATGCCCGCAGCCGTGACCGAATAAGCCAACTTGAGGGTGTTAACCTCGTCAATGGTCTTGGTCTTTCTGGCTTCCAGCATGATCTTCTGCCCATCCACCAATTTGGTTTTGGGGAAGAGCTGGGGAAGCCTTTCCACCAAAGCCTGGTTCCAGGCATCCACCCCGATCACGCTCGGCTGCTTAATTCCTGCCTGGGCCATGAGTTCTTTGGCTTTGTTGACCCAGTTACGCACCCCATCCTCCGTTTCCAGACCCCCGCCGGGTTGCTCAAAAGTCCGGTCGGCAACCCAGGGCATCCGCAGTTTAGCGTGATCCACGTCCATGGTAAAAATGTAAGGATCCTCGCCGTTGATCAACAAGGATGAAGCCAGGCCAAAGAAAATCATCGGCCAGTCATGTACCCGGTACCCGCTGACGTATTTCACGTTCTCCAGCCGGAAGAGAAGTAGGGCATCCGCTCCGCTCGCTTTCAAGGCGGCCTTGGCTTTGGCCAGCCTTTCACTGCGCATACGCTTTACATCTATGCGCTCCTCCCAGTCAACGGTGATCAACCCCAGCCCGGGGTTTTCATACGGGTACTTAAACTCCCGACCTTCATAGCCTCTCCCCAGATCGAAAGGATCCCTTAAATCCTTTATGGCCATTTCGTATTACCTCCTTGTTTGAAGTTCTCCCCCCAAAGGGTTGTTTAATCCACAAATCCTTGCCCCATTGGCAAAAAATCTACCGCTTTTTTGGCCAATCGTTCACCTCCCTTCTATTGTGGGCCAATATTTGCCCCGAACCATATTGGTTAGCTATCCATTTCTTAGATGAGGGGTCCTTAAAAGCCGTTCCGATGCAGCCAACTCCCTTCCTGCCGATGAATTTTTTTTACCGGTTCTTCGGCCGGCACCCCGATGGAAAGGGCGGCGGCCAGCTTAAATTCCTCCGGGACATGCAGAAGTTGGTTAATTTCTCCAATGGCCTTGCCCCAGAAAGTAGCAATGCGCAATCCGAGTCCTTCAGCAACGGCAGCCAGGGACATATTCTCGATGCATAGCCAGGCACTCGCATCCTGGAATCGCCCTCTTTTGCGGTGATAGATCATGACCAGACTGGCGTTGGCAAAAGATTCCCTCTGTGCCGGCCCCTGGCTGGCAGCGATCTGCTCTGGCGACTGGCACTTTTCAATGTCGGGAAATTTATATACAAGGTTCAGCTTGTATTTTATTGTGCTGACCTTTTGGATGAGGCCCGGATCATCAATAATGATGAATTCCCAGCTTTGCCGGTTGCCGGCTGAAGGAGCCTGGGTCCCCGCAGCGATGATACGGTTTAACTGTTTCTCAGTAGCCGGGCCTTTAAATTTCCGGATCGTTCTGCGCTTTCTTATGGCCTCGTAAAGGTCCACAATTCCACCTCCCTTTACCGAATTTTCTTTAACCGTCAAATCCTTCGGTTCTCCTTCCCGTATTCCCGAACATCCTTAAAAATGCGGGGGACGGAAGCCCATTTGGTAGCAGGCCACGGGCTTATCCGTAAGGCATAAATTGCAATTGAGGCAAGTTGACCTTGCGGCAAGACCCCGCCGGATTAAATTGGGAAATTCGGGCTCGCGGATCAAGGGGCGGCACATAGAAATAAAGTCCGCTGAGCCCTCCAACAGGATATTTTCCATCACCCGCACCGTTCTTATCCCTCCCACGAGGATGAGTGGACAAGAAATTCTCTTTTTTATCTTCCCCGCATATTCCAAAAGGTACGCTTCCTTAAACCTAATCTGTCGGGCGAGGTGGGTTAATTTTTCCCTGATTCGCTCCTTCTCTTCTCCGGAAGCTCGAGTGTAAAGCCAATAGTTCTGAGGAATATCCCCCCGAGACATGTAAAAATGGGTTTCCCACGTCCCGGCGCTGATCTCGATGGCGTCTATGCTCAGGGAAGACATGCGTTCCGCAATACGCGCCGCATCTTCCACTCCCAGACCATCCTCCAGGTAGTCATTGGAATTCATTCTGAGTAAGATTGGATAATCTTTTCCCAGGTGCCTTCGTATTCCCTGATAGATCTCAATCAAGAACCTCATTCTTTTTTCAAAAGTTCCTCCCCAATCATCTGTCCGACGATTGGTCCGGGGAGAAAGGAACTCATGAATCAGGTAGCCGTGGGCCGCATGGATTTGTACCCCGTCGAAACCGGCCTGCCGGGCTCTCTCCGCCGCCCGAACGAAGTTATCAACGGCCTCTCCAATTTGCTTCCGATCCATGGCGATGGGAGTCACTCCCAAAAGGTTGGGGACGGCAGAAGGAGCCACGGGGGTTCCCCCCACCAATTCCACGGTCCCCTGCCGGCCGCAATGCGATAACTGGGCGACCACCTTTACCCCGTATTGATGTATGCGATCGGTTAGCTTTTTATACCCATCGATGACTTCATCCCGGTGAAGGCCGATTTTCTTCGGGAGCCCCTTTCCGTTCCTCTGGGTATAAGCCCCCCCCGTGATGATCATCCCGATTCCCCCCTCGGCCAGACGGGTATAAAGATCCACCAGCTTCGGGGTGCAGCCTCCATCATCGGTAGCCATCTTCTCAACGGTTGGCGCTCTCACCAGGCGATTTTTGACCAACAATTTCCCGATTGTTTTCGGTTCAAAAAGAATGGACATCCGACCCTCTGCTATCACTAAACTTTTGCTGCGGCTTAGATGGGAATCATTCTAACAAAAATTTTATCCTGAGCCACTCTGAGCCTTGGCGAGTGATCCAGGTTCAAAGTCTTGACTAAATCTTAGTCCTTGGTTTTGAGATTAAATTTTGAGATTAAATAGGGAACTCGCCTGGGCCTGCTCTTTTGAATAATCCAAGCTCACCCGGCCTAAAAGTTCCTTTTCCGCAAAATCCAGGTGCTCCTTTATGGCCTCCCGAGCGGAAACGGCGTCATGGATCTCAACGGCTCTCAATATTTTTTTGTGTTGGGCCAAAATAATTTTTAAATATCCCTCTAAATCTTGATTGCCATCCAGGAGGGAATAATATTTATGGGTTTGAAAAAGCAACCCGGTAATTAGATCGTAAACCTTGAAAAAAACAGAATTCTGCGAGGCATTTACCAGGGCCCGGTGGAAGGAAACATCGGAAGCCACAGCTTCTTGAATTGCTACGGTATCAACCAAAGTTTCCTCGATCTCCTTTATATGATTCGAGGTCGCCCGCTCGGCCGCCAATCCAACAAGCCCTATTTCCATAAGCTTCCTGGTTTCAAAAACCTCGTGAATGGTAGAGCTCTGGCTATCCAGCCAGAAAAAAGAATTAAAATTATGCTGGCTGTCACAAATAATTGTGCCTTCTTTGGTCCGCTGGGTGATGCCGATGGTTTCTAAGGCTTTTAAGGCTTCCCGTATAGAACTTCGTCCTACGTTAAAGAACCCGCTTAGTCGCCTTTCGGACGGCAACTTTTCCCCCCTGTTCAGCCTTCCCGAACGGACCATAGAAATGATTTGATCGATAATTTCCCCGGAAATCGTGGTTTTTTTTATGGGCCTGAATTTATCCATTCGAATTAGTTCCGGAAAGTTATCTCGCGGCAACCCAGCCTCCATCTACGAATAATGTTTGGCCAGTAACAAAATCAGAGGCTGCGCTGGCCAAATAAATGGTAGCCCCGATCAGGTCATCAGGGGTTGCCAGACGCCCTAAAGGAATGCGGCTAAGAACCATTTTTAAAACTTCACCTTTTAGAAGTTCTTCCCGGCTAGGGGTGCGTACAGCAGTGGGGGCAAGGGCATTCACTCTAATCCCATGGGGAGCCCATTCCATTGCCAGGGCTTCCGTGAGGTGTGATACCCCGGCCTTGAGGGCCCCGTAGACAGAACGGCCATGAATAATACTGCGGCTGAAAGTAGAGCTTAAATTGATTATTTTGCCGTAGTTCTGATTGCGCATGATAGCCCCGATAATTTGACAGCAGAAAAAAGTTCCTTTCAAACTAGTATCCAACATCAAGTCCCATTCGTTTTCGGTCACCAGCCATGCCGGTTTGGTAACTGTATAGGCTGCATTGTTGACGAGAATGTCTACCTTGCCGAAACGATCCAGAATAAAATTCCCCAGTTCTTCAATGCTGCTTATCTTGCCCACATCCAGGACAAACACTTCCCCTCTTCGCCCAAGGGTTTCTATCTCGGCCTTTACTTCCATCAGCTTTTGTTCGCGGCGGCTGCAGACGATGGCATCCGCACCCGCCCCGGCTAAACCCAACGCCAATTCGCGGCCAATCCCCTCGCTGGCTCCCGTTACCACTGCTGTCCTGCCGGCAAGATTGAAACGCTCAAGATACTTATTCAATTTTGAGCCTCCATTTATTGGTCTGACATTCAGATAACCCGATGCAGAATACTAAAACTATGTCAACTTTTTTTCAAGATTTTTTTTAATTTTTTTTTGATAGACCTTTTTTTCTATTTTCCCCTTTTCCAGGAAAGGGCATTGCAGATGTAATAATATGGTTTTATTATGAAATTTTATATTTTCCCGTTTTTTTACTTCAATAGATTAATAAAGGCACTCCCCCGCTTTTGGATTCAGTGAATTTTTTGGTTGAAATATTTTTGAGCTTTTAATATTCTCTCGGAGAACTGAAGACTTGAAAAGAATAAGGGGATTATTATCCTTGGAAAAAATAATACGGAAAGGAGGAAGGCCGCCATTTAACCCGGGCGAGCCGGGGAAGGATTCGCTAAAGCAAATTCCGAGATTCTATTTATCAAAGGAGGAAGAGATGAAAGGTTTAAAACCATGGTTCACCGCATTGGTTGTTTTAGGGCTTTTATGGAGCGTATCCTCCGCACAAGCAGCTCAAGGGGACAAACCAGTCATTTTGAAATTTTCCGTTTGGACCCCTTCTCCCAACGTGAACATGTTTTCTAACGCCAACAGTTGGCTGGTGCGAGAAGTTGAGAAACGAAGCAAGGGTCGCCTGAAAATTGAATATTACTGGGCGGGCTCCCTCGTCCCGGCCAAAAAAACGGTCGATGGGTTAAAAAGCGGCATTGCCGATCTGGCTTTCGTGAATGCCGACTACGCTCCCGGGAAACTGCCCCTCACCACGGTGGGCTCCCTACCCGCGATCAGTCACGATTATTACACGAGCGCCATGGCCCTTAAGGATTTAATGCAATTGCCGGAAATGCAGGCGGAATTGGACGCGAATAATATCATGTACCTGAGTCACCTCACCAACATTTCCCTGGGAATATGGACGAAAGAGCCGGCCCGTTCTATTGCCGACCTAAAGGGAAGGAAAATCGTCGTAGTCGGCGATCGAGCGCGGGTAATGCAGGCGCTCGGGGTTACCCCCGTCTCGATCATTTCTACCGAAATTTATCCTGCGATGGAAAAGGGGACAGCGGACGGCGGAGCGGCCAATCCAGGGTATGCCGGTGATTATAAATGGCCGGAAGTCGCCCCTTACTATTTCGAGCTCTTGCTCGGGAACACCGGGGACATGTTTATTGGCATCAATAAAAATAGCTGGAAGAAGATCCCTGCCGATATTCAAAAGATGTTTATCGATTTGCGCGAGGAAGCCATCAAAGTCGGCCATGAAATGTACCAGGGGAATGCGGAGAGTAATTTAAAGACATGGGTCGCCAAGAAAATCGTGACCCACACCAAACCTTCCGCGGCGGATGTAGCCTTACTGGAAAAAACCGCCAGCGACCTCATTTGGAAAAACTGGGTAGAAAAAATGGAGAAAAGAGGGCTCCCTGGGAAAAAGGTTCTCGCCAAATGGATAGAGCTTAACAAAAAGTATGCCGCCCAAAGCCCCTTTAAGTAGGATTTGTTCGGGTGATGCACCCCAGAGGGTACAGAGGAAATTTGCAATCCATCAAGGCAATAAGCTCCTTTTCGCTGCTTACCTGTGTGCCCTCGTTAAGTGAAAGCAATTCCACATCCGTCTCCGTTTTTTTCTGGGCAATGGATCTCTAAAGGAAAAGGTAAGCATGCCTCTTCAGAATGTTGAAAAAATTCAGATTTCAGTGGAAAGAGGATTTAATATCTTTTCCGCGGCCGTAATTACGTTTTCGATGCTTCTGACGACAGTTGACGTCGTCCTCCGGTACCTTTTTAACAGCCCGCTCCCCGGTGTCTATACCATCGTCGAAATGTCGATGCTGGGGGCTGTCTTTCCCGCAGTGGCCTATGTCCAGCAGACTCGGGGAAATGTTCGGGTGGATATTTTTATTGATCGGATTACGGGCAATCCTCGCAGGGTCTTTGAATTGGCCACCCTCTTTTTAGCGTTCGTGGCCTTTGCCTTGATGTGCTGGCAAATCGGACTCTTGGCGCGGGAAGCCTGGGTCACGGGCGATTTTGACATGGGATTAATTGAGTTGCCTTTCTGGCCCCCGATGACGGTGATGACGATCGGGCTGGGATTGTTATGCTTACGATTCGTCACGGATATTAAAAATTATCTCATCGAATTAAAAGAAAATAGTTCGCGTTGGAGCCTCTTGCTGATCCTTTCCCTTCTCCCTTTGGCCGCTTTTACCCTTTTTTTGGGACTCGTCAGGCCTGGCGAATTTAATCCCATGACGGTCGGCTGGATCATGATGGTCGCCATGGTTGTGGTTCTATTAATGGGACTCCCCGTTTCTTTTGGCTTATTGCTCGTGGGAATTGTCGGCTACTGGGTGTTGGGTGGGCCGACAAAAACCTTCTCCCTTCTGGGGATCGTACCCTATGAGCGTATATCTCATTATCCTCTCAGCTGTGTCCCCTTATTTATTCTCATGGGCCATCTTGCCTATCAAGCCGGATTTGCCAATTCCATGTACAGTACCGTTCAGAAATGGATCGGACACATGCCCGGCAGCATGGCCCAGGCGACTGTATTAGGGGGCGCCGCCTTCGGGGCCGCCTGTGGAGCCGGGATCGCCAGTTGCGCTACTTTGGGTAAAATCTGCATCCCCGTCATGCGGAATTTCGGAGTCGATACGAGAATGGCTTTGGGATGCGTTGCCGCAACAGGGGGATTGGCCGCCTTAATTCCTCCGAGCATTGTGATGGTGATCATCGCTTTGATCACCGATCAGTCGGTCGGCAAGCTGCTGATCGCAGGGATCATACCGGGGTTGGTCGCAGCCGGATGCTTCATGGTGATCATTTACATTCGGGTGAAGCTGAATCCCAAACTCGCGCCGCAAGCCCTTTCCGGAATTACCTGGAAGGAGAGAATCGTTTCCTTGAAGGGAAGCTGGGGGATTGTGATGCTGGCCATCATCGTGATGGGCGGAATATACGCCGGCATATTCACACCAACGGAAGCTGGAGCGCTGGGGGCTTCTGGGGCTTTATTCTTGGGCCTCATTACCAAGCGCCTGACCATGCAAAATTTCAAGGACGCGATTATGGATAGTACGAAGACCACGGCCATGATCCTGCTGATTCTTGCCGCGGCTACGGTCTTCGGGTGTTTCCTGGGCATCAGCCGGATTCCGACGCATATGAGCGATTTTCTGCTGGAGCTGCAGGTCCCCCGCTTGGTGGTCCTCACTGGGGTGATCGTCATGTATATCATTGCCGGCATGTTCATGGACATGATCGCCTTTACCTTTTTGACCTTGCCGATCGTTTATCCGGCCATCATCGCTTTAGGGTATGATCCCATATGGTTTGGAGTCGTGATCGTAGTGCTCTGTGAATTGGCCCTGATTACGCCTCCCTTTGGTTTGAACCTTTTTATTTTGCGCGGGATGATTCCCGGCGTGACAATGGGAGATGTGATCATAGGTTCCGTTCCCTTTATGTTCATGTATGTGCTTACGGTTATCCTGATGATCCTTTTTCCAGGGTTGGCGACCTGGCTACCAAGTTTGATGTAAGGGAAGGTGAATTATCTTTTTTAGGTGATAGAATCCCTCTGCGGAATGACCGGCAGGAGCAAACGGGAAGCTCTGTCTTTGCCGGAGTAGAGGGTATTCTTGCCGCCGAATACGGAAGGAGGCCGGTTCTTCGGATTATCGTGAAGAAAGGGCCCACAGCCCTTCATCTCGTTGACGAAGGTCTTCAACCGGGCGGCTTCCCCCGCGTACTCGTAGTCCTTGCCGCGGATGGTCAGAGCGATCCGGTATCCGGCCGGAACGACGACGCCAGTCGGCCAGATCTCCAAATCCAGCTCGTACACTTCGCCGGGCGTTAGGGGCTCCACCACATTGTGAGTGTGGTACGGACGGTACTCAGTGCTGAGGTTGGGGTCGAGTTTACGGTGCGAAGCTCGAAGCCAGCCCTGGCTGATGGGGGTATGGGGATCCAGCGCTCCCTGAAATACCACTTCGCTGCCGTCAGGAGCGAAAACGCGGAGGATCAAGAAGAGGTCCATGTCGGTCGTGGAGGAGGAAACAAAAAGCTTGGCTGCCGCGGGTCCGGTGATTTCTGTCGCCCTGCTCAGCGGGGGAGCCAGGAAGGTGATGCCGTCGCCCAGAGCCTCGTAATCGATGCTTCGTTCGATGTTCAACGGCTCCCGGCTGAGGCTGCGGTCGGTAGGGTTGAGGTAGAACCGGGTCCATCGGGTCCGGGCCAGAGGCCACTCGTTCTCCCCCCGTTCCTCGAAACCGTCAATCCTGCGCACCTGGAGCTGAACCGGCGGTTGGGTTGGCCAATCGTTGGCGATCCCTTTAAGGAAATGGTCGAAGAAGCGCTTCTGAAGTGTGACCCCGTAACGAGTGTAGAACTCGGTCCAGTGCTCCCGCCCATGCACCTCAAGCCATTTCTGTTTTGATGCCGCACGCACGAACCCCTCGAAGTTGCCGCGAGAGTGAAGTCCCAGGCCGCCCCAGTTGGCCGAGGAAAGCATGGGGACGGTAACCTTGGACCAGTCGGGCGATCTCTCCCGGTGGTAGTTGTCGTCCAGCGGATGGGCCTGGATCACCTCTTCAAGGTTTGTTCGATTCCTGGCCAGCTCTTCGTCCGATAACGTGCCGGGGCCGGCAACCCGCTCACCCGTGTTGGGATTGACGGGACCTCGCTCCCCCAGGCCATGCTGGACGGTCATGACCTGTTTCTTGAACCAGTTGCCGAAGAATGTGCACAGGATGCCTCCGTGGTACGTCATGTCGCGGTACCAGTCGGCGGCTCCTTCCCAGGGGATGATCGCCGCCAGGTGGGGAGGCTGCAGCGAGGCTACGTGCCACTGGTTGATAGCGTAGTAGGAAATCCCCGGTAGGCCCACTTTGCCGTTGCTCCATGGCTGCGTACCAGCCCACTCGATGCAGAGGTAGAAATCACGGGTCTCCCGGGGAGAGAAAGGGTCGATAAACCCGGGGGAGCGGCCGGCGCCCCGGGAGTCGACGCGCACGCATACATAGCCGTCCGGTACCCACTTTTCAGGATCGACCACCTCCCAGTTTTGGTACTTGTTGGTCGAACCCTCTACCACATCCGGGTGCATGTCAGCCATCCTCTGCCACTGGTCGGGGTAGCCTTCCTGGAAAGCCAGGCCCTTCGCATAGGGGCCGTAGGAAAGGATGACCGGATACTGGCCCTCCTGCGGCGGGCGGTAGACGTCGGCTCGAAGCACGATTCCATCGCCCATAGCGATCTGAACATCCCAATCAATTCTCATCCCGTCCCTGATTTCGCTTTGTTGATTCATCATCTTTCATCTCCGGTATCAATTGAGCGTTGGGAAAAGGCACGCTGAATTTCATTGAACCCCTTTCATTTACCCCCCGCAATGACCAGGTCGGGATTCATGATTCCTTTGGGGTCTAAAACCCTTTTAATTTTTTTGATAAAATCATAATACGCGGCATCAAGCCTTTTGGTAATTACCGGGAGGAAGTCGGTGCCAACCCGATGAGGGACACCGCCAATGTCCATGAGTGCTTCCATAAGCTTTCTGGCCAAAGCCAGCGCTTTTTTCCTCTCCGAGGCGTCCGGGCCTCCGACGGGGATGATGGCGTGGGCAAGCATGATCGGACCGGAGATCGGATATCCCAGCATCGGTATGTGAGTGCCATGTTCTTGGCCAATTTTTTGGGTGAGCTCTGAAGCTTCAAGAAATTTTCCCATTGGCACCATAGCTACTAACATGATCCGAGGACCTTTGATGGCGCCTGATATTAATTTATAACGACCCTCCCACCATTCCGGAAACTCATCTTCTACGACGATCCCACCTTGCTTCGCGGCGATTGCGCAAGCTTGGGCTATGTGATGGTTTACATCGACGGCGTCTCCATCGCCTCGAATGGTTAAGACAATTTTTAAATCTTCGCGAATCAGTTCTTTAATCCTTGGAATAACTGCCATAAGCATTTCTCTTGGCATAAGCCGTTGCTCTCCAATCGTGAGCAATCCCCCTTTTCTTTGGGTCTCTTGAAACTCGCGCAAGACATTTACCGCGCCACCCAGGGCAGGGAAACCAATCATCCTCGTAATAATCGCCTCCGGCCATTTATGCATTTTTAAGGTTGCTTCGGTGATGACTCCGAAGGCCCCTTCGGCCCCGATGAAGAGCCCGGTAAGGTCAGCGGGGAAGAAACGCCTGGCGAAGTTACCGGCAGCGCTTTTAACCGCGCCAGACCCGGTTGGCACGATCTCCCCGGTCGGAAGTACAACTTTTAACGCGACGATCTGCGTCGCTTGATCTTCGAATCCGCTGCTCGCATAAGGACTTGTACCCCAAGTCTCGATGTGGCCCCCGAGGGTAGCGGTTCTTCCGCTTTCGGGGAAGAGGACCAAACGGTACCCCTTCTCGCTAATTTTGGACTCAAGCTTGGTGAAAGAGATCCCGGCTTCAGCTGTGACGGTCAGCGTATCTTCGTCGATGACCCGCACTTCATTCATGCGGGTCATGTCCATGAGAATTCCACCTGCTCCGGGGCGGGATTTGCTCCACCAGCCGGTCCCACCGCCCCGAGGTTTTACGGCGGTTTTTTCCTTATTGGCCACTTTTAATATTTGAGAAACCTCTTCCGATGTTCTCGGGCTTACCTTAAGGTATGACTTCTCTCTTACGATCCACTCTTCTCCGACGATTCTGGCCAAAGCCTTGTCTAGTTTATTGGTCTCTTTCTTCATCATCCCCTCCTTAACTTGGATTACCAATGCCAATCAAAGTTTAAAGGATAATTTATTTTCTTAGGGAATACAACAAAATCTGTCGTTAGCCTCAACCCTCCCCTAACCCGGCCCAGGTCCAGATGGTAAGGACCATCGGCTGGGGGATCGTTAAAACAATCAAGATCTCCTAAGCAGAGAATACTTGAACAAACATTTAAATTCTTATATTCTAAATTTTTAATACCAGTTTATATTCCCGATGTATTCTTTTTTTCTCGATCCCATTGCGGTGGGATACATCAACAACAAACCTACTGGAGAGGTGGGGGCATGAAAGATAAAGGCTATTTGGTAATGGGTTTTAACCCATCGCGGCTTGCCCGCTAAACCATACGAAACGAAGGGAGGGTTAAGACATGAGCAAAGAACGAGCCGAGTATTCGGCGATTGTAGATCGTAAGCCTGTAAAGCTTCCCGGCGGTGCCCGGCTGGGTGTCTGGTTCATTATCAATGTCGAGAAATGGGATATCAACGCCACTATGGCAAGGACAGTTCTCCCGGCCCCCCAGGGGGTAACCGTTACCCCAGATATTGCCAACTTTAGTTGGTTTGAATATGGGCTGCGGGTGGGTTTTTGGCGTTTAAAAGAGGTTCTGGATAAACATCAGGTTAGGGCTACTGTGAGCCTCAATGCTCCCGTGTGTAACGCCTATCCGGAGATGGTCAAAGCAATGCTCCGCAGCAATTGGGAGATTTTAGCCCACGGCTATGAGCAGCGGGCTATAAATCTGGAAAAGGATGAGCGGGAGGTTATTCGGCGAACCATTAAGACTATCCGCGATTTCACCGGCAAGGCCCCCCGGGGATGGATGGGGCCGGGATTGAACGAAACCTTCGATACTCCGGACATCCTGGCCGAGGAAGGGTTTGAATACGTCGCCGATTGGGTAAACGATGACCAACCATATCCCTTGAAAGTCAAGAGCGGGAAATTGATCGCCGTGCCCTATACGCTTGAACTCAATGATATTCCCATCTATCTGGTTCAGCACCATCGATCACCGGAAATCTACGAGAGGTCCCGGGATGCTTTTGATACCTTGTATCGGGAGGGGGCAGAGAGTGCTCGGTTCATGGGGATTGCGGTGCATCCCTACATTTCAGGTGCGGCCCATCGGATCAAATACATTGACCAGATTCTGCAGTACCTAAAGGGGCAGGAAGGAGTACTATTCATGACTGGGGAAGAGATCCTGGATTGGTACAATGAGGTTGCCGCTAAAGAATCCCCCCCATCATGAGCGCCTGTGACCCTGCATCGGGAAATCCTTTTCTTTGGGTCTAATTTATGGTAGCCAAGAGAGCGTGAGAGATTTGGAAGAAATCGTTCACCAGGATAAAATGTCGGCTCAGAAATCTCTCGTGAAAAAACCGACCTTAAGGAATTATATCCCCAGGTATTGAGCCTTCACTTGCTCGTTTTCCCAGAGTTCTTTCGGGGTTGATGAATAGACAATCGTCCCCTTACTGAGAACGTGGGTGACATCGGAGACTTTTATGGCAAAGGGGAGGTTTTGCTCGACGAGCAGGGTTGATAACCCCCCTTCCTTAAGCTGTAAAATCGCCTCCCCTATCGTCCTGACCAGGAGAGGCGCCAAACCCTCGGTGGGCTCGTCCATGAGGAGAAGCTCCGGATTGGTCATGAGGGCTCTGGCGATAGCAAGCATTTGCTGTTCCCCGCCGCTCAACTCATTGCCTTTATGGTGAACGCGGGCTTGGAGCGGCGGGAAGAAGGAGAATATCTTCTCCATGTTCCAGGTGTCGGCTCCCTTACCTCTTGCCCCCACTTTTAAATTCTCCAATACACTCAGAGAAGGGAATATGCGTCTCCCTTGGGGCACGAGCCCTATCCTCATTCGGGCTATCCTGTATGATGGGCTGTGCGTAATGTCCCTTTCTTTGAACAAAATTTGACCTTGCCGCGGTGGATTAAAGCCGACGATGGATCTTATCAGGGTTGTTTTCCCCATACCATTGCGGCCGAGAATACCAACCACCTTTCCTTTGGCAACTTGCAAGGAGATTCCCTGAAGCACATAGCTATCCCCATAGTAAGTATGGATATCGAGGATCTTCAGCACGATTATTCCATTCCTAAATAGATCTCTTGTACCGTGGTGTTAGCCTTAATATCCTCTTTGGTTCCTGAGGCGATTAAGCTCCCTTGGTGCAGGACCGTTATGTTTTCAGCGAGTTCAAAAGCCACGTCCATGTTGTGTTCGATCAGCAAAATGGTTATAGCGGGATCGAGTCTCTTCAACGTGGAGGTAAACGAGAGGGTTTCGGCAGGGGATAACCCTGCGGTTGGCTCGTCTAAGAGTAAGAGACGAGGTTGCCCAACTAAAGCCAGGCAGACCTCGATTTGGCGCTGTTGACCGTGGGAGAGGTTCTTCACCAGTACGTCCCTCTTCTCCCACAATTCTACATCCATCAACAGTGACTTTGCTTTCTCGTAGAGATGTTGATAGGAGGAAATAGGTAGATACATGACGTATTTCGTCTTTTCCAGCCCCTGGGCGGCTAAGAGAAGGTTTTGCAGGACAGTCAGGTTCGGAAAAAGATTGGTAATCTGAAAGGTCCTCGCTATACCGAGGGCCGTCCTCTGGTGAACCGGGATCTGAGTCACCTCCTCTCCGAAATGGAAGATCCTCCCCCGGGAAGGGGGAAACTCCCCACAGATGAGATTAAAAAGGGTCGTCTTCCCCGCGCCATTCGGGCCAATAATGGCCCGCCTCTCCCCTGCTCTGATTTCCAGGCTCACGTTATTGACCGCGGTCAACCCGCCGAAGTTCTTCGTTAGATCCTGAAGGACGAGACAGTGTGTATCCACCCATTTCTCCTGAATGATTTTTGGATTCCCCTCTTCTTTATGGCTTCAGAGGCGGATAATCCCTCGTGTACAGTGGTTGTTTTATGTACTCGTCGGGATTGTACTTCCAGAACTGCGAAACCTTCGGGTAAACCTTAATGACGGTATTTTGCAGCTCCCCGCCAACCTTTCCCACCTTCCGGATGTAGATATTCTGGACGGGGTTGCCAAAACTATCGAGTTCGATGGGCCCGCGGGGGGCATCGGCAATCTTTAAATTTTTCAGAGCGCTGAGAAACTTTTCACGGTCTTCCGCCTTCCCTTTAAGGGCTTTGATCGCCTCAATAATCCACTTTCCCCCGGTATAAGGCCCCTCGCCATAGTAGGAGGCACTCTTTCCCGCAAATTTCCGAAAGGCCTGGGCAAATTTCTGGTTTACCGGCGTGTCGATGGCCGCACTGTAGTGCAGAGTCGTCATAACACCAATCGCTTCGTCCCCCATGGAAGGAAGGACATGCTCATCCGTGGTCGTTCCGCCGCCGGTGAGGGGGATTTTATCCTTGAGCCCGTAGTCTTTGTATTGTTTTACGAACTGCAAAGCTCCAGCGCCAAAAAAGAGGGCAAAAACAGCATCGGCCTCCTTATTAATTTGCCCTAAATAGGGCCCGTAATCCATGGTTCCCACCGGGGTCCATAGCTTCTGGATGATCTTTCCTCCCGCTTCTTCAAAGGTCCTCTGAAACCCCCCGATGACTTCCCAGCCGAACGCGTAATCATATCCTATGGTCGCCACCTTACGGTAGCCAAGCTCCTTGTAGGCATACTCGCCGAAGGGGTGAGAAGGCTGGCTGCTGGTCCACCCTGTCCGAACCATCCACTTGCCCCGATGCCTCTGGGTAAGGTCGTCTGAGGCCATAATGGCATAGATGGCGGGAATCTTCTTCGAATCCACATAAGGCATAAGGGCATAACCTGTGGAGGCCATAAGTCCCCCGATGAGAACATGCACGCCATCTTTTTCGACCAATTTTCTGACTTTAGTCAAAGCCACGGCGGGTTTGGCCTCGGTGTCCTCGGAAATCAGCTCGATCTTACGGCCAGTAACCTGGGAACCTTGCTCTTTAAGATAAACTTGCAGACCCGAGAGCATGTCCTTTCCCGTCTGAGCGGCGTGTCCGGTTAGCGGTGCAAAAAAGCCGATCTTTATCGGACCTTTTTCCTGAGCCAGCACCGAAGTGGGCATGGCCGCGATGCCAATCACCAACATTCCTATGAAAGAGACCAAAAATAGCTTCTTCATGATCATTCCTCCTTTCTTCATGCTTATCCACCCTAAAACATTTCAGATAGAGCCAGGACCCTACTCTTTGTCACCTCCTTTCACCAGTCGTTTTCCCAATTCCATGATGCCACCCGGGACGTACAGAATGGCGAGTATATAAATCGCCCCCAAGATCAAGAGCCAGCGGTGGGTATAGGCGCTGATGAAGTTCTTCAAGAAAACAATCATTCCTGCCCCTAAAGCGGGTCCGATCAATGTCCCAGGCCCCCCCAGGATGACCATGAGAAAGGCCTCGAAGGATGCGGTTAGATCAAGGTCCATGGGACTCACAAAACCGTTGTAATAAGCCCAGAGGATCCCGGAGATCGCCCCGAAAGCCCCGGCCACAACATAGCTAAGATATTTATGGAGCCAGGTGTTGTACCCGAGGATACGCATACGCGATTCGCTATCGCGGATTCCCCTGAGGCTCAGGCCAAAAGGGGAACGGGTAAAAAGATATAAAAGAATAAGTACGACGAGAAAAACGGACAGGACGAAGTAATAAAAAACCATCGGATCTTCGAGGGGAATGGGAATTCCCAGCTCTGGTTTGGGAATACCAGCAATGCCATTATCTCCGCCGGTCATGGTTACCCAGCGGAATGCCAGCCCCCAGATTACCATTCCCAGGGCCAAGGTGATCATGAGAAAGTAAACTCCCCCGGAATGGGCCACCAACAGGCCAAACAGAAAAGCTATGGCCGTCGAAAGAAGAAAACCGCCAAAAACACAACCGAGGAAACCGACCTGATAGCGGGTACTCAGGATGGCGACTACATAAGCGGAGGTACCGAAGAACCCGGCATGACCGAAGGAGGGAAGGCCGGTGTATCCCATAAGAACATCCAGGCTCATCGCCAGTATCCCGAATATGAGCATTTGCGTTAGAATGGTCAACCAATAAGAAGGAAGAATAGGGGGGAGCATCATCAAAAGGAAAAAAGCCACAATCATTCCCCCTATCTTAAACTTGGACCCGGTTATCAGCCTCATTGATCCCGCCTCCTCATTTTCTGCCAAAAAGGCCTGTGGGTTTGATGGCCAGGATGATGGCCATGGGGAGAAAGAGCGTAAAGTAGGAAAGATCCGGAACCAAGGCTTTGCCGAAGTTATCCATCAACCCCACCAGGATACTCCCCACGGCTGCTCCCTTGAGGCTTCCCATTCCTCCCACGATTACCACCACGAAAGCCAGCGGTAAGATTTCAAAATCGGCTCCAGCGTAAACCCCGAAGAAAGGCGCGGCGATTACTCCTCCGAAAGCAGCCAAAAAGGCGCCGAGACCAAACATGAAGGCGGAAACCATGGGGACATTGATACCGATTCCCTTAGCCATTTCGTTGTCGTCCACGGTTGCCCTAAGCTTGGCCCCCAGGGAGGTCTTCTCATTGAACACCCAGAGTCCAATGGCGACGGCGATGGAAAGTGAGATCACAAACAAGCGATAGACGGGGAATATGATTCCTCCTGCCTGGATAGAACCCTGCAGAAAAGCCGGGGCAGGAAAGGAGTGGGGATCTCCTCCCCAGATCAGCAGAGCGAGGTCTCGGAAAATAAGGGCGAAACCCATGGTCATCAAGACCTGGGGAAAATGCTCGAAATATCTCCGGAGAAAGAAACGCTGCATCACGATTCCGATGCCGGCAATGGCTAGGGCTCCTCCGAGGATGGCCAAAGCAAAGTTCTCTGTTTTCCAGAATATGGAAAGTCCAATATAACCGCCGAGCATGTAGTACGAGCCATGGGAAATATTCACAATATTCATCACCCCGAAAATCAGGGAAAGCCCACTCGCTAGCAGGAAAAGGATAGCTCCAAAGGAAATGCCGCTGAGGGTTTGAACAATAAAAAATTCCATAATGTCTTACCTTTCCCCAGGATAAGGTGCGGTCAGATCCGGCCTTTTCCCAATAGGCTCTGTGGTGGGAGTTTTATATGGTTTCCGTTAAGATCCCACCTTCCCGTCCAGTTAAAGTACGCCCTAAGGTCTGAGAACTCCTTGCTCGCCGCGGTTCTAAAACGGGCATCTTGCCCTTTTGGTCCCATGGATGGCTGCTTTTCTTTTTCAATAAAAAGAAATGTACGCTTTTTAATAGAATCTGTCAATTATTAATTACATTTCCCGCCCGCCTCTGCGGAGGCAAGGTGGGGCATCTGCGCCAAAGCTTTCCGCCATGATTACTCGATCATGGCCCTCCAGCCCTGGTGAAAATACAAAACTGGGGATGGACAAGCACTTTGCCCTACTTGACAAAAAAAGCCGATCAATATATAGAAAATACCAGTCTAGCTAGGGTCGCGTCCCATAAGTTCATTGACAAAAACGGCCAGGAGCCAGGCGGAGAAGCGATGGTTTCCGCCAAGAGAGGCAGCCGACTCCCTGAAATTGGTCTAAGGGGGCAAAGATGTAGCCCTTGGGACAAAATAAGTCAGGATCGACTTCTTCCCAGAGGGGCTGAGCGCCTTATTTTGACAAGCTCAGCGATTCTCTGCCTGGCTCTCTGGCAACGATTTGAATTGATCAATTATTTCTGAGACCCGATCCTAGCGCAGGATGGTTGGAGGTTCATCCCTATATTTCCGGTAGGTGAGTTTTTCACTGAAGGTGGGGAAGATAGATATTTCAACCTAAAGATTTATTAGAGAGGAAGCAATTATGAGTGCACCAAGAATATTTCGTTGTCCTCGAGACATTATTTGGGGCAGAGGGAGTATTGCTTATTTGGAAAACATTGTTGGGAAAAGGGCAATGATCGTGACCGATCAGGTGTTAACCAGGTTGGGCGTTACCGCCCGGGTCAGAGAATATTTGCAGAAAGGCGGTTTGCAGGTAAGCGTTTTCGATGAGGTTGAACCCGAACCGTCGCTTCGCACCGTTATGCGGATGGTGACCGAAAACAAAGATTTCGGTCCTGATGTGATTGTGGGTATTGGAGGGGGTTCCGTCATTGATGCCAGCAAGGCCTTCAGAATTTTTTTCGAACATCCCCGGCTGACCTTCGAAGATGTTCATTCTTTGCAAGGACCCCCCAGGCAAATCATTCCCCCATTTACGAAGACAACCCATGTGGCGATCAGCTCAACCAGCGGTACAGGAGCTGATGCGAGCCACGTTTCTATTGTGACCGATCCGGCGATCCCGGCCAAATGCCCCATTGTCAGTCAAGAGCTTAAACCTAATATCGCCATCGTCGATCCGGATGTTGCTGACTCCATGCCTAAAGAAGTTATGGCCGATACCGGGATAGACGCACTCACGCATGCCATAGAATCTTATGTGAGTGGGATGGCTAACGATTTTTCCCGAGGCCTCTCGCTACAGGCAATAATCTCGCTTATGAAGTACCTTCCTCCAGCCTTTCTCGATAAAGACCCTGTGGCTAAGGAGCATATTCACTATGCCGCTACGATCGCGGGGATCGCTTTTTCCAATAGTGCGAACGGGATATGCCATACCATCGCCACGAAAGTCGGTGGGGTCTTTAAATTAACGCATGGGCGAGGAAATGCGATTGCCCTTCCTTATTCAATAAAATACAACAGCTCTGTGACTGGGGACCTATTCACCACCATTGCCAGAGCCATTGGGTTCGATGGCGATGACCAATTTCTGGCTGTCGATTACCTCATCCAAGCGATTGGCCAAATTGAGAAACAATTGGGTATACCGGATAGCTACAAAAAAGCGGGGCTCCCTGAAAATTTATATTACGCCAAAATTGCGGATTTTGCCCGGACGTCCACCACGTATCCTACGACTCTAACGAATCCGCGGCAACCCACGATTAAAGAGCTTGAATCTCTCTACACCGCCTGCTATCAGGGAGATTACAGTTTAATATAATCCCCCTAAGAGAGAACCATTACTGTGATCGACCAACCCATGATTCAATAGAGTTTCAACAGGATGATTGATTTCCATGTTACTGACCATTCGAAATTTCCGTGGGAGGTTCTATGGGCTTGGGGTATTGTGGCAAAATTCTTCGGGTTGACCTGACTCGAGAAATCACAAGAGACGAAGAACTCGACGAAAACTTGATTGAAAATTTTCTCGGCGGCCCCGGGTTGGGGGCCAAGATCCTTTTTGATGAAGTCCCGCCTCGTATCTCCCCCTTTGACCCCGAGAATAAGCTTATCTTTATGACCGGCCTTTTGACGGGAACACCCGTTCCGGCCGGTGGAAGTGAAAGGGCCGGAATATGAAACCTTACCCGTTCGTTTTACTCATCAACCTCTCAAACATGGAGCCTCGAAAGATCTGGTCGCAAGAGCGGGCGAGATGTTGGACGAATACTACCAGCTACGGGGGTGGAACCCCGAGACGGGATGGCCCACAAGAGAAAAGCTTATTGACTTATCCCTTCAAAAAGAATGGCAGGCATTATACGGAAAGTAACTGGATGCTAATACGAACGCATTAATTTTCTTTACCGCCATCCGACTCCCCCTCATCCCATCCCTCTCCCCCAGGAGACTGTGTCGTAACCCGGGCAGGAGGGCATGAACGAGGAAGCATCGGCGGGAGAAGAAGTTATCCAAAACTCTCCCGCTTTTTTCCGCAAAGAGACGGCGGATTCGTAGGGCAGCGGAAATATTTGATTTTCAGCCCGCCTTTAGAAATGGAATAAATTAATTTGGACACAGATTTTCATGGATAAACACAGATAACTACTTTAAGTGTTTTTTGCATGAAATATCCTTAAAATCTGTGTTCATCTGTGTCCCAAAAGGAAATTCCTATGCAATGAACTTATGCCTTATGATTCCGAGAGAATGCCCTCCCGCCCGGGTCTCCCGATTCCGGTATTGTGACCCAGTCTCCAGCGGGGGAGAGGGGAAGGGGGCCAATGTCAAAGGATTTATTACGTCTGTATTATTGAGCTTCGCAAAAGTAATGGAACATTAATTAACTTATTATGCCCCCTCACCCTCCCCTCTCCCCCTAATCAGGGGGAGAGGATAAAGGTGAGGGGGTTTAAAGCAGTGCCAATGCCCGTTCCATTATTTATGCGAAAGTCAATAATAAAAAATTCAATTGCGGAAAGCCGGGAGGCGATGGATTAGAAATTTCAGGTGAAAAATATGATCCAGCAGATTGAAAAAGTCAGCGTGGTTGGGGCTGGGACTATGGGGACGCAAATCGCTATTCAAATCGCCAACTACGGCTATGGCATCAGCCTTTATGCTCGAAATCCGGAAAATTTCCCAAATCATTTACAGAAACTTCGGAGTACTATGAAAAATTCCGGAAGAATGTCAGCCCAAGCCTTCGCGGAATGGGAAAAGGGAGCCGAGAAAGTCAAAACATATAAGGATTTAGGCGAGGCCCTACAGGAAGCCGACCTGATCATCGAGGCCTTACCTGAAAAACTGGAGTTGAAGCGGGGAATTTTTGCCCAAATGGATTCCCTAACTCCTGAAGATGCCATCCTGGCTACCACGAGCTCTTCGATTCCTATCTCCAAAATCGAAAGTGCTACAAAAAGAGCGCAAAAATGCGTGAATATCCACTTTTATCAGCCGGCCGGGGTCAACAACATGGCCGATATCATGGGCGGAACGAAGACCGCACCAGAAGTAATTGCAGCGGTTAAAAGATTTATTAGGTCCATCGGATGCGTTCCTCTGGTCGTTAATAAAGAAATCCTGGGCTTTTGTTTTGGCGGTGTATTGCGGGCGATCTACCGCCAGGCCCTCTTCATGTGGGCTGAGGGGCATGTTGATTTCCGGGACATCGACCGGGGCTGGATGGTCTTCTCGAAAATGCCCCGGGGACCATTTGGAATCATGGACGCAGTCGGATTGGACGTGATTTACGATACCGCCATGATTTATTACCGTGAATCATTGGACCCTCAAGACTATCCTCCGCAGGCCTTGAAGGAAATGATTGACCGCAAGAACTTAGGAGTAAAGACCGGAAAAGGATTCTATACCTATCCCGAACCGGAATACATGAAACCGGACTTTTTAAAAGGCTAAGCAAGAGATGGCCAATAATTTTTTAGGAGAGACATAATTGATTCGAGGGGGTAAAGCCGCTGTCGGCGCTATTTCAGAGAAGTGGTGCCGGATAAGTTGCTTAACCGGGATTACCATTTATCCCAAACCCTGACTTTAAAACAGACCCTGTTTTTCCAATTCGTTGAGACTCTGTTGAGCAGCTTCCTCAATCGAGAGGTTTGCTGTATCCACATGGACCTCCGGAGAAACGGGTGGCTCATAAAGAACTCCAACACCGGGCAGGGTGGCGATTTCGCCCTTATGCGCTTGATCCCAGAGTCCTTTCGGGTCCCTTTTCCGACATACCTCCTCCGGGCAGTCGACGTATACTTCCGCAAATCGTCTGATCCGTGATCGAGCCGCATTACGATAAACTCGATGTGGGGCAGTCGCTGCGATCAGAACGCTGACCCCATTTTCAGTGAGGAGTTCGGCCAAGAAGGTAACGATTTCGTAAAACCAGTCCCTCTCCTCAGGGGAATAAGTTGGCCGTGGTGTTAACTTTTGCCGCAACTCATCCGAGTCCAGGATCTGGGTTGGAATATCCCGCTTCGATAACCGGAGGCTCATTGCTTTGGCGATCACGGTTTTACCGGATGATGGTAACCCCGTTAACCAGATGGCAAAACCCGGAACTCTCTCCACCATCAGGATCCCCCTATGTATTGACTCACTTTCTGATAATCATACCTTTTGACGGATAAAACTTTACGGGCAAACTTCAGTAACTTCAGTCTCACGTCCTCCGAGAGATCGGGATACCATATCGGGCTGGCAAGCACTAAAGCTCTCCACGCCAACCAAGGCTGAATCACAGCCTGCAATTCCTCATCCAACCGTAGCGTAAAGTAGTTCTCCCAAAACCTGGCGTGTAATTCGCGAAAAGGTCCATCGAGTTGACCGGATCGCTGAAGGGAGAAGAAAAGGTAGTTAATCAGCAATAATTCACCTATAATTCAATATACAAAATTTAGCTGATCATTTGAATTCGAAATGGAGTTTGTAACCATTCAGCCAAGGCACTCTGGGATCTATTTGCTGAGCGACTAATTTTT
>Ga0180009_10000415_pt1 | contig 60658 bp, 61 predicted proteins | sample OS_PC_MetaG_FD_123537 | JGI IMG/M metagenome (GOLD analysis project Ga0180009, IMG submission 123537) | Groundwater microbial communities from the Aspo Hard Rock Laboratory (HRL) deep subsurface site, Sweden - OS_PC_MetaG | ecosystem: Environmental > Aquatic > Deep subsurface > Groundwater... | reverse complement strand
CCAGGCTAGATAAACGGCTACAAAGTTAAAGACCAAGGTTTCTGCAATTTGAGGAATTATTAGTTTGTTGAATTGTAATCTTCGCTCCAAAAGAATTGAAGGAATGGTTTTTAGAGAGCTTAAGAAAAAAGATATACCTAAGGCGTATAAAAGATAGATTCCGCTTTGAGAGATTGAGTAGAAAGAACGAATGGTAGGAGTGGCTATTTTTAGTATCAACAAAAGAGACACAACGAGTATTTGTTGAATAGCAAAAGTTGTGGTTAGATCTTCTCTTATAATTTTAGATTTTTTTTGTATTAGGGCGGCGGCTAAACCTATGTCTGAAAAATAGGTAAGAAAGTTAACTACTGAAGAGACTAGAAAAAAGATACCATAAATTTCCGGACTTAAGAAAACGGTAAGAGCTAAGGTGGCTAAAAAGGTGGTAATCTGAACAAGAAAGGTACGAGAAGTAAGTGATAAAATTCCCGATACAGATCTTTTGCTAACTTGAGCCAAATCTATTTCTGGTGTACCTGGATCAAGTTCTAGCGGTTGGGTTTCACTCATTTTTAGAATAGATTATTTTAAATAATACAAGTAACGATAAAAGACTGACAAGGTCTGATGCGTGCCGTACAAGTGTTTTGTGAAGTTTAACACTAATATTGGACACACCCCGATTGAGGTCAATTATTATTCTGCCCAGATCTTCATCTGTTTGATACTGGACTTGTTTATTATTTATTTTTACCTTCATGCCAGGATAGCCAAAGATTGGAATCATTAACTTGGCGTTTTCTGTGGATACGTTGGTGGTGAAAGTTGTCCAATTACTACCCCTTTTTAGATCTAGGACTCCTCCATTGCCTTCTATAAACTGAGGAATGCTGAAACCTGCGTCACCTGGAGGGCGAGAGGCAGTTTTAGGCAGGTAGTCAAAAATTCCACCCGTGACTTGGAGCTCCCAAAGCCAACCTGAAAGTTTTTCTTCTCTGGTAATGTTGACCGGATAGTCCATTTTGAAAAATGGCAAGTTCCAAAGGATGACGCCAGTGATTAAGAGAGTTGCCAGGATTTTTCTTTTGTCATCTCGACCGAAGTGAAACGAAGTGGAGAGATCCCTGTGGCTGGTAGTCTTACAGTTGAGAGGGATTCCTCCACTACGCTCTGCTCCGGTCGGAATGACAGAGGAGTCTGGTTCTTTACCTATAAACATAAAAAGTGCTCCTGCCGTGAATGACATTAGAAAAACCGGAATAGTGAGGAGGCGCCAAGGAAATTGGGTGTAATAAAGGATTGGTAAATTGTCCCAGAACCAGACCGAACGGGAATGAACTAAAAAAGTGTAAGCCAAAGACACTGCCAGTAATAAGCCAATGAGTAAGTGTAATCGTCGTTCTTTTTTATGTTTCTTGAAACGAAACAGAGCTAATAGACCCACTATACCAGCGGAGATCCAGTGAAAATGACCAAGGGGGAAAGCCATATCGTCATCTGGACCCCAGAGTGAACTGCCATAGTCCCAAAATCTACTTATAAACATTTGCTTTAAATCGGCAAAGTGGGCCAAGTAGTTAAAGTAGCCAACTGTTATGGATTCTACGTGAACGGAAGATTTTTCTAAAATTACCGGAATAAAGAAAAAAGCTGACAAACCTATGGCTAAGAGGCCACCAAGAACTAAGAGTTTTAAGTTTTTCCAGGTTTTCTTTTGCCAAAACCAGAAAAGAGACCAAATTACTGCTACTGGGGCAAAAATCATGGTCATTATGTTGTGTGAAAGCAGGAGGGCGGCAATAGAAAGAGAAAGGCCCAAGAAATATTTACGGTTGTATTTACTTGCTTTGATTAGTTTGTAGCTAAACAAGAGAATTAATGGAAACCAGACCATGCCCCAAGCTTCGTTCATGGCTCCACGGACGTAGACGTCTAATGAGTGATACGGAGCGTAAACGTAAAAAACGGCCGCTACCAAACCGCCCATGGTCCCAAAAAATTCGCTGGCTAAAAAATACATAAAGTAACCAGAAAGCAATAGAGACAGAATAAACATTACTTCAATTGAGGTGAAAAGACTGACCCCCAAAAGGTGCATTACCTCGGCTGGATAATAAGGTAATGGTGGATAAAAATGGAACATGGGGTAGCCGTAACCAAAGCCACCGTCTGGAATCCACCTGCAGGGTAACTGGCCGTCTTGAACACATTTGTCTAATTCGTAGAGTCTGAAGATTTGCAAGTCGTCGTGCATGGGGAAGTAGCCAGGTTTAAGTAAATCAAAAATTGCGGGAATGAAAAGTAAGGTAAGAAAAAAAATTACCTTTACTGCGCTGATTTTACCTTTTGCCATAGCCTGTTTATTGTACCGTAAGCTGAGTAGTAAACAAAAGGAATGATAGGAACAAGATAACGGGGAAAAAATATTCCTAAACTGAAGAGGATTAGGGAGCAGAGTATATATAAATAAATCACTCTTGATCGCCAAGAAAAGAGGCTTAATGAGAAGATTATTGGCCAAATTATCCACCAGTTTTCAACCTGTATTGTGCCATCACCCCACCAAGTTGGCCATTGGTTGAGATAGATTATTTTCCACACCCCCAACGGTGGTGCTTGTGGACCTCCGGCCCACCAGTTGACTTGATAGCGGAAAAACTTGGCAAACGAGATTAATGATGGGTGATGAACAAAGTAGGTAAAGTTGCCGGCAAGAAAACCCAAGGCTGTCGCGGGTAAGGATTTTATTATACGAGAAAAGTGAGTAAAATCACCGGTGAGGGTGGTGTCGACTATCAAAGCAAGAAATAAAGGGATACTGGATGGAAAAAACTTAATGCTGATTGAGAGACCAAGGAATAAACAAGTAAGAAGTGACCATTTGAATGAGTGATTGGCCGATCGGAAGCGCTGGTATGAAAGAAGTGTTAATAAATGCAAAACAGCCAGTTGGATGTCCAATAAGGAAACTGTTAGCTGACTGAGTAACAGCGGTTCAAAGGTGATAACTAAAGTGAGAAATGCTGATTTGGTAAATAGATAGAAAAACAGAATTAGACACAAAAAACTAAGATAAGAAATAATATACGGGTTGCCGAACAGTTTTAATGACAAACCAAAGAAGACTTTTCCTAGAGCTGGGTGGCCTGGGAACATTTGTTCTGGGTCTTTACCGTTTACTAAAGAGTAACCCTCGACTATGTAGAGTTCGCTATCTGATAAGGTTAGTTTGGCTTTATCACCCTGAGTGTACTGTGATTGATTATAACGGTCTATTGATTTGTTGATGTCGTATGGTTTGGTATAAAGATCAATATTGCTCCAAAAAAGAAAAATGATTCGAACGATAAGAGCAAGAAGCAAGAATCTTTTTATCCACATAAATGTTATTTTAGAACAAGAAGAGGCGGTATGCGTCGCGCCGATGGGAAAGACTTAAAATAATTAGTTCTTTTTTATTGAAGGTATAAAGAATACGATGGTTGCCCACCCGAAGACGCCAGTTTTCTCTGCCAGCTAATTTTTTGGAGTTTGGAGACATTGGGTTTTCTGACAACTTGACAATACTACCAGTTAATAAGATACGCATTTGAGGCGGTAGTTTCTTGATCTGTTTTTTGGCTTTGGAGGAAAGAAGAATTTCCATTAAGCTTTTTGGATTTCTTCTAAAACTTTTTTAAAAGGCGTTCTTTTTAGATTTATGGTTTCGTCAAACTCTATGTTGTCTAAGTAGTCCTCGTACGCTTCCTGGAGTGCAAATAAATACTGGGGGCTTACAACAACTACCTTTGGTTTACTGTTTTGTACGATATTGACAAACCCATTATCTTCAGCCTCGTTTAAAATTTTAGAGGTTTTTTGTCTTAAATCTGTTACTGAATATGTGTTTAAATTTGTATACATACTTGTATATTATTGCACACACTATTGATTGTCAAGGCTTTGCCAGAGATAACGACTGGCTAGGGTGCGGTACGGAGACCATTTTTTGGCTATTATTATCATGGCCTTTAGATTTTCTCTGTCTAGTTTATATAACTTGCTCATGGCAGTTCTTATTCCTAAATCTCCTACCGGAAAGACGTCTGGACGATTAAGTGAGAACATTAAGATCATGTTGGCACTCCAAGGACCGATGCCTTTGATACTAGTGAGTTGGTCTATTACTTCTTGGTCAGTGGATTTTTTAAGTTTATTTACATCTAATTCCCCTGAAATAATGGCGGTGGCCACGTTTTGAATGTAGGATGATTTTTGCCCGGACAAACCCACGCTTTTTAGCTGATCAATGGTAAGTTTAAGGGTATTTTTGGGGGTGATCGAGTTTTTGAATAGTTTTTTGAATCTAGCGTAGATACTAGCGGCAGACGCCAAAGATAGTTGTTGATTTATAATTGACTCTATTAAGTCTGTAAATATGTCCCCTGTTTTGGGCCAGTTAAATGGCGGGTAATTTTTTATTAGTTTTTTTAATACTGGATCTTGGGAAAGATGTGTTAAAGCTATTGCGTTGTTCATGTTTGATGCTTTCATTTTCAAACCGTGACAATTTGTCACGGTTTCAACTGTACGATTTTTTCGTACACTTGATTGTACTATTTTTATACCGAATACTATCCGAAGTCAATAGTAAGTTTTAGTCTATTTGATTAACTGGTAGACCTGGAGTTCTTCTTGGGTTCCATCTGGGCGGGCAGGTTTGGGGTAGGTTTTGATTAACTCTAGTTTTTGAAGATCATGGGGTTTTAAATTATTTCTTGATTTATTGATTACTAAGAAAATTAGATTTTCTTTGGAAGTATTTTCTAACGCCTCTGGGATTTTTACAGCCGGTTGACCAATACCAATAACGGTAATGTTTGGACGACCTTCTGTATAGATTTGCAGACCGTCTGGCAGGGTACCGAAGTAGCCTTCTGCGCCCACCACTATAGTTTTACCTTGATTAGATAGATTGATTAGGTAATTAGCAAAGTCTTTTTGCCCCCAACCAGCGGTCCATTCTTCTAGGTAACCATGACGCATACGGCTGGGCATGTTGATTTCTGCTGGTTTAAATATGTAGAAAACCGAGGTAATTAGAGGGAACAGAAGAACGAGCAAGATTAAAAGAGTTTGTTTTTTTACTTTTTTACTAATCCAGACGAGACCAAGAGAGGTTAATATGATTAGGGGTAGGACTGCAAAGTAAAGATATCTTGGGGTGTAAACCTTGGCGATTAATGCTTGGGCTATTAGGGGTGTCATAGAGATTGTTAAAATTGCTAGGGCCTTTCTTCTAGTTTCTTTTTTTGAGAAAGAAAGAAGTGCTGACAAGGCTATGGGTGGAGTAAGTAAGGTGAAAATCCAAGAAAGGGTTGACTTTAAGTTACCGGTAAAGGGGTTCAGGGGGTGTTGTAGTACTTCTGAGAATGAAAATAAATAGTCTTGGTTTCTTGAACCCACCATGTTGAAATTGGAACCTAATCGCAAAATATTATAAATTGCTTGGGAAATAACAAAAGCTAAAAGCCAGCCAGCGAGCAATTTAATTGCACTTCGGAAGTGCAATTTTTTGAAGAAGAAGATGGCGAGGATGGGTTGCCAGAGGTAGAAAAATATGGCGGGGGACTTGGTTAGAAAAGCTAAGCCTAAAATTACTCCTAAGATCATTGCCAGATCTAGTCTGGGTTTTTTTACATACAAGTAACCAATGACCAATGACCAGATTCCAAACATGGCCAACATACTATCTACTAGGGCTAGTCTGTCGAAGAAAACTGTGTATGGAGTAATGGCGTATAAAAGACCGGTTACTAGACTAATTTTAAGAGAGGAGAATAATAAATAGGAGAGAGTGGTTAACCCCAAAAGACTACCAAAACCTGCTAATACTGAAAGAACCCTACCAGCTATGACTGGGTCGTTGAAGATCTTAAACATGGGGATCATGGCCCACATAAAAAGTGGTTGCTTGCCGTCTTGAAGTGGTAAAAATCTTAAGGTTGGTTCTGATCTCATAACCTGGGCCCAACGAATGTAAATGGCTTCGTCTACAAAAACAGGCAGGCCGTTTAAATTAATCAGGCGGAGGACAAAGAAGGCGACGATCGTTGCGGTGAGGGCGATGGTGTGCCAGAGTTTTGGTTTGGGGAATGTTGGCTTGAGGAATGTTGGCTTGAGGAATGTTAGCTTGGGGAGTTTTGACTTGAGGAATGTTGGCTTGGGGGGGTTTAAAAACTTTTTCATTAGTTGTATTTACCTTTAAGGTCGTTTAATTTTACGGTTATTATTTGATTAAACATGTCGATTGACTCGGTTATGAAATTTTTACCTTTGCCGGTGGAGACGTCTTCGTTTTGCCAGACTACATCAACTTCTTTTAGTTTGTGACCTGTTTTTTCTGCTAGAAATAGCAGTTCTACGTCGTAGGCGGAGACGGTCCAACCTTTGGCATTTTTGGCATTTTTTATTACGGATAATTTGGGAAAGATTTGTAAAGCTATTTCTCTCTTTAATGATTTAAAGCCGCACTGGGTGTCTGAGATATTTTTTAGCAAGAATGTTTGACGGACGACTCTGAAACCCCAAGAGGTGAGTTGACGAACAAATGGGAAATTTTTTCTAGCCTTACCTCTGGAACCAAAAACTACGTTAAAACCTTTTTTATACCAAGGAAGAAGTTTTTCTATTTCTTTTAGTGGCGTGGACTGATCCATGTCTGCAAATAAAACTATTTCTCCCTTAGCTTTTTTTATACCACTCCAAAGACCCTGGGCTTTACCACCATGATTGCCTTTGATTAGTTTGAAACCTTTATGATTATTTACAAAGCTTTCTAGAATTTTTATACTGCCATCGGTAGAGCCGTCGTCGTTTATTATTACTTCCCAAGTAAATTTGGCCTTTCTAAGATAATTTACAACTTCTTCTAGCACCCCACGCTCTAGATTTTCCTTTTCGTTATAGTTGGGGATAATTATGGAGACCTTGGGCTTCATGCGGTTTATTGTAGCCTAAGGCGACGGTGGACTTCTATGCCACCGAAATTTTCTTGTTTATTGATTTCACCGATACCTGACTGGCGGTCCATCCAAGCCTGAAGTCGTTCTGGGTGAGGTGGATCGACCTCGCTAAGTGTAATCAGTAAGGGGACAAGTTCTTTGCTTGGTTGGCGGTCATATTTTTTTGGACCGTACCACAAAAATAAATAGTCGTAAGCGTGAGGAATTACCGGCGGAACGTAAACGTCGATATTGAAAGGTTCGTTACCAGCTTGCTGGTAAACCCAATCGATGGTCTGGAGTTGATTACCAAAACTAATATTTTCTGGGCCAGAGAAACTAGAGTTAAGATAGTTCTTTAATAGAATAAAGTTTGGCTTGGCGAATAGAAATAAAATAATTACAGGAATTATAGCCCAATGTTTTTTGGTAAATAGATGTGCGATACTGCCTGAAACTAGAATAATAAATATGGGAAAAAGACCAACGAGATAGTAGCTATAAAAATTACCTTGATTGCCTCTATAAAAACTTAAAACCAGAAGTGGAAAGAATAATAACCAGAGCAGAAGATAATTAATTGAAGTTTTGTATTTTTTGGTAGTTAATGAGACAAAGAGAACTAAAACTAAAACTAAAGTTAGATACAGATAGTTTTGAGGAATCAAGAGGGTGGCAAAAGTATCTTGATAGAAATGCCAACGGTCAATTGTCTTTGGAATAGAAAAGATAAAACTTGGATTGGTAGAGTCGGCGAAGTGTTTTATTATAGCCTTGAACATTATGTGGTCATGGCGAAAGTCGAATAAAACCTGGGGGATGAGGGTTAAAAGAAATACAAAAACCGAGGAAATTAAGGTTTTGACAGATGGCCAGTATTTTTTTTGGAACAAGAAAAACAGAAAAACGGCGGGGATAAACCAGATTTCTGAGGCAATCTCTAGTTGAAGGTTTAGACCTAGCATGAGGGCAGTAATGGGCCAGTAGAGTGATGTTTTTTTGGCTTTAATTATTTGAATTAGGCTGTAGATCATGATGGGGACGGTGGTAAAAATGAGTGAGGGTTCAGAAAGCCAACGAGATAGGGAGACTAAGTGGTTTGAAAACCCTAATAAAAATACAGCTACCAGACCAGCCGTGGGAGAAAATAAAGCCTTAGCAGAGAGATAGATAAAGTAGAGACCAACCATGTTGATTATCTGCAACCATATGGCCGCAACTATTGGACTCCCCTGCCCTATTAGGTAACCTGGAAGAAGAAGGTAATAGAATAAAGGACCCCGTAAGATTCCGGCAAGGCCGGTGGTGGGGCCAACTAAAACTGGCTTAGGTGTGTGGATCATTTCGTGGATAATTAGAGCATCTCTTCCTTGATCAAAATAAAATCTTAGAAGTGCGTCGGTACGATAAGAGCGAACAAAAAAAGCACCGAGGAGGAGGATTGCCAAAATTATTTTGTGTTTATTTTGCATGAGTGAGTTTGAAAATTTTTATGTGATCTATTTGCCAGTCTGCTACGGTGTCGGCCGGACCAAAAATGGCAATTTGCCAAGCAGGGTTACCTTCTGGTTGACAGTCTTGATCTTCACAAATCACGAATAACTGATCTGAGATGCCATCCTCCCCCCTTATCATTTCTGCCTTTTTATTTTCTAAGAAATACCTATATGATTCGTCGTAGTTTTGTTTGGCAATTAGGCCGAAGTTGAATGGTTCCCCAGCTGATTCTTTTATTACTAGGTCAATTACATCTTTAGTTCTTTGAAGCTGATTGTTTGGGGTTTGTTTAAGAGGGGATCTGTTAATGTTAACAATAACTAACCAAGAAAATAAAGCTATGCTCAAGAATTTATGAGCGTATGTACCTTGGAATAATCGGCTAATTACCCAACCAATCAGTATAAAAATTGCTGGCCAAAAGAAACCAAAATAGTGAGCGTAAATAGGATGTTTGTACATACTAAGACCTAAAACGGCAAAACCTATCCAGGTAAACAAGATAATTGCGGGGGCTTTTTTCTTTTCTTTGGCAAAAGCCCAAAGACCAAGTAGAAAAACCGAAAAAGATATCAAGACAACATTTTCTTCTATTTGTCCAAGCAGTAGATCGGCGGTTATTTTGTTCCAGACAGGAAATAATCGGTCAGGATTGACTGGATTTAGATTTACGGTGGTCTGTTGAGTGGTGAAAAATGTTTTAAAAGCGTTGTAGTTTAACCCATTATGTTTTAGATCGAATAATACCAAGGGACTCATTAAAAATAGAAAAATTACTAAGGATTTTAAACTGGTGGCCAGAAACTGTTTCTTTTTTATTGATAAAAGCCAGAAGGCTGCTAGAGTTGGAATTAACAATAACCCTAGGTAGTGCATTTGCAAAGCAAAGGCAAAAGATATGGCACTTAAGATTAACCAGCGGCGGTTTTTACCCTGCCAAACTTGATATATGCTAAAAATACTTAATAGGGCAAAAAGGGGCATAGGATTTGGATTCCATGAAGAACGCGAATAAATTATAGCCACTGGAGAAATGGCCATAAGAAAAGCGGCTACCAGACCAGAGAGTGGGTTGAACCATGTGCGGGCTACCCACCAAGTTAAACCAATGGTAAGGGCACCAATAATGGCATTCAAAACTGCTGGGCCAACTGGATTTAAACCTGATAAGAAAAGGGCGGGGGTCATTAGATAATAGTACAAAGGACCTAAGTACATATTACCGATGCTGGTTTGCGGGCCAATAAAAGCCAGATTGCCTTTTAGAATATCTCTTACCACCCTAACATCCCTGCCTTCATCGCCTAAAAAAGTGAGATATTCATCGATACGATAGAGACGAAGCAAGAGAGCCGCAAAAACGATAACTGTTAAGGCGATTATCTCTAGGCGATTTTTTTGAATAAATTGCTTAATTTTTTTACAACACATGTTATTTTAGGGCCCACCAGAGCTGGAGAGTTTCTTTTACGGCTTTAGAAATTACCTTTAAATTGCCACCGGTGGACTTGCCTGTAGTTCTTGGGTAATGGCCTACCGGAACTTCTTTGAACTTATATCCGGCTCTTTTGGCGCGGATCAAAAACTCTGTTTCGGTAATGGCTGACTCTGTTTTTAATTTGGGCAACCTATCTACCACTTCTTTCTTTATTAACTTGAAACCACAGTCGGCGTCTTTGACCCAGAATTTGAACCAAAATAAATTCCAAAGTTTTAAAAGATAGGCTGTGCCAATTCTTAAACCAGAGTCAGCTCTGTTTTGCCTGTAGCCAATAACCAAATCGTAATCATTAATGTATTTAATAAACTTGCCAATTTCTGCAAAGTCAAACTGGCCATCGGCGTCTATGAAGGAAATGTATTTATATTTTGACCCGTAGAGACCGGTTTTTAAGGCGCCGCCATAACCCTTGTTAGGGTTGTGGGTGATCATTCTTACTACGTTTGGATTTTTTTTAATTATCTGGTTAACTACTTCTTCTGTTCTGTCTGTTGAACCATCATTGACCACCAAAATTTCGTATTTTTTAGCCACTTTCCTTAGAATTGCGTCTGACTTGATGATGGTTTGACTGATTACTTTCTCTTCGTTGTAGGCAGGGAGGAACAAGGAAAGTTCTGAAAGCTTCTTCATTATTTTTTAAGTATACTATAGATAATGAAGAAACTGGTTAATAAATGGGTGCTGGTTGGTTTAGCGGTTTTTTCTGTTTTTTTGGTGTGGTTACCATTTTATTTACGGCTAGATAACTTTTGGGGGCTTAATTTAAGTGAAGGGCCACTTGTTTTATGGAAGAATTTTGACGGGCCAAATTATTTAATTATTGCTAAGACTTGGTACAACAAAACGGCTATTGCTGCTGATTTTTCTTCTCCTTTACCTTTGGAATACTACCCAGCTCACTGGCCTTTGTATCCAGCAATAATCTTCTTGTTTGATCTTTTCTTACCAGGTCCTTGGGCCATGCTTTTTGCCAGTCTTTTAGGAGTGGCGATCTTTTACTTGGTGTTATATAAATTTTTAGTTCATTTTGGGGTCAAACCCAAACAGGCTTTTTGCTTGGGGGTGGTTAGTTTAGTTTTACCGGCTAGATGGATTGCCTTGCGTTCGACAGGTTCACTCGAGGGCTGGTTTATGGCCTTTATTTTGCTATCGTTAATGGCTTACAAAAATAAAAAATACTGGCAGGCTGGATTGTGGGGGGCCTTGGCACAACTAACCAAGAGCCCAGCAATTTTATTGTTTGCCTCGTTTGGACTGTATGAGCTGTTGCAGGTTATAAAAAACCAAACGAGAGTCGCGATCGCGACTGTGAATTGGTTGAAGACCAGCTTGATTCCCCTGACGGTATTGTTGGTTTTTGGTTTTTATTGGTTACGGACTGGTAATTTTTGGGCATATTTAAATAGTGGTGATAATTTTCATTTGTTTTGGCCACCGTTTTCTATATTTGGTAAGGGTGGAGCTTGGGTGGGAGATTTTTGGCTAGAGGAAATTATCTGGCTTTGGTTAATTTATGGCGTGGGGACAGCCAAACTTTGGTTAAAAAATGAAAAATTACTGGCTGGGTTTGCAGGCATATTTTTTGCGTCTACTTTGTTTGTTTCACATAGAGACTTGGCCCGTTACATTATCCCCATATTCCCGCTAATGCTTTTAGGCTACAAAGATGTGCTGGCTAAAAGGGAGTTTAAATGGGCCTTAGCCATAGTCGTTATTCCCGCTTTTCTATTTGCTCTTAATTTTATTTTGAACAATATGGCCCCAGTCGCCGATTGGGCACCGTATTTATAAATTCATTTTTTCTTCCAGATGATTTTGTTGTACATGATCCAGTTGTAGGGGAGGACGAGGAAAAGGATTATGAATGGGAGGAGTAATTGGCGATACTGGGCACCAAATACACTGACACCGATGGTGCCGACTACAGTTTGAATAATTAAAGCGCCAGCTGAAGTGAAGTTGAACTGGAGGAACTTTTTAGTGAGGGCGGACAAGCCTTTGATTTTATCTGACTTGAAGGTCCAGATATTATTTAGAGTGAAGTTGGAGATGATGGCGGCTTCTGTGGAGACACCCCAAGCCATCCACTCTGGTTGACCTAGATTGGCAACTAACTGAAGTAAGGTAGCATTGACTAAGTAACCGATGAAACCTACCGTACCAAACTTTAAGAATTTTTTTACAAAAGGATCGTCATATAATCTTACGTGCAAAACTGTTTTTAGAGTGTCTGCAGCGGTTTTAGGTTCAATTTTTGACTCACCTACCGTGCGAAGGCCAAACTGTAGGGGAATTTCTTTTATTTTGGCTCCAAGTAAGACCATTTTGAACAAAAACTCTAATTTGTAGGCGAAGCTTTTGGTGTAGAGATTGTCCATGTCCATTTTGTTTACAAAACCCTTGACTCTACTGGCCTTAAGACCGGTGGTGGGGTCGGTGATTTTGAAGAAGTTCTTGAAAGGGAAGAAGAGGATAAAACGGGCCGTAAAACCACCTACTTCTGAGAAGAAAACTCTTTTGAATCCCCAACCTTTGGGATTACTGCCACCTTTGATTTTTCTGGAACCCAAAACGTAGTCTGCGCCGTTTTCGATTTCTTTTAACATGGCGGGGATAGTTTCTGGTGGGTGTTGGAAATCGCTATCGAACTCTATGATTGTGTCTGCGTCTAATTTATTCATGGCTTCCTTGAAGCCCTTAACGTAAGCGTTACCTATACCGGCTTTTTCTTTGTTTAATAGTAAATAAAGGTCTTTGTATTTCTTTTGTTTTTCTTGAACTACTTTGTAGGTGCCGTCGGGTGAGGTGTCGTCGACTACCAATAATTTACAGTGCCAGTTTTTTATTTGGGGAAAGGTTTTCTTAAATAGGTGATCAATCATCTTGCCGATTGAATCGACTTCGTTATATGTGGGGATGACTACTACGGCGGTTTGTTTTTTGTTGTTCATGGAGTAAGTATAGCATTTGGATATAGTTTGGTGCACCGACCATCTTGTTCAAACCAAGTTAAATCTAGTGGAAGGTTCTCACATAGCTTGGTTCCCAGATATGACAGGGTTTCTTTCATTTGATTGATTAAGGTTGATAACTGAATTGTATTATAAACTGTGGTGATCTGGGTGAGCGTGGTGCAACGACCCCCTGAGTAAATCTGGGTATCTATTTTAAATAAACAGCATAAGGAGCTTTTAACTTACTGCTTGCAATTATATCTCGATATCTTGATTTCATACCTTGGCTATTTTTTTTAACTACACAAACAGTAGACGCTCCTTGTGATGTTTTTACAGATCTAGAATCATCGAAAAAATCCGAATATTGCCACAGATCAATCTTTATATTTTTAACAACACCAATCTCATCCAAAACAAGCCCTGTTGTATTGCTGTCTACTTTTCCGGTTACCTTAATTTCCTTAGGAACATTTAACCAATTAACATTATCGTCAGAAAACTGTTGTGCTTTTGATATTGTTTTGGTTGGTTGGGCACCGCCTTTTTGAGATGGGGCAATAAAAAGACAATAAATTTCTTGTGAATTACTAAGGGCAGTTTGACAGATTTGCTGAATTTGTCCTGTTTTAGCACGAAAAGACTTGATCAACCAAAATGTTTTCCCAGTGTTATTAATCTCTTGTCGTTTTCTATCGAGGATGCCAAAAAGTGTTTCTCCTGCGTGAACTCCCACCACACTTAAAACGAGAAATTTATTGTTTAGGATTTTTGAGATGTTCATCACGATAGAATAGATACTCAGATTTATTTCGCCTAACGTTTCGGACTATACGAAGTCCTGATTCTGATTTTATCAGGATTTGGGTTAAATTTCTTCAAAATTTACCGTATAGTCCGTGTTAGGCGATGGAAATTTATTCCGCTATACAAATTCTAAAAGTTCCCCAGCCAGTATAGCTTGAGGGGCGACCTCCAAGCTTACGGCATTCTTCATCATCTTCAACACCTTGATAAATCTTGACCATATATTTCTCTCTAGGCCCAGGACAATAGTCGCTACAAGCAAAGTGGTCAACAATAGGAGGTTTTTCTATGTCAGTCACCTCTGAACTTTTTGGAACCTTTGATAGAAATACAAAAGCCAAGACGACAATGATTGTTGCTGTGATTGTTAAAACAATTAGTTTTTTCATAAATTCATTATAAAGGAATAAATTTATTTCACATAACGTTTGGGATATACGAAGTTTTTCTGTAGCGTAGTGAAAGAAAAATTTGGGTGAGGGGCGAGCCGAGCCCCGAACCGTATATCCCTTGTTATACGCCCAGAACGAAAAGCGATATGATTTCTTATCGCTTAAGTGAAAGTACAACGGGGCGCGACCAAAGGGAGCGAGTTCAAAAAATATTTTTCAACCTTCACTCTCTTAAGTCTCTCTGGGATAAATTTGTTTTCTCTTTTGGGCGAATGGCAGAGGGGAACCAAAGGGGTGAATGCCTGAGCCCAATTCATCTATCGCACTGTCTTTATTTTCAGCTTGGTTGTGTACCCTAATTATTACAAAAATTGTTTTCAATTGGCTGTTTGATTTCTTTAACAAAGCCACCTGAGTTACCGTCATACCAAAGTTCGTAATAAGGTTGTGACGCCTTATCAGACGATGTATCAGTCATTCTGACTTTTAATATAGCTTGATTAGTTTGAATTTCCCAGCCAAAACTTTTATCCCATGAGGTAGATGTGATTCCGTACACTTTTTTAGCAAGACAGGGATAGTTTTGTATAGTATATACTCCGGCCTTCTCTTTTAAGAATTCATGATAAGCTATTTTGCTTAGGGTTTTGTAGGAATTTACCTTTATTGCAGTGGTTGGACCTTGGTAATTCATATCGTCATATTTAGATTTTGGTAAAGTAGTTTTTTCACCAATTACTTGAATGATTAAACCAGAATGACCATCCTCAATATTGCCGAGCAAAGGAGTGTAGGATTTCATCTCAGAGTCCCAAAGTTTGTATCTTGGGCCACAACCTTCTGGGATCATGCAATTAGAAACAGTTGTAAATATTCCGTAATAAACTTCTCCTGTAACATCGCGATTAACAGCTCCCGAAGATGGTAGTGGGGTTGGTTGTTGATTTTCTAGTGGTTGTTTTACTTGGTAGGATTTGTATCCTAATACTCCTGTTACACTGATAAGTAGAACAACAAGAGAGATTAATGTCCAAGGTTTTTTCTTAGGAGATGTGGGTTGCTGTGGTGGGGTTTGTGGTTCTATGGGAGTAGTAGTTGATTGAGGATCAGTAGTTATGGGGATTTGGTCTACTGTTGATTCGTTTGCTTGCATGTTGTGATAATTGTAGCACTTATTTGATTCCCTCTATAGATAACAAATTTGCTTCCCCCTGCTATCAACCTTCACTGGTTGAAAAATATTTTTTGAATTGCGTACAACGTTTCTGCGTATGCGATGTTTGCCACTGCTATAATATCGCGAAGCGGTAGCAGTGGCAAATATGGGCGTAGGCTTGCGGAGGTACGGAGCAAGCTGTAGCCGCATACGCTGTGTTATATGATGTACATGTTTTCCTTTAGTTTCTTGAAAAGAAACTGCTCTTAAAAAGAATCTGCTTTTATTTTTCCGTTTTGGGCGAAGGGCAGAGGGGAATTAAAGGGGTGAATGCCCGTAGTCCAAAACTCCCTGTTCTGCCTTTCTATTTACAGTAAAGCTTCATTAGCCGATGAACAATGAGAGTCTTTTCATATTGATTTAAAAAAATCAGCAGATGATTTATTCGCGTATATGACATTAAACGATTTCACAATAACATGGATTAAAAATTTTAATATTTTCCTGCGGATAACCTCTTGAATTACACACAATTTTTGTATCCCCAATTTTATAACTTAGCTTCGTATGAACATGTCCATGAATCCATAATTGGATATTGTGAGATAGAATAAATTCTTCAAGATTGCTAGCAAATGATGCAGAAAGTACGTCGTTTTTATATTCACAACCAATGGATTGCATACTTGGAGCGTGATGGGTAATCACAACATTCTTTTCGTGTTTCCTTTTTAGCAATTCACGGGATAACCAATTTTTGGATTTATAGTAAGCGTCTGCCGCAGACAATGGTGAGAATTTTTTGGAAGCTGAATTCATTCGAATAATTCTAAAATCATTTATCTGTTGGGTTGCTATAACACTTGCGACATGAAAATCTCCATAAAGTTTAAAATCTGTCCAAAGCGTACAGCCTAAAAAATTAACCCCATTATATGTAAATACGTCATTTTCAAGAATATGAATATTTGTATTTTTAGCTTGATTCCGAATTTCTTCTAAAATATCTGGATACGTATGATGGTAATATTCGTGATTTCCAATGATATACAAGACAGGGACACCAACATCCTGTCTTGTAATCCAATCAATGCCCTTTGCGCCTACATGAATATCACCGGCTAATATCAATATATCCGCATCAGTTTTAGGGATTTTGAATTCTTCAAATTCGTTGTGAATATCACTGAGAATGTGGATTTTCATTTTATGGTGGTTAAATACTGGCAGTCAAGCCACTTAACACGAGGGCGACATAACAAATATTAAAATTAAAGCGTTTTCGCAACGGAGCGGAGAAAACTCCATATTTCCCCTCTATATAAAAGAAAAACAAAATCAGATTCTTTTTAAGAGCTGGGGCGATAGCCCCACAAAAGGAAAACATGTATTTCACATAACGTTTCTGTATATCTGATGTCGAAACGCTCTATGCTTGATTTTAGCAGAGCGTGAACGATATGGGTCGAGGAGGTGCAACCGACGAGCCAGATATACAGTGTTATGTGTCCCGAACAAGGTTGCTAGAATTTTTAAGCAACCGAAGTGAGAGTGCAACGTGGTGCGACCAAAGGGAGCAAGTTGAGTGATATTCTTGAGATCAGGAAAAAAGCAAGAAAAAAAATACAATCCATGTAATAAAGTATGGAATTATGAATTTCTTTCTTTTTTCTTTCCACTCTAGAAACGCTGGTTTGGTTGCCTTGAACTTGCCAGGAACTTTTTGGACAATGAAGGTCTTGTAAAGTTCGACCAACATCCGTTCGCCACCCAAACTGGCAACCAATAGTAGCGAATAATTAAAAGTGAAAAAAGAAAAAATTATGCCCCAAATACCACTAGCGATTGGACTGCGGAAAAACTTGATTCGCTCGAAACCTTCGATGGGCGCATCCTTCCATGCCCCACCACTGGCGGAACCAACTAGCCCTGCGAAGAAACCCCAGAATAAACCATTAAGTTGGTGATTGCCGAAATCTATCGTTAAAATTGAGGGCATGGAAAAGAGAAGCGAGATCAGGAAAAGAAAGGCGACACCGATGAATAGTCTCAGAGACTTATTATCTATTGTGTTGCCAAAAATGTGGAGTCGCGAAGGTATCTTATACTTATCCTGTTTTTCTTCTCTCACAAAAGCTTTGAATGACTCGGTGAATATACGCTCCAAAGTGACGATAACTGCAAAGACAACTCCTAAGTTGACGCCAGTAATTTGAAAATATTGAAAGAAGAAAAACAGCAAGATACCGAGCGATGACCCGGCAACAATACTTCTAATAAATCTCTGAGACTGGAAATGCTCATAGAGCGAATCCTTGTACGCCCCCCAGCATGATGAAAGCAGTCCACTGACTGCTCCGATAATTCCATACTTTATTAATTCCATAATGAAAGTATAGTTGATCGCTACCCAAACAACTAGAAGAAATAGTGTAAAAAGAATATCACTCAATTACACATAACGTATCCAGCATAAAAGAAGTTTTTGCGAAGCAAAAATTTGGGTGAGTGCCGTAAGGCACGAACCTTTTATGCTGTGTTATACGCTGTTGGTCGCTAAATAAATTGATCATTGTTTCACCAGGGAACTGTTCCTTTTTTCCAATATTGTGTTTGAAGCGATTGCATCAATTCCGACATCTCATTCTCATTCATTACCTGAAGAGTAGTTGCCAGAGCATCTATTGTATAAGATAATGTAATTCCCTCTACTAATTGATATACGATCTTCAGTTCGTTTGCTTCATCAGGATATTTTTCTGTAGCAAAAACCCTAAAAGTAGCAGCAGTAATTTCACCCGTGCTGTTAAGAATGTTAATCAAATCTTGTTTGCATTGGTCTGAGAGATTACTTTCGTTTATAGTTTTTAATATCTCGTTCTTGATATTATCTTCATTTGCTCGCATCTGTTCGGAAATTTTGTTTAATAATTGAATCCTCCAAGTATGACCAGAAGGCATGTAATAGAATGGCGTTTTGTCAGGAGTATTGAATGAAAGTTTGTAGCCCCACGGTGCATATGGGATTTCTTCTGTTTGAAAGTATGATGTAAGTTGTACCTCATCATTTCCACCATATTCATTACACATAATTGGCACCTGAAAGTTGTTCTGAAATGTTTGATACTGCTGCACCTTACTTTGGCTCTCTCCAAGAGATAAGTAAGTATGGAATATATAAACAATGTTGTCTCCAAGGGAAGGTGGATTGAACATACTGAGATCATAAGCATAATTGTTGCCATCTAAAAAAATTATGTGCTTATTATCAATTGTGCGAATAGCAGTAATGGCTTGTTGATATAATGAAACAAGTTGTGTACCTTCTGGTGCTTCTGGTTCATTGAGTAATTCATATCCAACCACTGTTGGCTCATCCTTATACCTTTGTGCCAAAATCTTCCATAAGTTGATAAATTGTTGCTGATAAGTAGTATTACTCCATAAATAAGCATTCCCATCGCTGTCTGAATGATACGCAGTATTCTGACTACCCGGGGCAACTTGCAAATCAATCATAACATAAATTCCATTATTTTTTGCCCAAGAAATTGCTTCATCTAATTTTGTAAGTTGTCCTTCTTGTACATAGCGATGATGAAATGGTAAGCGGATAAAATTAAGTCCCATAGATTTTGCACCGGCAAAATCTTCTGCTAAAATGTAATTTGCTAAAATTAAATTAAAGAAATTGTCAACTTCTGTCTTAGGCATTCTTTTCTCCATCTCATTGCGTAGTTGATGTTCAGGATTATTAGGTAATTCCAATGCTCCACCTTCCCAGAGTAGCCAGCAACCAAAGTTCACCCCTTTCAAGAATACTTTCTCACCTGATTCATTTACAATATCTTTTCCTTGAGTCTTTAAGAAGGATAAATTTGTAGTGGGTGGTATAGGTGCAATTATTGTTTCCTTCTTATTACGACAATAGAAAAAGGCAAACGCTCCAAAAAGAAGCAAAATTACCATTAAAACCCCAATTTTTTTCATATTTTTTCTTTTCATAAATTTACCCCCTACTTTAAGCGACCAATTGCGTATAACTAGGGTTTATGCAAACTTTTTGTTTGGATAAACACTGGGGTTTGCGTGAAATGCAAACTTGTGTTATATTTTTTGTTAGTAATTACTTACATAATATCATAAATAATGATGAGGGTTCTTGAGAAAACAGACAGGTTGTTGCGATTGAGGGGTTATAGTGCTAAAACGCGAAAAAGTTATTTGTTATATATTAAAAATTATTTATTATTTGCAAAACTACGGAAGCTACAGGAAAGAGATCGAGCCATTGAGCAATATTTGTTGGATAAACAACGTAGAGGACTTGCTCCCCAAACCATAAATCTAGCATTAAATGCTGTTAAATTTATGTACAGAAAGGTATTGGATGACAAAAAACCTATTAAGTTTAAATGTACCAAGAGAAACAAAAGATTGCCTGTAGTACTTTCTCGTAATGAAATTCAAAAAATAATTGCAGTGATTCAGAATCCAAAGCACAAACTAATGCTTTCTTTGGCTTACGCGACTGGACTGCGGGTTAGTGAGGTTGTTAACTTGAGGACTGGAGATCTTGCCTGCGACGAGTTGACAGTACATATTAAAAATGCAAAAGGGAAAAAAGACCGTATAAGTATTTTCCCTGAAAAACTGATTTCTGATATTACAAATTTGATTAAAGAGAAATCTGTGGATAGTTTTGTTTTTGAAAGTGCTCGGGGAGGTAAGTTAACCACCACTTCTTTGCAAAAGGTTTTTAGAAATGCTTTGGAAAAATCTAAGATACAGAAACCAGCCACGTTTCATAGTTTGAGGCACAGTTTTGCTACCCACTTGTCTGGAAAATGGAGTTGATGTAAGATACGTGCAGGAGTTGTTGGGACATGCGAATATTAGAACTACGCAAATATATACTAAAGTGACAAATCCTAAATTAAAAAATATTAAGAGTCCGTTGTAAAAAGATTCTGGACAAGCCAGAATGACGGATAAGGAAGTATAATATCTTTATGAGGATTGATGTTTTGACGCTTTTTCCAGAAATGTTTGAGGGACCGTTTAGTGAGAGTATTTTAAAAAGGGCTCAGGAGGATGGGAAAATTGATATACGGGTACATAATTTGAGAGACTGGGCGGAAGATAAACATAGGACTACTGATCTGCCTCCGTATGGCGGAGGACCTGGAATGGTGATGAAGATTGATGTGATTGATAGGGCGGTGGAGGGGTTGAAAAAACAGATGGATTCCACCCCGGGGGAGACTTCCGCTCCGCTACAGCCACCCGCCGGGGAGAAATCCCATGTGGTGCTACTTGACACCAAGGGGTCTGTTTATAACCAGAGGAAGGCCGTGGAGCTTTCTAGGTTTGATCATTTGATATTGATTGCTGGGCATTATGAAGGAGTAGATCACAGGGTACATGAGTATGTGGCAGACGAGGTTGTTTCTATTGGTGAGTTTGTTTTAACTGGTGGAGAGATTCCGGCCATGGTGGTGGTAGACAGTGTGGTTAGACTGGTTCCTGGAGTGCTAGGGAATGCGGAGAGTTTGGAGGAAGAGTCGTATTCTATGATGATGGATTCCACCCCGGGGGTTCGCCGCAGGCGCAACACAACCCCCGGGGAGAAATCCTTGGAATATCCGCAGTATACTAGGCCGGAGGAGTATAAAGACTGGAAAGTACCAGAGGTGCTTTTGTCTGGAGATCATAAAAAAATTGAAGAGTGGAGGAGGGGTTATTTTTTGGGGAGACCTACAGGAATCAAGTAAATAATGGTTTCTTCTTCTGGAATTTGCAGGATTTCTTTTAATACGTCTTGATCAATATTACTTATTTCTGCCATGCCTAAGCCTAAACTTTCTGACTGTAAGAATAGATTTTGAGTTGCGTGACCTGCTTCTAGGTAGGCTTCTATTTTGTTTGTGTTGCTGGTGATAATTAAAATTAATGGGGCGTGTTGGAGGGAGTATTGCTTGGTGTTTTCTATAAACAGCTGACGAAGATCAGCCTTGTATAAAGAATAAAGTTGATGGGCTGGTTGAAGATCCCCTGGAATATATTTATAAAGACCTTGGTCTATATCGGTAACTTGATTGGTTACTGCATAAATACTTAGCGGATAAGCTGATTTTGACGAATAAACGGTGCGACCGCCCCAGTCTACGGTTACACCTTGAGCTGACCAAAGTAACTGAGAGAGGTTGTTAAGACTTAATGGTTTGTCTTGAAAACTGGTGTAACTTCGCCAATTATTTAAGGCTTTTTCTAGCGAAACTTTTGAGTCTTTATTTGGATAGGGTAAATCAATTAAATTGGCGTCTGATTCTTGTTCTGTCTGGGGTAAAGAGAGTGTGGTGGAAGTATGAGTTTTGTTAGTTTTAAAAAGAGAAGCTACCACCAACAGGAAGACTATGCCTATGGTAGTTAAAGGAACAATGAAGTCTTTCTTTTGCTTTTTTAGGGCAGGCATGTTCGTTTAGATAAACGAGCGAATACTGGCTTTTTCTTTTTGTTCTGTGAACCAAGTGTTGAATTCTTGTTGTAGTTTTTGATCTAGAAGACCAGTTTTAATTTCTTCTGTGACTTCTTCTAATGTTTTAGTTTCAAACATGGCTTTATTTTGTATGTAGTATTGAGATACTTCTTCATCGGTGACTTCTAAGTTAAACAAACCTTGGGCCAGTTTCTTTTGGCCAAGGGTGATTGTTAACCTTTCTTTTAGTTGATCTAGAGTTAGTCCATACTGAGCTAAAGTGGTTTCGAATACTTCACCACCACCTAGTTGTGTTTTTAGATTGTTAATTTCTTCTTCTATATCACCTTCAGTAATTTTTATGTTATTTTCTTTGAGCAAGTCTTTTATTAAAGCTTGGTTTATAAGTTCGTTTAGAGTCTCTTGACCATATCTTTCGGTTAATAATTTGTTTAGTTCAAAGCGACTGATGGGTTGATAGTTGACAGTAGCTACGATGAATTGGCTTTTGTATTTTTTTGCCAAAAGGAATGAGACTGAACCAACCAGAAAAACTATAGCAAGGTTTTTGACAAACTTTGATTTTAGGCTTAGTTCTAATTTTTTAATTTTTTTCTTGGATATTTTTATTTTAGTCATGTTTGTTATGTTATCACAAAGATTCTGGACAAGCCAGAATGACATTTTTAATCTTCAAGTGTAATTGAGTCGTTGAATTCGGGCATGAGTGGGTCTGGTAGTTGGGGGTTGAACTGACCGATTGATTGTTTTAGTGGGGTGAGACTAGAGTCTATTGGAAGTGTGATGGTAGTGGGAAGATCCGCTGGTTTGGGAATATTGATTGACTGATTAGAAAGGAAGGCGATTCTTTTACCTATGGCCAGACCAATAACCAAAACCAGAACGGTGATAATTATTGGAAGGTATTTTTTTAGGGTCTGACCTTTCTGACGGAGCCGTCCGAGGAGAGATCCTTTGAGACTGATTAGGTTTATTTTAATTGACATAATTCTTTTCTAGGTCTACTAAGATATTTACTAGTTCAACCTGAAGGGTTTTTATTTGACTTAGATTTTCTGTTTGCTTGCTGTAGAAACTTGATTTGCTGGAGGTGGTAACTTCTGAAGACTTGATTATGTTTATACTTGATAAAATTTTATTGTTAATATTGTCTGCTAACTGGGTGATTTTGTCTAAACCTGCGGAGACAGGAGTTAAGGTTTTGTCACTTATTTTGGGCAAAAGATCATCGTAGGCATTTTTGATATCTGTTTGCAAACGAATTAATATGGCTAATTTATTGGTAGCTAAGGACTTGATAATTTCAGTTTGATAAGGCGGTTGAGTTGCAAGATACTCTTTGGTGAATTTGGTAAGATCTTCTACATTGACGATATTTTTGGCTAATATTATTTGATTTTTATAAAATTCTTGGGCACTAATTAGTTCGCTTTCTGTTTGAAGTATGTAACCTTGAGTAGGGTTTTGAGATCTAATTGAACTTAGAATAACTTCTATATAGACGATTTTTGTTGTATCTCTACTTATGATTGTTTGCTTGGCGGCCTGGAGAGCTTTTTGCTGATTGTCTAAGGTGGGATTTTTTTGATTGTCTTCTTTTAAAACCTTGAACTCTGTATTGTGTTTTCTGTATTGTGTAAGTTGATATTCGTAGTCTGATTGAGGAGAAGTAGCCTGAATACTAGAGGTAGAGAGTAAGATTATAAATAAGAATGAAATTAATTTAGCGATCATTAAATGTTAAGGGATGCTTATTATTAACCATAATCCTAGCATAGCTATAATAAAATATTCTAGGGCGATTTTTGGATGAAGTGATTTTTCTCTTTTGTGATGCCATAATCCCCAGATAAAGTAAAGTAGGGTAAAACCAATGGTGAGAAACTTGATGTATTGGTGGCTAAAACTGGTGAGTAACACCAAAGAAAGATAGGTTACAACTAGAAACAAAAGGGCAATGTAATCAATCATAGAACTATTCCGTGTTTAATAATGATGGCCACAACCAAGATGGCGATGAAAAATGTGGTATGGGCCCAACTTTTACCAGAAATTCTAACTAATTTTTTTCTAAAGACAAAGAACCAGTCGAGACTTAGAGTAACCAGTAGGAGGATAATAAATGACAAGGAGATAATTTTAGACATGGTGAAAGAGGAAATGGCGGTGTTTAAGTTGTTGGAAATGTCTTGAGTGGCATAAGCCTTACTGACGAACTCTGATGATCCCAAGATGGACGTTTGTTCTGATGATGAAGAACCAAACATTTGAACTACTAATGTCGTTTCCTTTCCGTTAATTGTGCCATTTACTACGGCGACTCCAATATTTTCAAATCTTGAGTCTAGGATATTTTTCTTATGAGTAGGTGAGGCCATCCAGGCAGAGACCACTTCTGCAGAATTTTCAAAATCTCTGGCTAGATTTTCACCTGCGTGCTTGTATTGGTAATCTGCTTGGGAAATGAAGTACCAAGGTTCTGTACCGCTGGGTGAAGCGTGTGACCAGTAGTTGCTAGCAAACATATCTGAGGCTTTGGCTAAGGCGGCTTGGTTTAGTTTGTTGCTGGTGGTAAGTGATTTCTGGTCATTTTGTAGACGTTGGTTGTTGGTTAGGATGATTATTTTTTCTGGATCGATGTTGGTGGCAAATCCTAATATCTTTGGTTGTAGCACTGATAACATGCTAATAACTGACTGAGCCATGATTAAGACGCCAAGCAGGGTTAGTAGTGAGTTAGTATGGAGAATTTTTGGTTTGTGATTGTTCTTATGGTGTGGAACAAACAAACGATAGGTGGTGGACAGCATGAGTTTATTATGTCAAATTTTACGCCGTCTGGAAAGGAGATAAAATAGATATGAAAACGAGATAAATATAGACAAAATCAGCATCCAAGTTTTGGGTTTTTCTGTGGTGGTTTTACCAAGGACTTCCTTAACTTCAGCCACCCCGGGGGAGTCCTTCACTGTGTTACGGCCACCCGCCGGGGAGACTTCCGTTGGTTGCCATGAGTAAGGTGAACTAAAAGCGGAATCGGCCGAGTTGACCAAGGTAGTTAAATCTGTCAAGGGATCGCTTGCATCAGATGTATCGTCTGATGAGGTTTCGGAGGTGGTGGTTGTGGATGTTGTGGAAGAAATGTTGTCGAAGGTAACTGGCCTGATTGTTGTGGTCCATTCTCCAGCATTATCTTTAGTTTTTACCTGCAAATAATATTGACCGTTTGAGTAATTGTTTGTATTTATCTGACAGGAAATTGAGATAGATGTAGTAGAGTAAATTGTTGCCTGTAGGCAGGTAATAACTAGATTTTGATTTTCGTCTAGTAAGTTTAACTGGTATTCTGTGATGCCAAAGTCGTCCGTGGCTGAAGCACTGAAGGTTATCTCACCTTTAAGTACCTGATTTTCGTTTGGAGCACTGATCGTGCTTACTGGAGGAGAGTTGGTTAGTGTGTTGTAGTAGTCTATGTCTAGTTTAATCAGATCTATAATGGATGAGAGGTTAGCATAGCCGTCGTCACCGTAAATCGAAAGTCTAGTTAATAGATTGTTTAAACTAGTGGCGTTTAAGTAACTTGCTGGCAATGAGACTTGTGAAGTGCTGTAATTATTTGGTGTTGCTGGCCAAAGATTGGTAGATAAAACTTCCCAGGTTGAACCATTATCCTTGGAGATTTCTAGTTTAATATCGTAGTTTAACCCCTTTGAGCCTTGAACTTCGTTTACTTGATGAGAAATTATGAGATTTGAACTTAAAATAGTATCTGTTGATAAAAGATTAGGATCTTCAAAATCAAACATTAAATATCGGTCTGGGGTAAAGTATATCTGTGGCCAGGCTCCGTTTGCAAAAAGACCCGTATGGTCTTTGATTTGATAGCCTTGGTTGTCTTGAGTGTTTAAGTTGGACAACTCTTGATCCGAAAGGCTACAGGTGTAGATGGAGTTGCAAAAATTACCGTCGCTAGCTTGGTCGGTAACGATTGATAAAGAAAACGACTTGGCACTTATAGTGGTGGCAAGAGGAAATAACGCTACCACAAGACAGGAAGCCACAAATAAATGATGTGTAATAATTTTTTTTATTATCAGATACCTTGACTATATCAAAAAGACCTCCGTAATTGGAAGTCTTTTTAGTTGCCCGGCGATGATCTATTTTCGCATTCAGTCGCCCGAATACTATCGTCAACGCTGACCTGTTTCACTTCTGAGTTCGAAATGGGATCAGGTGGGGCCAGATCGCTTTGATCACCGGACAGATAAGGAAACCTTGATTTACTTATCTGCACAGTGATAAAGATTTATTTTAAGGTTCACTTACCCTCTAAAAAGTGAATAGATTAGTATAAGTAGATCACTAATAATTTATCTACTTTTCGACCATTAGTAAGGGTCGGCTAAATACATTGCTGCACTTACACCTCCCTCCTATCAACGTAGTAATCTCCTACGGGTCTTTCAGTCGCCCGAAGGCGACTATGGATTTCTCATCTTGGGAACGGCTTCCCGCTTAGATGCATTCAGCGGTTATCACGTACCAATGTAGCTACCCAGCAGTGCTCTTGACAGAAACAACTGGTTCACTAGGGATTGGCTCATCTCGGTCCTCTCGTCATGTACTCCTCTGTTACCAGAGGCATAGACTATACCTTCATCCTCCTAAAAATCTTAGGATAGGATGTTTGCCGTATTATAAGTGTGTATATTTATCCATCAAAGATGGAGGAACACTTATCTTCACCTTGAACATTACTTCAAGGATTCAGTCGTTACAGGGATTATCTTATTTTAAAACATGATAATCTTCCCTCGGTATTGTCCTCTAAAGCCCTGGGACCATGGCTATAATTATAGAGGATTTCACCGATTTGGACAAATTTTTCTTTCTCCACATTACTGTGGAATGTAGCATTTTTTACTAGAGACAAACTCCCTCAAAAATCCAACGCTGGCAGCGGATAGAGACCGACCTGTCTCACGACGGTCTGAACCCAGCTCACGTAGCGCTTTAATGGGCGAACAGACCAACCCTTGGGAGCTTCTTCACCCCCAGGATGCGCTGAGCCGACCAAATGGCTCCATCTATTACTAGTGGTTTGGACTATATCTTTCAAAATTAATTACCTTTTCTTATCCTTTTGGTAACTAAATTGAGTTGGCGTGTGTACAGTTCTCCAATGAAGAACTATCTCAATTCCGATTAAATCGGAATATCAGTCTCTACGGGGATCTCGATCATGGATCGGATCTTCCCACGGGGTTAACCTTTGGTTGTTCATTTCCAAGGCATTCTCCGTTATTAGCCAACTTTATCCTCGACATTCGTTCTTGGTTTATCGAGGTAGCGAACTGCGCCGTCGCTATGGACGCTCAGGCGCAACTACTCTGTTATCCCTGGCGTAGCTTTTATCCGTTAGGCCCGGAGCTTCCCACGAAGCTCACGAGGATCACTTAGACCTACTTTCGTATCTGCTTGACTTGTTTGTCTCACAGTTAAGCACCCATATACCTATATGCTTACACTCCGATTTCCATCCGGAGCTCAGGGTACCTTTGTACGCTTGCGTTACTCTTTAGCAAGCAACCTCCCCAGTTAAACTACCTTCCAGACAGTGTCCCCGGTGTTGTTTGCAAACACCTTAGGTAAGAAATACATAAAGAAAAGAGAGGTATTCCACTGACGGGCTGAATATAAATATTCAGCCCTCCCTCCTATTCTCGACAGTTACAATACATATTTCAGTGCCAAGTAGTAGTAAAGCTGCACAGGGTCTTTTTGTCCTGCTGCCAGTAGGCCGCATCTTCACAGCCATTTCAAATTCGCCGAGCTCTTTCTCAAGACAGTTGAAGGGTGGTTAAACCATTCGTGCACGTCACCAATTAAGTGACAAGGAATTTCGCTACCTTTGGACTCTTATAGTTAAAGCCGCCCTTCACCGGGGCTTCAATCACAGGCTCAATATCCGAAGACATATCACCCGCTCATTTAACCTTCCGGCAGTGGGCAGGTCGCAGCCCGTATACTTAAGCTTTCGCTTTGGCACAGACCTGTGTTTTTGATAAACAGTCCCCCCTCAATCATTTGCTGTGGCCCGAATCGTGCAAGCACGTTCCGGGCAGGGCATCTCGCATAGCTTACGCCCAGTTAATTTGCCTAGTTCCTTAAGAAAGATTCGCTCGTCCACCTTAGTCTACTCGACCTACCCACCTGTGTCGGTTTTCGGTACGGATTGTATAGTTTCTATTTGCGACACTTTTCTCGGAAACTGAAGTCATCCAACTCTCTATTGATTACTCTCAAGATTGTATTTACAGTTCGTGTTAACGCTCTAGCGGATTTGCCTACTAGAACTGCCTTACTGCTTAAACAGTGCATGTTCAACGCACTGCTCGGATTATCCAACTTCGTCATGCCCCAACTTAAAACGAAACTACACAAGGACCGGAATATTAACCGGTAATCCATCGGCTACGCCTTTTGGCCTCACCTTAGGGTCGCCTAACCCAATGCTGACAAACATGGCGTTGGAAACCTTGGGTATTCGGTGGGGAAGATTCTCACTTCCCTCTCGCTACTCATGCCGACATTCTCACTTCTTGCCGCTCCAACAAGCCTTACAGCTTGCCTTCAATGCTACAAGAACGCTCCCCTACCACTTTATATAAATATAAAATTCTTAAGTTCGGTAGTATATTTTAGCCTCGTTATATCTTCGGTCACATATCTCTCGGCTAGTGAGCTGTTACGCTTTCTTTCAAGGATGGCTGCTTCTAAGCCGACCTCCTAGGTGTTTGAGAGATGATGTATCCTTTTCCACTTAATATACATTTAGAGACCTTACTTGAAGATCTGGGATGTTTCCCTTTCGCCTCTGGAGCTTAGCCCCCAGACACTGAGTCCCTTGCAATAAAACGGGGTATTCTTAGTTTGATTGGAAGTAAAGGTTTTACCCCTCAAATCCATTCAGTGCTTTACCCCCCCGTTTCTTAACAAAAGCCTACGCCTAGACGTATTTCGGGGAGAACCAGCTATTTCCGAGTTCGTTTGGCATATTACCTCTAACCACAAGTCATCCGAGCCATTTGCGACTGACATCGGTGCGGGCCTCCACTAAAACTTAATTTAGCTTCACCCTGCTCATGGTTAGCTCACTCGGTTTCGGGTTTATACCACACAACTTAGCGCCCTGTTAGGACTTGGTTTCCCTTCGACTCCACTGCGGAGCAGCTTAATCTTGCTGTATGGAATAACTCGTCGGCTCATTCTTCAATAGGCACGCCATCATCCTCGATAAAATCGGGACTCTGGCTGCTTGTTAGCAATCAGTTTCAGGTACTTTTAAACGGGCTACCAACCCTGCTATTTCACCTTTCCCTCACGGTACTAGTTCACTATCGGTCAATAAGAGTAATTAGTCTTGGACCGTGGTCGGCCCGGATTCAATCTGGAGTTTGCCGTCTCCAGACCTACTTAGGAGTCTGACTATTGTTTTGTTGACAGTTTTGCGTACAAGACTTTCACTTTCTATGGTCGTCTATTCCAAAACGTTCTGCTACCTTATAAAACAAATATTGTTAGTCCTACAACCCCTGATATAAATACCAGGTTTAGACTCATCCCTTTTCGCTCGTCGCTTACTAAGGGACTCTCGTTCGATTTCTTTTCCTCTGGGTACTAAGATATTTCAGTTCCCCAGGTTCCCACTCCGACATAAAGTCGAAAGTACTCCGGTATAAACCGGAGTGGGTTACCCCATTCGGACACCGTCGGATCATAGGTTCTTGCCACCTACCCGACGACTTTCGCAGGCTTGAAACGTCCTTCATCGGCTCTTATTGCCAAGGCATCCACTGATTGCGTTATGAGTACATAAATTATTATTTGATGCGATCTACTTTTCTAATCTATTCACTTTTTAATGAGCAAGTGCTCTGATTTATATAGAGCTAACGTTTTTACCTAAAATTAAGTAAGAAGGCTAGATCTACTGTGGAACGTAATATCGCTTTGCGATAAACGTTCCTAACCACGTTGAACGTAATATTGCCCTGCAATAAACGTTCTTGCGTGGTGGACCGTGTCGGGCTCGAACCGACCACCTCATCGTTGCAAACGATGTGCTCTACCAGATGAGCTAACGGCCCATTGGCTTCAGCCAAAGGCTGATCGTCCTTGCGGACGAAAAAGCTCCGCATAGCGGAGCTTGCGCACACAATACAAAAACAGTTTTAAGTTGAGTATAAAAGAAGTTGTTTTGAATTTGTTTGCATAGTTGTTTCCGCTAAAGTGGTATTTTAGCAGAATACTCTTAAGCTTTCAATCACCAGTCATTCTGGCTTGTCCAGAATCGATTCTTTGTCATCCCGCACTTGATGCGGGATCTATTTATATAGATTCCCGCCTGCGCGGGAATGACGGGAGGTGGCGGGAATGACGGGAGATGAGTTTGGTGGCAATAATGATACCCAGAAGGTCAATTAAGACGTCTGAAATTCTGCCACCTCTGCCGGGCACAAAAAGCTGATGGATTTCATCTGTGAAGGCGTAAGACCAGGCTAGTAAAAAGCTCAGATCTGGTTTTTTGAATTTAAAAGCTTTTGATAATAAAAAGGCAAGAATACCAAACTCTACCATGTGGGCAGATTTTTTGATAATGAAATCAAGAATATAAATTTGATTACTGGGAATATCTGGACGGCTGGAAAAGAAAAAGATAAGGCCTGCCCATAGAACAACTGGTGACCAAGATAAAAATTTGTTTTTCACAATAGGGTATTTTACATCTAATAGGGGTTGTTGCGAAAGAACAAAACAGAGCCTGACAAAGTAAGTAACCCTAGGCCAACAAGAGTAAGATTGACACCAAGTTTGGATTTGACGGAAGCAGACTGAGAACTTGTCGATGCACTAACGGTGGAGTCTTGAAAAAATACGTTGTAAGGGCTGGAGTCTGTGGCGGCGGATAACACTTCTGCCGCGCCTAACTTTTCCTCTGGCAAAACTTGGGCGGGTGAAGGGGTAGAAGTGGGAATAGAAGTTGTTTTAGGAGTGGGTGCTGAAGTTGGAATGGAGGTGGGTTTTTTAGTGGGTACAGAGGTTGGCTCATCTGTTGGGGCTGGTTCTTCAGTTGGAGTTGGGGTAGGAGTTGGACAAGGGTCCTGAGAAGCTGAGTTTGTGGCATCTCTTGTCTGCGAAATGAACCTTACAAAATTTCCCGTTCCATCAGGAGACCTTCCTACTGATTGCCCTTCATTAGGAATACAAACATCGGCCTGATCATCATCACCATAACTTACTTGATCTACTAGAGTGAAGTCGTCTTCTTTGAAAAGTTTTATCGTGTCCCCGTCCTTATTGAGACGATTTTTAGCATCGAATACAAAAAACTTGGAAGTTGATGGACCAATAGAGACTCCCGAAGATATTGTGTTTACCTTAGTTGAAGCTGTGTCTCTTAATATCCAACCAGATATATCCGTGTCCTCGTCTGAATAGAGTTCAACCCAATCACCGGAACTTTCCCATGAGCTAAACTCGTTAATGACTATTTGGGCGTTAATAACTTTAGGAAAGGCAAGAAATATGGCAAGAACGGCGAGCAGAGCCGACATGACTTAAGTGTAGCAAAAGAAGAAAGATTCTGGACAAGCCAGAATGACGAAGGAAGATCCTCTTTAGAAGTAGTTTACGTGGAGGTAGTAGGTGTCGATATCGGAATCGGCGTGATCAACACGAACGTATTTTAGAGAACAACCGGCAGAGCCTGTATAACCACCTCTGTATAACTTGCCTGATTTAACCGCCATTACTGAAGTGGAACCACCAGAGATGTCTATACCGTTATGAAATGAATAAATACTACTAACCCAGGTATTTTGAATTGCCCAAGTAGAACCATAGCCCTGGTTAAAATAAATGGGTGATGAAAGTGGCCAATCCCAACTACCACTAGGGTTGAAGGGGTCGCCACCAGAGTTATTGTAATAATCAACGGACTTTAAATAATCAAATGGGTTTTTTACTAGAGAGTTATCACCAATCATAAAATGAAGATGAGTCCCTGACGAGTTACAAGACGAACCAGTGATAACGTTGGCAATGACGTCACCTTGGTTTATCTCACCTACTTCTTCTTCTACACCTTTACCGGCGATGATTGCTTCTATGGCTTCGAGTTCGGCTCTGGCACTGGCTAGTAGGGCTTGGAATTTTTGTTCGTCGTTTTTGGTGATAACCAAAAGATCTTGCTTTTGAGCTTTTTGGCCACCTAGAGCTACTCTTTGACCGACCAATTTGGTTTTTAAGTCTTCTACTTCTTGCTGTTTATTTTCTTTGGTGAGCTTTTGTTGATCAAAATCGAGTCTGGCTTTTTCTAGCTCTTGGAGAATCAATCTATCTCTGGTCTTTACCGAATTAAAGTACTTAAGTTTGATGATTAGTTGACCAAACGAGTCTGATGAGAAAAATAGCCTAAGTGGATTTAGATCTCTTTGTTTATAACTTTCTCTAACGCGGGCGACGTAGGTTACGGATAGTTCATCTAAAGATTTATTTAAGTCTACCAAAATTGTAGAAAGGAGACTAATTTCTTGTTCCAAACCATCAATTTGGGCTTGAGTTTGATTTATCTGGCCTTGAGCCAGATTAATTTTGGAGTTTAAAACGATAATGGCGGAGTTTAGAGTGTATTGTTGCCCCTTGGATTCGTTGATTTTTTCATTGCAGTTTTTTATGTAATCGATTAATTGACTAGGATCGCTTGGGGGTGTGCCATCACATTCTAAAGCTATAGCGGGGATTGAGAGGGTGACGGTGAGGCTAATTAGAAAAAGGACTAGCCATTTTTTCATCTCTTAAGAAATCTTAATACAGCCCAGAAGCTGGAAATAAGGCTTAAGATTAGTGAGAAAATAATCAGTAACCCTAATGGAATTAGGACAATGAGAAAGGGGATTGGGAAAGTAATGATACCCCCCAGTCTTTGAGACAAGAATGGAGTGGAATAAAGAAGGGCTATATAACTAAATAACCAGCCTATGACGGCGCCAAATAAGCCGTAGATTATAGATTCCTGAACGTATGGTTTAAGGACAAATAGTTGCTTGGCTCCGAGTAACTTTAGAGTGCCTATTTCCATGCGCCTAGAAGAAATTTTAAGGGAAATAATTATCATTATGGTAAGAATGGAAGTAAGGGAAAGGGCTGATATTAAGACTATTCCGGCTGTTCTAATGGCTTGAGTCCATCTGGTTAGCTCCCCTATTATGTCTTTGGGGAAGTCGATTTCTTTTTGACCTTGTGGAGTGATACTTACTAGCTCGGACGCGCTTAAAACTTCTACAATAGAATCGAAGTCTTTGGGAGTTTTGGCGGTTACCTCTATACTGGCTGGTAAGATTTCTGCGGTTACCAAACCTAACTCAGTAACGCTACCTAGTAATAACGGATCATTGCCCACGCTTTGTTTGTAGATTTCTAGAGCTTGGTCTTTACTTATGTACAGGGCGTCTTGAACGTTTGTTTTGGCGGTAATTACATTTATTAACTGGTTAGCTTGTTCTTGGGTGTGATCGTCTTTAAGGTAAGCAATTATTTGTGGTTTTGTTTCAAAATGGTTAAGAACCACTTGTGAAGCCATGGAAATGAAGATAAACATGGAGATTATAAATAGAGTTAAGCTGGTGACCATTATGGCGGCTAGGGCTTGGTATGGTGAGCGACGGATGTTTTTAAGAGTTAGTTTCATTTTTTCTTTGATTTTTTAGATTTTGATTTTGGTTTTGGCGGATGCGAGTCACTTACTATTTTACCTTTATCTAGAGCAATGTGGTGTAAGCCGTTTGGATCAAGAAGGTCTTGATTGTGCGTGGCAATTATGACCGTGGTGCCAGCTTTATTGATTTCTTTTAAAAGTTTAAATATTTCTTTGCTAGTAACGCTGTCTAGATTACCTGTTGGTTCATCTGCAAATAGGATGTGTGGTTCTGTAGCTATGGCCCTGGCTAGCGAGGCTCTTTGAAGCTCTCCACCAGAAAGTTGCGATGGGAAAAGGTCTGTTTTGTTGGGTATACCAACTATCTCTAGTATTTTTTGAATTTTTTCAGCGATGTCTTCTTTTGCGTAACCTATTACTTCAAGGTTAAGAGCTATGTTTTCGTAGGTGGTTTTGTCTGGAATGATCTTGTAGTCCTGGAAAACTGTGCCTATTTTACGCCTTAAAGAAATTAAGTCTTTTGGTTTGGCTCCTACAATGCTTTCTCCGTCTACAAGTATATCCCCTTCTGAAGGCCCAAGATCACCAATAAGTAGTCTGCCTATGGTGGTTTTACCCGCCCCTGATTTTCCGGTGATTACCACCATTTCACCCTGGCTAATGTGAAAGTCTATTTGAGTTAAAACTTCATCGCCGTTTGGGAAAATCTTAGTAACTGAGTTGAATATAACCATTGTTTTTTATTCTTCAAATGGAGTTGGGTTTAATTCCTCTACTTTAACCCTGCCAACGTCCATTAGCCAACCAGCTTTTTGGGCTGAAAATGTTTCTGCCCAGACAGTAATTTTGAAACCGACGAACTGGTCAAGGTCTAGAACTGAACTAGTTAGGTAGGCGGTTTGACTAACTCCGCCTGGACGCAAGAGCTTGTGGGTGCCTTCGCCGTCCATTCCGCCTTCTTCTAAAATTCCAATAGCCTGGTCGGGAAAGTCGGATTCGTCTTTGGCTCCAAAGACATCGCCAACCTTGATAGTACTACTATCCCCTGGAGCCTTGACTCCAGATCCACCACCCAGACCTGATCCTGATTTTAGATTCTTTAAAATGGCCCCAGAAGATACACCTAAAATAAGGGCTAGAATTATGAGAAGCGGAGTGGTGAATTTATTTTTAGAAGCTGGAGAATCTGCCACCTCGGAGGTGGAAGGTTGATCTAGATCAATTTTTTTTATTTCCATGGATATTTAATATTTGTTAACTTACTTAAGTTTAGCAGAAAGTTCTGCTTCTATGAAGATGTCTAGTGAGCCGTTTAAAACGGCGTCGGGGTCTTTAGACTCTACCTTGGTTCTATGGTCTTTTACCTGTTTATAAGGATGGAGAACGTAGGAGCGAATTTGCTGACCCCAGCCAGGAACCTTGTGTTCTCCTTTGATTTTTTCTAATTCTTTCTCTCTTTTTTCTTCTTCTAATTTTTCCAACTTACTGGCCAAGACCTGCATGGCAATTTTTCTGTTTTGCTCTTGGGTTCTTTGGGTTTGACACTCTACAACGGTACCGGTGGGTTTGTGTTTTAGACGAACGGCCGTGCTTAGCTTGTTTACATTTTGACCACCCGGACCACCCGAGCGAAAAAATTCGATGTCTAAATCCTCTGCTTTTATGTCTGCCAAGACGCTTTCTTCTATTATAGGGGTTACTTCCACACCTGCGAACGAAGTTTGTCTTAAGCTGTCTGCGTTGAATGGACTAAGGCGAACCAGTCTATGGGTACCGGCTTCACCTTTAAGATATCCGTAAGCATAAGGAGCGTTTACCAAGATTTCAGCCGATTTTATACCCGCTTCTTCCCCTGGCGATTCTGACACTTGTTGCCATTTCCAACCTTTAAGGTCAAAAAATCTTTGATACATTCTTTGCAGCATTGCTGCCCAGTCCATGGCTTCTGTGCCACCTTGACCAGAATGAATAGAGATAATGGCTCCCAACAGGTCATGTTTGCCAGACAAGAAAGTCTGAAGCTCTAGGTCTTTGATTTTTTTTACAAGTTTTTCTTGAAGAATGTTTATTTCTTCTGTTAATGATTGATCGTCTTGAGATTTCCCAAGTTCTGATAAGCTAATTAGATTTTCTGAGTCTTTTTCAAGTGAGTTGATCTTGTCTAGAGTATCTTGGGTGTGAGAAAGTTCTTGAAGAGTTTTTTTGGCCTTTTCTTCGTCTTGCCATAATTTGGGGTCTTGTGATTCTTGCTGGAGACGGGCAAGTTTTTGTTCTAGGCCTTTGATATCTAGCTTTTGCTTGATTTCTTGAATTTTTAAAGGTATGTCCATATTTAGTATTTTACTCGTACTTAATGGCAACAATTGGAGGTAGGTCGGCGGCTCGTTTGGCTGGGAAAACTCCAAAGAAGACGCCAATGAAGCCAGAGACGCCAAAGGCAATGACCACAGCCAAGGTATTGATGGCCGCTGGGAAAAAGATTCTAATGGCCATGACAATCAGAACTGATAATAAAAGCCCGACCAGACCACCCAAGGTAGAAAGGACAACAGACTCTGCTAAAAACTGAACCAAAATATCTTTTTTGGTGGCACCAATAGCACGTCTGATACCAATTTCTTTGGTTCTTTCGGTAACGGTGGCGTACATAATATTCATGATACCTATGCCACCAACTAGTAAAGATATTGAACCAATGGCTACAAGAATGGCGTTTAAGACGGCAAATATTTGGTTAACGGTGGATAAGATTTCTGATTGCTCGGTGATGGAAAACTCGTCTTCTTTGTAGCGTTTGAGTAAAGTTTCTTCTGCTTTTTCAGAGGCTGTTTCCACGTCGTCTTCGGAAGTTACTCCCAGATAGATTGACCAAAATGTTTTATCGGGATTAAGACTGGCAAAGGTGGTGGTGTAGGGAATAACAGCGGCCTTATCCATTTCTCTATCACCGGTTTTTTCTAAAACTCCAATTACTTTGAGTCTCATGTTATCTACCCTAATGGTTCTACCGGCTCCGTCACCGGCTTCGCCAAAAAGGTTTTCAGACAAGTTGTGGCCTAAAACGGCAACTTTGGTTCTACCCTGTAAGTCTGATTTGTCAAACACATTACCCTCTAACATTTCACTATTCATAAGGCCAAAAAATTCTTCATTTACTCCCATTACATAACCTGTTTCTTCATTATCTTCTGCCTCGATACTTAAGGATTTAAAGTAAGTGGGGACAACGTACTCTATTTCTTGAATCCTTCTTAAAGAAGAAACGTCTCTTTCGTCGAACTCTATTACGGAGCCAAACATACCAGCCGGCCCACTGAAACCACCACCCTCATCACCACCGCCGCCAAGACCACTACCACCCATGACCATGATAAGGTTTGCTCCCAATCCCTCGAACTGCTCTGAGATGTAGTTTTTTAAACCTAAACCTAAAGCAATTAACATAACAACGGACATTACCCCAATGGTGATACCCAAAGAGGTTAAAAATGTTCTTATTTTATTTCTTTTAAAGTCGGCTATGGCGGACTTTATTAAATGGTAGGTGCCGTTTCTTAACTTCATTTTTATTTGCTTATTACTTGGCCGTCTTTCATTACTATCTTTCTCTTGGTCCTTTTAGCTATGTCCATTTCGTGAGTGATTAAAACAATGGTGACATTGAGTTTTTTGTTAAGGTCACTTAGTAGGTCTAGGATTTCGTGACCAGCTTTGGTGTCTAGATTACCAGTGGGTTCGTCTGCCAGGATAATGCTTGGTTTCATTATTAAAGCTCTGGCCACGGCCACCCTTTGCTGTTGGCCACCAGAAATCTTGTTGGGGAAGAAGTCTTTTCTATCCCAGATGCCAAACTGTTTAAGAAGCTCTTCAGCTCTTTCTTGTGGATCAAAATCTAGCTTGTCTTTTAAGTATTTAGTAGGCAATAGCACATTTTCTAGAGCGGTGAACTTGTTGATTAGATTGAATGATTGAAACACAAAACCAATTTTCTGGTTTCTTAAATGAGACAGTTCTTCGTCTGTTAATTTACTAACGTCTTGGCCGTCTATATAGACGCTACCAGAGGTTGGGGTATCGAGTAAGCCAATGGTATACATAAGGGTAGACTTACCACAACCTGAAGGACCAACGATACTTACATACTCACCTTTTTTAATTTCTAATGAAACGTTATCGACCGCCTTGACTTTTTCTTCACCTAGAAAATATGTTTTGGAAACATTTTTAAGTTTAATCATAAACAATGTCACCTTGACTGATGTCACCTTTAATCTCTACTCTTTTTTCTCCATCGATTCCTACTTCAACGTAAACCTTGTCGTTCTTGGGAGAAAGTTTTATGAACTTTCCGTCTTTATCGGAATTTAAGTATTTGGGAGGGATGTATAGAACGTCATCTTTTATTTCTAAGATAAAACTGGCGTCGCCTGTCATGCCGATTCTGTATTTTTCTGTGTCTAGTTCGTTAAAGGCTACCCTGACCTCGTAAACCGTGCCTTGTTGTCCTGTGCTGGGAGTAAAGGCAATGCTTTTAACGGTTGCTTCTATTTCTTTTTCTGGGTAGGAGTCTAGGGTGATATAGACGGGTTGGTCAACAGCAAGATCTTTTATCTCTGTTTGGTCTGCTTGAATCTCGAAGTACATGGTTTCTGGGTTTAGAATCTCTATTTGAGATTGGGCAGAAGTGGTGTTTATACCGGAGAATGGCAAAACTACACTGGTGATTAAACCGGCGAATGGCGCTTTTAGGTAACCGTTTCTTAGATTTTCTTGGGCAATTTCTAAGGCTCTGTAGGCTCTGTCTCTTCCGGCTTCTGCTGTGGTTCGTAGGTCTTTTTGGGCCATGGTTTCGTCGTCGTCGTGATCTTTAACTTGGTCTAGAATGTTGTCTACTGTGGCTTGGTATTTTCTTAGATCGGCTACAGCCTGTTCATACTGGGACTGCAGGCTGTTGGCGTTTAGCCTTAATAGGTACTGACCTTTTTTGACCCAGTCGCCCTCTTTTACACCTATCCAGGAAAGTTCACCTGAAGATTGAAAATTAAGTTGAGCGTGCTCTACCGCTCTAATTCTTCCGGTAAGAATAATTTCATGGCGAACCGAGCCTTTTTCTATAGTGGCGCTGTCTAGGTCTTGGTTGGCTGAAGACTTGTTTTTAAACCAAAGGCCACCACCTATGGCCAGTACAACAACGACTGCCCAGACCCATTTTTTTTGAAATAACTTATTTTTTTTAGCCATAATCTTTTTCTATTTTATCACTACTTGAACCTAATTTCTCTAGGCACGACCCGCGGGGTTGAGCGTGGATAATCTATATTGCGATTCGGGATCATTCATTCCCCGTCATTCTGGTCTGTCCCCTCGTCATTCCCGCGCAGGCGGGAATCCAGCATTAGTGCCCTGCTCGTCATTCTGGTAAGTGAGTCTTCGAACGCATCCAGAATCGTTATCAGAGCATGGTATACGGAATGGATTCTGGACAAGCCAGAATGACGAAGATACGCTGATGCTAGATCCTTCGCCAGAGCTCAGGATGACGTGGGGTAGGTGCAGAAAGGACTGTCCTTTCCTCGGCTCTATAGCCGAGGAGCCCGCGGCTGTAGCCGCTCCTTTTAAGGACAGACCTTTCTTCTAGGCGTGACCCGCGGGGTTAAGCCTAATCTTATTAACCTTTAGGAAGTAGTTTTTTATATTTTTCAATCTTTTCATTCAACCTCATCGTCGCATAACGTGGAGAGGGGGATGGTAACGTAACAAGCTCAATCTCTGGATGTCGAATAATAATTTCTTTAAAAATTTGCTTAAATTTTTTCTCCACAAAACAACTGGAAAAAAGGATTTTATTGATTGGGTACCTATTTAAAATTTTCGCAATTGCTTTTGTGTTGTAAATAAAATTTGTTAAATTTGTATCAAGGTTGTTTCCTTTTTTCCTTTCACATTGGTAAATTATATCCGCCATAGCAATCCCCAGATCAGTAAATAACTTCTTTCTCATAACTGTGTCTTTTAACTCAAGTCCATAAACTGCTTCTAAAATTGGCCAGAATTGATTTCTTTTTGTTGCATAAAACCAGTCATAAGAAGGATCATTGGCTATATTTCCTTTTACCGCTTGCCTGCCAGTAAAACTTCCTAAAATTATGCAACCTGCCTTTGGAGGAACAAAGTTGCCGAAAGCGTGTGTTTCTATCATGAGTTATTTATTTTATCATGAGGTTTATGAGATCCAGAAAGGACTGTTCTTTCTCTGGGTAGTGGTTATTTTAAGAGGGCGTGGGTGGCTTGGATGTTTTTTAGGTCTGGGCCGGATTTGTTTTGACCTGGGGTCTCTAAGATTATTGGCAGGTGATTTAGTTTAGGATGATTGATAAAGTTTGATAAACCAACCTTACCTATTTCTCCTTGGCCAATGTTTTCGTGCTGGTCGTGGCCGGAACTTAGAGGAGTTTTAGAGTCATTTAGGTGCAAACAGACCAAATGTTTTAGTAGTTTTTTGGTTTGTAAGTCATTAACTAGGTCTTGAACAACTTTTAGTTTTCTTAAGTCGTAGCCTGCTTCAAAAAGATGGGCGGAGTCCAAACAGATTTTGACTCTGGGAGAATTAATTTGATTGACTAAAGTATTAATTTCTTCTATTGAGCCAATTTTGTTTTTTTCACCAGCAGAGTTTTCAATGATAAAAGGTGTGTCTTGGGTGTTTTTTAATAATTTTTTAATTAATTTAACTACTTGGTCTTTGGTCGAGTCGAATCCCCTGCCTTGGTGGGAGCCAATATGAACAATGACGCCAGCGGAGTTTATTTTTTGGCCATTGCTTAGATCTATTAATAAAGCCTGGTAAGATTTGTTTAATAAATTAGGATTATCTGAGGCGAGATTGACCAAATATAAGGCATGAATAAAAACAGGGGTTAGATTTTGTTGTTTAATTTGCTTATTAAAATTTTGGACTTGATCTTGGGGGAAGGGGTTTCTGGCCCAACTGCGAGGAGAGCCAGCAAATATTTGCAGACAATTTCCGGACATATCAAGGGTATTTTTAACAGAGTTAGTTAAACCACCAGCGATAGAGACATGACCACCTACTTTACGGGGTGACATTTATTGATACTATGACAACATCTTCTATTGGCTTGTCTTGAGCGCCCACTTCTACATTACCTATTTTTTCTAAGATATCCATGCCTGCTATTACCTGGCCAAAAATGGTGTGTAAGCCGTTTAAGTGGGGTGTGGGGGCTAGGGTAATAAAAAACTGAGAACCGTTGGTATTAGGGCCGCTGTTGGCCATAGCCAAAATTCCGGCTTTATCAAAGGTGAGACCTTGGTTAAATTCGTCTGCGAATGAGTAACCTGGTCCACCAGTGCCGGTACCTAAAGGGTCACCACCCTGGATCATAAAACCACTAATAACGCGATGAAATATAAGATTATTATAAAAAGGATCCTTGCCTTCACTGCCAGTTGAAAGATCAACAAAGTTGGCCACGGTTAGAGGAGCCTTGTTAGGGAAAAGTTCTAAGGTTATTGGCCCTAGACTAGTATTAATGGTGGCCGAAATGGGAAGGGTGGGTGGTGTGGATGTGGGTGTCATTTGATTTGTGGTTTGATTATTAACTAATACTTTATCATCATCCACTAATGGAGAGATGGGTTTGGTCGTACAGGCTGAAAGAAAAATAGCAGAGAGAAGAAGGAGGCTGATTTTTTTTAACATTTAAGTTATTCTACCAAGAAAATGATAAGATTTGTTTATGGAAATGCCTGTGGTTGTAGGAGTTATTTTGGCTTTGATATTTATTGTTTCTTTTTCAGGCTGGTTTTACAATGTGATCAGTGGAGCAAGGCAATTGGTGTTGGACGACGAGTTTTTTGGTTGGAGAATAGCCTGGACAAGTTTTATTTCTATGGCTTTTATGGTAGCCGTGTTTTTTGGCTTAGTAGCTCTAGGAAACGGTTAATCAGTTTTTCCAAACAGAAATGGTGATCCAATCATTTCCTCGACGTTTAATGGCAACGGCTATCTGATAGGTACCGAAGTTTTTAATATGTTTTTTTGAAGTGTAAGCTTTACTGTTTACAACCTGATCTGGGAAACGAACGGTTTTGTCTAGATCGTTTAAATTTACGCCACGCTCTAAAGCTCTTTGTTTTACGTGATTAGTTAGGATAATTTGTGCCATCTACATACCAGAAGGAGTCACATCGTCTGGGTTTTCGGCTAATGGAGAAGCCAGAGGAGTTTCTACCGGGGCTACTGGGGTTTCAACTGGGGGCAATGGGGCTTCAACCGTGGGAGTAACTTCTGGAGTGGGGTCTGGGTCCACAGAAGGAGAGGGGGTTAAAGGAGGCAGGGGGTCTGTTGCGGGAGCTGGTGGGGTGACTGGTGGGGCGGGGGTTGTTAACTTAGGATCTATGTTTAGATCCATACCTGAAGTGGTTGGGGGGGTTGGGTTTGTGTTGTCGTCCATTTGTTTTTTTATTTAATTAACAATATCTTAATATTAAAGGTAACTGTAATGGTTGTCAAATCTAGTTTTGTTTTAGATTTTTTGACCTACTATGATTACAACGTCGAATTCGGAGTCTTCTTCTAGAGCGTCACCCAATTTTACGTCGTAATCGCTGTTTAAAGCTCTTTCTATTGTGTCGTAAACAGCCTTGGGTGTATCTGCTTTGAGTTGTACCTCTGTGTCTTGATAGTCATAAGAGTCGGCGTTGGTGGTGTCTGCTTCGTTAAAACCTTCTGCTTGAAGTATTTCATCTACAGCACCGGCTTGGCCAGCGGTGCCGGAGCCGTTTTGAATTTGGAGGGTGTATTCGGTTAGGTCAAGTTCTTCGGGTGTTGGTGTAGGTGTTTCAGTAACGGTTTCGGTAACAACTGCTTCTGGAGTCTCGTTGGCTTTGGAGCGAATGTCTTGATTATTAGTGGCTGAACGAGAGTAAAGAATGCCGCCGGTTAGGGCTCCGCCAACAACCAAGGTTATTGCTAGGGCCATAAATAAGCCTTTGTTGGATTTAGTTTTGACATCATTTTTTTCTGATGGTTCCTGGTCGAACTTTATTTCTGGTGTGTTTGGAATAGGGGTGGTGTCTACAACTGGTTCAGTAACGGATTCCACTTCAGCCACTGGCTCCACGACTTCGGCCTTTGGCTCTGGTTCTGCTACGGGGTCGGATGCCGGTTTTATTTCTAACTCGTCTTGATCTTTAGTAATGGTTTTGTTCTTCTTTGCTGCAGTAGCCATAATATTAATATTCTTTTTGACTACTTCCCATTGTGCAGGAACATCTATGCTTTTGTCAATATGATCACCCGATATAATAATTCCTTTGATCTTAAGATTGTATTTTTGTTTTATGGTAGAGGCTATGCTAACCAAAGTCTCTATGCCCAGACTAGACTGATTATGGGCTAAGAAAACCACACCCTTAAAACTAGCGATGATCAGAGGTTCTTGAGTATGATGAAGAATAAGGTGGGGATATTTGATATGTGCGGTTGATTGAGCAAGAATAACGGCGGCGGTTTGAAAAATCTGGTTCGTTTAGTAGCTAGTTCCGGATCTTCTATTTCTTTTACCCTTTCAAAACCCACTCGCGCTAGCCATCTTTAAGTCACTCCAATATTTCCTGGGCCTACCACTACCAGTTAATGCTTCAATGACATCTATAACCGAAAACCACCACTCATTTTTGTAAATTATCCGTCTGATTTCTTTTTGGCGGAAGATGGCGATTTTGAAAAAATGAAAGAGTAGGAGTGGGAAGAAGTACCAGGCACAGAAAGGACGGACCTTTCTGTGGATAGGTTAAAAATCTAGGCCTTCTACCGCAAGAATACCTTTATCAAATGAGTGTTTAACCTTTCTCATCTCTGTTACCAAATCGGCTTTTTCTATCATTCATAGCCAGATTCTACCATATAGCAAGACTTAAATAGATTAAGCGGTTTGGAATTACAAAAAGGACAGCCTGACTTTTAATTATGGCAAATTCGCCATAATTAAAATTTGGATTGTTAAGTCTTTCCCATATTCCCAAAAATTCAACGGTGTTTCTGTTCCGAAGCCAATCAGAAATAAAAAAATCACCCTCTTTTACCTTCAAGAAGAGAGGTTACACATCTGAACAGTCACGACCGGAGTCGAGGACAGTTCCGATGAGAAACCTTTCCACCACAGAAAGGACTGTCCCTTGGGGCGGAGGGCAGTGTTGCAATGGGTTGAACAACCGTTATTTTTTGGCTTTTTTAATTTCTCGGTTGATGTCTTTTAAATATTTGTCTGTAAGTTCTTTTAATTTTTTGAAATCAATTTTTTGATATATCTCATTGTTAAATCTATCGGCAAAATTAAACCGCCTCCCCGCCGCAATCTCCTTCCCCCATTCAGCATAAGCATAATGAACAAATTTTTCAGAATTTTCTTTATCGCCAAGCGCAGAATGCCACCCTGCCCAAGCCGCATGCCTCAGCGAACAAGACGTAAATAAAAATACTGGCTCTTTGTATGATTGTTTTGACATATTTTTCAAACTAGTCCGCTTAAAAACTCACCTGCGATCAACTGTTAACTAATAATTGAACTGGCCCATAAATTCTCAAGGAATGTTTTCCAGGGCATAATGGTGATGTCGCCAACTTTCCGTGGTTTAGTGTCTAACGAGACAACGATGGCCTGTTTGGGTTTATATTCTTCACAAAAAGCGTTTAAACCCCGCAAATGTTGCGTGTGGACTTCTGGGACACCTTTTACTTCTAGAGCAATTTCCCCATCGCCAAGAATAAAGTCTACCTCTAACCCAGATGTTGTTCTCCAATAAGAAATTGGGTACGCCAAGCCAGAATAATGACTATGGGCGCTGATTTCTTGCCAAATAAACTGTTCAAATGCCCGGCCAAAAATCTCACTGCCGGCGGCAATGGTTCCCCGTTTAAGAAGCGTGTTAGCGACACCAAGATCAAAGAAATAAAACTTTGGCGTGACAACAATCCGCCGTTTTGGTTTTTTTTGGAATGCTGGGACAAAACGTGCCAGTAAGGTATCTTCTAAAATCTGAAAATATTCTCTAACTGTGGGGCTACTTACGCCGCATTCCCTGGCAATATTAACGAAATTTACCACCTCTCCGTTGGAAAATGACGCGGCTTCAAGAAACTTGGCAAAGGCCGGAACGTTTCTGGTTAAGGCTTCGGCGGCGATTTCTTCTTTTAAATAATCCCCCACATAAGAGCGGCCCAAAAGTTCCACTTGGTCAGCCTGATAATGCCGTGGCAAAAGGCCGTGATTTAATGCCCGCAGAAGATTAAACTGGGGAATTTCTGCTGAAACCAAAGGGAAAAGTTCGTATCGTAAAGCCCGTCCGCCCAAAAGATTTCCGCCGCCACGTTTAAGTTTACGGGCGCTGGAATCGCAGAGGATAAACTGAATTTTTTGGTTGACAATCAGCCACTGGATTTCATCAAGAAGCGAGGGGATCTTTTGCACTTCATCAATAATGACCGGATGGGTGGGATAATTTGCCAGCAGTTCTTCTCTAAGTAATGACGGCCGACGATTCAATCGCTCGAATTCATTGGACAAAAGTAAATCGTAATATGGCGAATCGGGAAAGAGGTTTTTTAATAAAGTGCTTTTTCCGCTTTGACGCGGTCCCCACAGAAAACAACTTTCCGACCCTAAACCTTTAAATTGCTGCAGTCTTTGGTACATAAATCTTAAAATTACATGTTATTTTAAATAACAACTTTATTATATCATGTAAACCTGTGATGTCAATCTTATTCGAGTGATCCCGCTTTCGCGGGAATGACAGAGGGGGGAATTGTATGGGTCCCGCATCCCAGCCAAAGGCGGGCACGGCAAGTGCGGGATGACAGAGGGGGGGAAGTTACAGAAAGGACGGACCTTTCTGTAAATTACAGGAAGGGTTCTGGTTTGTATCCAACAGGCAGGACACCTAATTTAGACTCAACAAACTTGGCTCTTTTAAGATAAAGGTCTTCTTCTGCCAGATCAAGATTTAAGCTATAAAAAACAGATTTACCTTGTTTTCTTTTTTGAACCCAGCCCTGGCTGACCCCCTTTTGCAGCTGGTTATTAAATGACTGCTCTGCCATTTTGCGTTTGATTCTTTTGTGTAAATTAGTATAGGTCAAGCTTTTTTCTTTAACCAAGGGTTTTAATATTTTCTTTTGCCTACTGTCACTTGTGTTTTTCTCTAGAAACTGCATACGCTGGAACTCGATGCTTGTTTTGTAGACCCCTAAGATCGACATGGCTAATGCTTCTATTATGAAGCTAGAAAAAATGGTTAGGTCTTTTTGCAGAAGAGAAGAGATTAACCTTTTGTAGTACTTGGGTTTGAACTGATGGTAGTAATATGAGGTACTGTATGTGTTTTTACTGTTTAAGTTAAGAAGTCTGTACAGAATGTGTTCTGTTACTCTGCACAAGCGTTTGTTGCCGTTGCAAAAGGGGTGGAGAGCATACAGAGCGTTGTGAAATATAGCGACGTTGGTGATGGTAAAGTTGTTTTTTAACCAGTTAATGAAGTCTGTTATGTTTCTATTGAGATCTTTGGCAGGCGAAGGTTGGTAATCGCCAACTTTGATGTTGTCGTTTTTTCTTAGATGCCCAGAGTTGTATACCTCAAATTGAAAAATATGTTCTTTGAATATGTCCATTCCGGCTGTTAACTGGGCATGGATGTCTTTTAATAAATCTACGCTTAAGTCTGCCAACTTAAATGGTTTTTGATTTAGGTTGCGGAAAGTTTTAATGATATTGAAGTACTCTAGCTTTTCATAGTCTGTTTGAGTAAGCTCCTCTTGGTTGTTGATTTTTTGCTCAATTAAGTTCCACTGCCGGTTGTCTTTGATAAATTTATAAATATTTTGGGCCTGTACTAAGGTTAGGTTAGAGTCTTCTGCCTTGGAGATAGCAAAAGAGGCAAATAGTTCGTTTTTGGAAATCAAGTTTGCTTCTATATCTGGGTTGAGAAACTTTTTTTCGTACAAGGATAGCTCTTGATCTAAATCTTGAATTTCTTTGTTGGAAAAAGGAATCTTGCCAGGGTGGAATTGAAGCTGTGAAAGGTATTTATTGGTCTTGGTGAACATTGATTTTTGCTCTAATATAACTCTAGTTATTACTCTAATTTTAACTCTATTTTTACTCTAAAGTCAAGAGTGATGGCAGGCACGAAAGGACTGTCCTTTCTGTGAAGTGGTAGGTTAGACATTTACTTTACTTTAGCAATTTTCCAGATGCCTTTTTCTTGTGTGTTGGCAAAATATTTTCTCTGGTAACAACTTTTTGCCCCGTCTGTAATTCATAATCTCTGCGTGCTCTTTTAGCCACGGCGCCGCCCTTTTTAGCTGGAGGGACATTTTTTCTAAAACCTCTGGCTTGTTCCTTCTTAGCTATATTTGCAGTTGAAAGTTCTGCCAAGGTTGTAAACAACAATTCTGCTTCAGACATATGATCCCGCAAATTTTCCTGTTTTATTTTCTTTAGATTTTTGTGCTGACGGGTGGTTAAATCCGTCCATTCTTTATGAATAATGTTGGTAAGTAGTGCAAATTCTTTTTCTTTTGTGACTTCGTGTTCACTCCAATAATCTGTTAGCTTGTTTCTGATTTCCTGCCCCATCATTCTTTGCTGAATCCATTTTGCGCTCCGTCCCATTCTTTGCCAATAATCACGGCTACGATTAAGCGCTTTTCCTGGGTCGTTTATTTCTTCTATTCTTTCATAGCCAACGCGAGCCAACCAAAGTTTAACTGGCTCGGCCTTGGGGCTGGGAACCGATTGAATAAGGCGCAAAATTGTTTCCACATCCGCAACGTCGGTTTTATAATACTTTCCATCGGCAGACTGCAATTTCAGTTTGTCACATTTTGTGACAGACTCATTTCCCTCTTGTTTTAAACGACTTTTAAGCGTTGTCCAGTAGCTTTGTGCCTTTTTAAAATCGGGCTGTTCAATAAGAATAGCTATAATATCAATAACCGAAAAGTGCCATTTTTCTTGTTTTTCATCCCATAGGCGACGGATTTTGTTACCCTCAAAAATTGTAATTTGTTTTTTTGGTTGTTTGGGTAGAGTTCGGGTCATGATTTAATAATGGTCTTTCTTCCCGACTAAATTTTTCTATACCTACTGCTTCTGGCCTGACCAATTCTTTCTAGTAATTGGCATTTTACCAGCCTGGATAAGGCTTGTTTAATGGTTGGTTGTGGCATTTTACCCCTAAGTAAGGTGTTAATATCGGCTACGCTTAATGTTTTGCCTTTAGAGAACAAATGATAAACTTCTAGTTGTTTCTTGGACAAAAGTTTTTCTGGCTGATCTTCTTCTATAATTTTTCGGGCTCTGTTTGCCTGCACAAGAAGAGCTTCAAGAAAATACTTAACCCACGGGGTAATATCCTGATGGTTGGTTTTATGATTTTTTTGAGTGGCTCGCAACGCCAGATAATAATCTGTTTTTGTTTCTTCAATAATTTCGTCTAAAGAAACATAGGGGATGTATTCGTAGCCGATTTTAAGAAGTAAGAGATTGGTTAGGGCGCGACTCATTCGGCCATTGCCATCTTTGAAGGGGTGGATTGCCAAAAACTCAAAAATAAAATTTGCAACAACTAAGAGTGGATGAACCTCTCCTGTTTTTAGTTGTTTATTTGTCCAGTTAAGAATGGTTTCCATTTCTGGTTTTACGAGATAGGGAGCCGTAGGTTTAAATAAGATTACCTGTTCACCCTGTTTGTTAAACATAACTACCGTATTGGATCCGGATTTATATTTCCCCTTATGGATTTGGTCTTTTTTGGAGAAATGCAAGAGGATACTGTGAAATTGTAGAATCCAATTTTCGGATAATTTAAGTGTGCGCCAATTGTCAAAAATCCTGCCAATTAAATTAGCATAGCCCGCTACCCCTTGTTCGTCTCGACTCTTTGGAGCTTTGACTTTCAGACCGCGTAAAAAACGGGCAATTTCTTCATCTGTCATTTGCGCACCTTCAATACGGGTACTGGCGCCAGTTGAGGTAATAATGACCCATTGCTTAAGACGCCCCAAAATTTGAGGACTTAATTTAATTCCTCCTTGCCAGAGCCCCTTAAATTCATCGATTTTACCGATTGAAGCCAAGATACTTTGAGTTAGTTTGATGCGCTGATTGAGTTGATTTTTGGACATAGGAATTGAATATAATTAACTATATTCAATAGTATACGATAGTATCTGAAAAGTCAATCTGACTCAAATGTTCCCACGTTGGCCTTTCTGTAAAGGGCTAGAGGAGAGTCCTCTAAGTACAGAAAGGACAGTCCCCTTTTTGAGTGGTGGGCAGATATTTAAACTCCTGCCAGTTCTTTTTTTAGGGCAGTGGGGAGATCCTTGATAATTTGCCAAAAACTTTTTGGTAAAAATCTTTTTAACTCAAAGGCTAACTTGTCTTTTGATAATTTAGTCGTTAGCTCTAGAATTTTTTTTCTTTGCTGGTTGTCAATCTTTAACAATGGTCGAAAGTCATCTTTTCGAAGGATAAAATAGAGGTCAAAAAAATCTCTAACCTTAGATCGGTCAAGCAGGGCGGCGACTTTTTCTGCTATTAGTAGTTTTCTGTCTAGCAAGTAAATACTATAACTTGGAAAGATGTTTGAGGCTATCAGAACGTTTTCTTTGATAAGTTTATCTTGAGGTCTAAAAGAAATCTGGTTTTGAATTTCAATTTTCTGGTTAAATAATTCAACTTCTATAACCGCTAGATGCCCGCCAGAAGTTAGTTTTGATTCTTTTAAATCGACCCCTATTCCTTGGGTGGATAATTCTATTAAAACCGTCTCTAGAATTTTTTCGTAAGTATTGGAATTTTTTTCCCCTGAAAAATCTAAATCCTCAGAAAACCTTGGAGATCCAAACGCTAATCTTAAAGCTGTGCCGCCTTTAAATAAAAAGTTTTGGCTATTTTCTTGGCTATAAAAACTCTTTAGAAAAAGGTGCTGAACATACTCTCTTAATATATTGCTTAGGCTTGTTTCTGATTTGGTGGCATGGTTTTTTAAAAAATTTTCGTCTATCATAAGCGGTGATTTAATAGTTGACTGGCAAAGGAAATCAGTTTTGGTTTAAGAAATAATTTTAAGTATTTTTTAAGCTGAACGAAGTCAAGAGTCTTTGTTTTTAATCGATCGTTGTAATTTCTTTTGCCCAGAAAGACATAGTAAAGAAAGTCGGCCACTGCTTTTTCTGGAGTAGCAATGAAAATAGTTTCTTGGGCGATAACTTTGGGAACATAGCCAGTATAAGCTGACTTTTTGATACGGCGATAATCGAAAAGTAAGTTGCCAACTTTGAACTCTCTGGTGGCTTTAGTAGTGACCGAAGAAATGGCGTAAATTGTTTCTGGTATTAATTGATAGTAAGAAAGAGCTGAGTCTAAGGAAATATAGGAAGGAGAATAGAGGTGGTTGGCAATGGAAAACTCTGATGGTGAGTTGTCTTTTAGAGCATAAATGCCCGCTTTAAGGCGGACAAAAACACCTTTTTTGACGTTGTAAGACAAAAAGGCTTGAGTGGCTCTTTGGGTAGTGTTAAACATGGCTTTTAGATCATCAGTAGTAAAGATTTTTAGATTAAGTGAAATTAGGCGGTTTTTTACTTGATGTGAATTCAGTTTCTTCATAATATTATGGTATATCTGAATTGGAGGCTTGTCAAGCAGGCGATTTTTTGGTAGTTGCTTGTTTATTATTTAATGTATAGTTAATATGTATTAACAACTTACTTAAGTAATAACTGCCCGTTATGAAAATATATTTTACTGCCCCGCTGAAAGGAGGCGTGTCGTTTGATAAAAGATACCAACTAATTGAAAAAACATTAGAAGGTTTGGGGCATAAAGTTTTGGCTGGTCAGGCAATTAAAAAAAGTCTAGAGAAAAAGAATTACAACAAAAAAGAATCGGTCAAGATATATAGACAACTATATAGAACACTAAAATCAGTAGAGATTGCTATTGTGGATATCTCAAACCCTAGTTTATCGGTTGGATATGAGATTTCTTTGGCGCTTGAGCTTAACAAGCCGGTGATTGCTATTCATTTTAAAAGCAGACGGTACCACCTGCTTAATTCTATACCTAATGAAAAGTTGCAAATTGTTCGCTACGACAGTAAAAACCTAAAAAGGCAGTTAGAAAAAGCGATTAAGACTGCATTAGATATGGTTGATGTTCGTTTTAACTTTTTTATTACCCCCCAACTGCTTTCATATTTAGATTGGATTTCCGGTAAAAGACGAATTCCTAGATCTGTGTTTATTAGGGGCTTAATAGAAAATGACATGGAGAAAAACAAAGAGTATTTAGAAGATTAGGTATCTGTTTTACGGCTTGGCTTGACAAAGGTAGTTGTTGTATGTTTTGATGTAGTTATATATTAAATATGAGTTTATTATATATTTAATGTATATTTACTGCTAATGAACAAAATAACTGCCCAACCCACTTTGCCTATTTCAAATTTATTATTTTTGAATAATACATAAAGGAAAGGGGGTGAGAAAGAATGAATGAAAAAAGAATAGCACTAGGAGTTTTAGTTTTAATAGCAGTAATTGGAGGAACATTTGCCGTTACCCGTGCCTTCTTCACCGATACTGAGACCAGCACCGGCAGTACATTTACTGTTGGTACTTTAGACCTGGACGTTGGAGGAGCTAATGGCTCAAACGTTGAGCCCTTTGTTATTGAAAACATAGGGGATACAGGCGATATAGATGGTTCCAAGGTTTGGACGGTTAACAATACTGGATCTTTACCTGGACGCCTTTACTTTAAGTTAGACAACGTTTTAAACTATGAAAATGGCTGTAATGAGCCTGAAGCATTAGTTGACGTAACTTGTCTAGACCCAGGAGTAGGAGAAGGTGACTTGGGTGGTGTGGTTACGATTCACGCTTACCTTGATGGAGTAGAAAAAGCTTCGTCTACCTTAGCAAGCGCAAACCAGGCCGTGATTGGTAATACATGGACGGCTTTGCCAGCGATGACTATCCCTGCAAACAGCAGTGTCCAAGTAATGTTGGACTGGTCTACTGGTGAAAATGATTATGGTAACGAGATCCAAAGTGACAGCATCACATTTGATGTTGGTTTTGATCTAGTACAGATAATCGACTAGAACCTTTCTTGCCAACAGGGGACCATTAATATGTCCCCTGTTGAGTGAGAAATTAAATATGAAAAAAACACTAAATATTATTGTTGGAATATTTTCTTGGATCCTTATTGGTTCCTTTGTGGTTATATTAGGAATGACTTTACTGTCTAACTTGAATTTATTGCAGGGATATCGCTCTTTTTTGGTTCAGTCGGGGTCTATGGAGCCTTCGATTATGATTGGTGACGTAGTAATAACCACCAAGGCAAGGCAGTACCACCAAAATGACGTGGTTACTTTTAGAGACAATGACGGCAGAACGGTTACCCACAGAGTTATTGAGATTGAGAAGACGAACTACACGCCACTATTGGTTACCAAAGGAGACGCTAACGATACTAAAGACAGACATAAAATTAATACAGATCAGGTTTTGGGTAGGGTTAGTTTGGTAATTCCAAAGCTGGGCTTTGTGATTGCTTTTTCTAGAACACCAATTGGTCTTTTGGTATTGGTAATTATTCCGGGTGGAATCATTGCTGCTGATGAAATAAAGAACATTTTTAAGAAACGTGAATAGGAGGGTAGCTTTAAGAATAGCTTTTTTCTTTATGATGTCTATTTTGCTTTTTAGCGGTGCCACTGATGCTGATATTTCTGACAGTGAGGTGAGCACGGGCAATACTTTTACTGCCACGACTTTGGATATTACCCAAAACCAGACTAGTAATAACCTGCCTATTTCTTCATTGTTTAATGTAACCTCATTGGTTCCTGGTGGTTTTGATATAAGGGCGATGAGAATACTGAAAGCAGGGAAGATGGATTTTAATTACCGAATAATTGCTAATAAAACAATTGGAGATGATAACTTTTGCCAATCTTTAACGCTGGTTCTTCTTCAAGACTGGCAGATTAAGTACGAGGGAGTGATGAATGACTTGGTTTTGGATGACAGGATTAACGAAAATGGGATTGACGACTGGATTATGCTGGTGAAACTTAGTAGCAATGACCAAGCTTTAGTTTTAAAGGAATGCCAATTTGACATTATCTTTAAGACCTGGAAGAATGACCCATATGAAACAAACGGGTTCTATGATGAAGAGATTATTACCAACCGAGTCACCAGTGGTAGCTGGGCAAATAATGAAGAATAGTATCCACGCCATATTAATTGTTTGGATTGTAGTTATAGCAATGTTAGATGTTGTAACCTCTGCTAAAAACTTACCAGGTGAAGTTAGGTTCTACACGATGGAATTAAATTCCATGGGTCCGGCTGTTCCGGCAAATAGTTTAATTCTTACTAAGCCATATCCTAATTATCTTGTTAATGAGATTATCACTTTTGAGTTCCCCGGTAGTAAAGAAACTGTAACTCACCGGATTGTTAACTTATATGAACAAAATAATCAAACCTATTATATTACCCAAGGGGATAATAATGAGGCGGTTGACAGAAGACTTATCCCTATAGAAAATATTTTTGGTAAAGCGACTGCTGTAATTCCTTTACTGGGGTGGTTGGTTAAGTTTGTAGACACAGAGCTGGGGCTTATATTACTGGTGGCCGTACCGGCAACCTTGGTGGTAAGAAGAGAAATTATGGTTATTAAAAGGGAGATTAAAAAAGGTATGCGTAAGGGTTAGGCACTTATCTTAGAAATTTTCCAGATGCCTTTTTCTCTAAATGCTGGAATTGTTTGGCGCTTGGCCTTGTTGAGTAAAATAGAAGTGGATTCTTTTTCTGCCTTGGCGTACTGAGATAGTTTTATAATGGTATTACCTTTAAGGTAAGCAATTCTTTTGTGCATTGATTCCAGTAATGCTAGGGTTAGTATTTTTTCCATAGATGTAGATTTTTGGCTATTTCGGTATTCGCCAAAGGATTTGTAGTATAGAGATTTTTCTTTATCGCGAATAATTATGGGCGGAAAGCCAAGCTGTGTTAACTGATAGTTAATAAGTACTCGACCAATACGACCGTTTCCGTCTATAAATGGGTGGATGTTTTCAAACTCTAGATGAAACTGGGCAATTTTTTCTAGAAAATATTTTCTGTGATCGCTTGAGTACTCAACAAGGACCGACTCTATCATTCTATCTATATGTTCTGGTGCGGGTGCAATATGCATACCTACCCTGACGTACTCGTTTTTCTTTCTAAATCTGCCGGATATGTTTTCGTTGATATTTTCAATAAGCATTTTGTGCAATAGCAGAATTAGATCTTTATTAATATCTTTTACAGTTACCTTGTTTTTTATATACTCGGAAACCCTGGCTAAGTTTTTGGCTTCAAAAATCTCTATAACAGAAACGTGACGTGAGGCTTCCATTTCCATTAAAATTTTTTCTGTTTCTGCTATGGTTAAGGTAGAACCCTCAATTGCGTTTGAGTTATAAACAGCCTCGGACAACTCTGTTTCAAATAAAATATCTAAAAGAGAGTCTTTACCCTTTTTCAAGGAGTCATAGTCTTTTTTAAGCCTGTTTATGTTTTGTCTGAGATTTTTAGTGATTGCCATGGATTTATTTTACTATATTCACGCTAAAATGTCAATATACCGTGAATTTATACTAAAAGTGGCACAAATTCACGTTTTAGGCGGTCTGGGGGTAGTGGCAGGTTTTGAATTTTTTGAGCGAACCGCACCAGCAAGGGTCGTTGCGACCAAGTTTTTTAGGTTTGGCCACCTCGGGAGAGGGAGTTGGTGGTGGAGTGGCGGGACGGGCTTGGATGCGGAAGATACGGCGGGCAATTTGACTGTCCATTTTGTTTAAGAGCGATTCGAACAAAGAGTAGGCTTCTTTTTTGTACTCTACTACCGGGTCTTTTTGAGCGTAACCTCTTAGACCGATGCCGTCCCGCAGTGAGTCTAGGGTGTCTAGGTGTTGCATCCAGAGCTCGTCGTAGGTTCCTAGTTGGACGAATTTTTCTGCTTCTCTGGTTGTTTCTTTACCCAACCCCAGCTCTTGCTCTTTTCTTGCTTGGGCTACTATGTTGTTGAATAATTTGTTAATTTCTTTTGGGGTTTGACCTACCAACCTTTTTTCTAAAGGATCAGCCGACTGAGGGTGTAGGGGTAAGATTAGCTGGAACTCTTTTATTAAACGATCGGCGTCATCTTTGGTTAACTTATCAAAATAGGGAACAAGAAGGTTGTCTACTTCTTGGGCAAGAAGTTCATCTGTCTCTTGCTTTAAACCGCTTGAGTCGTTTATTTTTTCTAGTATTTGTTGGCGTTTCTTGTAGAAAATGTCTCTGTGTTTGTTTAAAACGCCGTCGTACTCGACCACGTTTTTTCTTTGATCAAAGTGGAAAGATTCTACCTTAGCTTGGGCTGTTTCTATGGCTTTGGAAACCATACCTGCTTCTAGGGGTTGATCTTCCGGGACTTTTAGTAGATCCATTAACCTTGAAACACGGTCACCACCAAAGATACGCATAATATCATCCCCTAGTGAAACGTAAAAGCGTGACGATCCGGGGTCACCCTGACGGCCGGACCTGCCCCTGAACTGGTTGTCTATTCTTCTGGACTCGTGTCTGACGGCGCCAATAATATGGAGACCACCCAGCTTTACAACTTTTTGGTGTTCTTTTTGCCAATCGGCTTTGGTTCTACCAGACGGATCGCCACCCAAAACTATGTCTACTCCCCTGCCAGCTATATTAGTAGCCACGGTGACACCACCTACTCTACCGGCTTGGGAGATTATTTCTGCTTCGTTTTCGTGATTTTTAGCATTTAGAACTTGATGTTTTACTCTTTTCTTTTTTAGGAATTGAGTAATTATTTGGTTTTGGTCTATTGATTTTGTACCAATAAGAATGGGTTGGCCCTTTTTATTTCTTTCTATTATTTCTTGAACGATTTTGGAGTATTTAGCTGCCTGGGTTTTATAAACAATGTCTTGATTGTCCGTTCTTTGTACTGGTTGATTGGTGGGAATAACGACTACGTCTAGGTCGTAGATTTTTTTAAACTCTACTTTTTCGGTAACGGCGGTACCTGTCATGCCAGCCAGTTTTTGGTACATTCTGAAATAGTTTTGTAAAGAAATGGTGGCTAAGGTTTTTGATTCTTGCTGAATTTTTACGCCCTCTTTTGCCTCTATAGCTTGATGAAGTCCGTCGGAGTAACGCCTGCCGTACATTAACCTGCCGGTGTGTTCGTCTACTATTATTATTTGGTCATCTTTGACCACGTAGTCTTTGTCTTTGGCGAACAAGGTTCTAGATTTTAAGGCTTGCTCTATGTGGTGCAGGGTTTGGTAGTCTTGCTCGTATAAATTTTCTACTTTTAGAATTTTTTCTACTTTTCTTAGACCGTGGTCGGTAAGATTGACGGTTCTTTGTTTTTCGTCTAAGTCGTAATCGGTGTCTTTTGAGAGAGAGGTAATAAGTTGAGAGAATTGGTAGTATTTTTGGGTTGGTTCGGAGTCTGGGGCGGAAATAATTAATGGAGTTCTGGCCTCGTCTATTAAAATTGAGTCAACCTCGTCTACTATGGCAAAGTGGTGCTCACGCTGGACCTGGCCTTCTAAGCTTCTGGCCATGTTGTCTCTTAGATAGTCAAAACCAAACTCATTATTGGTGCCGTAGGTTATGTCTGCTTTGTAGGCCTCACGTCTAGAGCAAGGTTTTAGGTTATGTAGTCTTTTATCGTGGTGAGTTTTGTCTTGGTAGTCAGGATCGTAGATAGAAGCGGGCTGGTCTCCCTTGCCGGAATAGATCACACCGGTGGAAAGACCTAAAAGGTGAAAGGCTGGGGCCATCCAACCCGCGTCTCTTTGGGCTAGATAGTCGTTGACGGTAACCAGATGAACGCCGCGGCCGGTGAGGGCGTTTAAGGCAATGGCAAGAATGGCGGACAGGGTTTTACCCTCCCCTGTTTTCTGCTCGGCAATTTTTCCCTGGTGAAAAGCAATGGCGGCCATGAGTTGAACGTCGAAGGCGCGCATACTTGTAGTTCTTTTGGCGGCTTCACGGGTAAGTGCGTAAACTTGAGGCAAGATATCGTCTAATGTCTTGCCTTGAGATAATTCTTTTTTTAACTTGCCTATTTCTGCCTTGAGTTGACTGTCCTTAAGCTTAGACACACCCGATTCAAGATTGTTAATAAGGTCAACGGTTGCTTGGAATTTGCTTAGGTCTTTTTGATTTGAGTCAAAGAGGCCTTTTAGTTTTTGGAACATTGTAGTAATTATAACGCGTTCTTGTCATTCTGGCTTATCCAGAATCGATTCTGGATGCGTTCGAAGACTCACTTACCAGAATGACGAAAAAAGGAGATGACTAGATTGGAGGGGGTGCGGCAAGTGGTGGTAGTGAAGAATTTGTTTAGTTTTTTTAAGAATTCAAGGGTTTTTTGCTTGTGATTGTCCCAGAATAAACGGTTTATAAGCACTACATGGCCAATTTTTTTTAAGGTTTTTAAGAATTTTATGTCTTCAAATACAGTGGGGATTCTGTAGCCCTGGTAGCAATCTACCAGGATTAAATCGTACACCTCCCTGTCATTCCCGCGCAGGCGGGAATCCATAACAAACTTTTCTGCGTCTTGGTTGATTATTTTTAAGTTGGGGATTTTACCTATTCCAAAGTACTCCTTGGCTATTTTTATGACCACGGGGTCTATTTCTACACCTGTCATTTTGGCTTTGGGCCATTTTTTACTTATTACCTTGGCAACAGAGCCAGCACCAAAACCCAAAATCAAGACAGAAGAAAAACACACTTCCGAAGTGTGTTTTTTTAGGGCTTTGGCCCAGATTTTTTCTATTACTTGACCGGACTGGGTTAGATTTCCCATGTCTAGTCTTAGTTGGCCAGAAAAATTAACCAGTTGGATTTTGGTGTTGAATTTTGACTTGAAGGTTTTGATTACTTCTGGGGCAAAGTATGCTTTTACAGACATGTTAGTTTGACTCTTGGCGGATTTTGGTGGCTAGGTTGGCCCAGACTTGGTAACGAGCTTTTATTTTACTACTGGTTATTTTAGCGGGGACGACGTTTTCTGCTGTAAAAGCATGGTTTAGCAAAGCGGCGGCGGCCATGTCTCTTTCTATTATTGAGTCGGCACCAGAAAGAATAACTACTACACTCACACTTTCTCTTTCGGCGGTAACTATGGTGGAATAACCGGCGTTTTCTGTGTAGGCAATTTTTAAACCGGTTACACCCGGGTAGACGCCAAGTAAGCCGTTCCAGTTGGGAAGATAGTAGTGATCATGAAATTGGGTTTTTTCTATATCTTGGTTGTCTGAGACGGCACTTTTAAGTATTTCTGGATAATTTTGTTGCACGTTGTGGATAAGTTTGGCTATGTCTTCTAAATTTGAGTACTGTTTTTGATCATCTAGTCCGTCTGGGTTGGTAAATCGGCTGTTTGTCATGTTTAAGTTTTGAGCTTTTTTGTTCATTAAATCAACAAAATCGGTAAGAGGTTCACCATATAGGCTGGCAACCCCCTCGGCTAAGGTTTGAGCGGCGTCGTTGGCCGATGTAGCTACGGAGGCTCTAACCAAATCGCTTACCGTTAACTGTTCGCCTGGTTTTAAACCTAAAATTGTAGGGACTTTGTTAACACTGTTTACGGTAGCAGTTATATATTGCTCAGGATTAACTAAATCTAGAGCAACCTGTGTGGTTAGTAATTTGGTAAAGGAGGCTGGTGAGAAAGATTTTTGTTGATTTTTAGCGGCGTAAACTATTTGAGTTTCAGAGTTATATGAGAGATAGCGCGGAATGTTATTTAAGCTTGGTAGTGTTTCTGATTTAGAGTAATCTAAATTTTGAACTTTAGATATTTTTGGGAGAATTTTTGAGGTTAAGTCGAGTGAATGGGAACTTTTGGGAGAAATCAAGCTGGGTGAAAAAAAGAAATACAAGAAATAAGCAACACCTATAAGACTAATTAGAAATAGCAACAGGGAGGGAAGTTTATTTAACTTTATTTTCACCATTAATTACTTCTTTACCCATGTAAGGCACTAAGACTGGGGGGACTTTAATAGAACCGTCTTCTTGTTGATATGTTTCCCAAACAGCTATAAGAGCTCTAACTGAAGGTAGGGCGGTGTTGTTTAACATATGAACAAACTTGGTTTCGCCCTTACTGGTTACGTATTTGATATTGGCTCTTCTTGCTTGAAAATCGGTCATGATGGAGTCTGAGCCGGTTTCACCGTAACTGTTTCTGCCAGGCATCCAGGTTTCTAGGTCATATTTTTTGGCTTGTGGCTCCCCCATGTCACCAGTACACATAAGCATAACTTGATAATGCAAACCTAGGTCTTGTAAAATTTCTTCTGAGAATTCTAGCATTTTTTCGTGCCATTTTATTGATTCGTTTAGATCATTCTTACAAATTACTACTTGTTCTATTTTAGTGAACTCGTGGACTCTGTAAAAACCTTTGGTGTCTTTACCGTAGTTGCCTATTTCTCTTCTATAACAGGGCGAGTAGCCTACCATTTTTATGGGTAGATCCTTTTCTTTAAAGGTCTCACCAGCATACATGGAAACCAGTGGAACCTCGGCAGTTCCGGATAGGAAGTATTCATTGTCTGGATCGGTTTCGTCTGATGCCAACTTGTAAGCTTCTGATTCGCCCCAAGGAAAGTGGCCGGAATTAATAAATGTCTGTCGTTTAGTTATTACTGGAGGGATGATTGGGGTGTAACCTTTTTCTACAAATTTTTTCAAGGCAAACTGCATCAGGGCGTTTTGCATTAAGACAGCGTCATTTTTTAGATAGTAACCTCTAAACCCAGCTACCTTGGATCCCCGTTCCAAATCGAGCATGTTTAAGTTTGTACCAAGTTCAATGTGGTTTTTGGGCTTAAAATCAAACCTTGGTTTCTCACCCCAAGTTTTAACTTGTCTATTGCCAGATTCGTCCTTGCCAATTGGCACGTCGTCTAGTGGAACGTTAGGAACCTGAAGCATAAGCTGTCCAAACTCTGTTTCTGTTTGCTTTAGTTGTGGTTCAATGTCTTGTAGGGCTTTTTTTTGCTCGGCGGCTTTTTTTAAAAGATCATCAGTTCTTTTTTGTTTAAGTTTATCGTTTAGAGTATTTCTTTGAGCACGTAAGACTTGGACAGTACCCATTAGCTGACGGCGTTTTATGTCTATTTCTAGTAGATTACCAACCACCTTGGGGTTTAGACCCTTATTGGTGCAGGCTGTCTCTACCTTTTTTTTATTTTCTCTAATAAAATTAATATCAAGCATATTCTGTAGTATATCACTAGTGTTTTTTGAGTATTGACAACATGTTGTACAACATGTTACTATTAATGTATGCTAAGAACATATTTATATATTCCCCAAGACCTAAATACAAAAATAAACACTTTGTCCGCAAACCAAAAGGTAAGCAAAGCAGAACTGATTCGACAAGCTTTAAGGGCGGGCTTAAAAAGGTTAGATACAGGAACTTCTAGTTCTGTTGAGTTATTATTAAAATTGAAAGACATAGGGGGTAGGCATGATTTAAAAGGGCCTGCTGATTTAACCAAAAACATGGATAACTATTTATGGAAAGCAAAGTAGGCAGACTTTTAATAGTGGTGGATGCCGATGCAATTGTGGCTCAAGTTTTTAAAGGAGATTCTAACCATGCGCGAGCAACAGAAATTGTCCAAAAACTAATGAAGGCTGGGGTAAAAATTATCTACCCCGTAACGGCTGTGTGTGAAGCCGTGACCGTAATTCAAAGAGTATTAGGTAGTAAGATAGTGGCGCGCGAAACAGCTAAACTTTTTACCGAGTCTGACACCAGTGTGGTAAATGTGAATGGAGAAATTTATTTTAAGGCCGTAAGTAAATATTTTTCAAATGCAGTAAGCAAAAAAGATACTATTTTTGACTGTTGCGTGGCAGCAGTTGCTGATGAATACCAAGCTGACGCTATTTTCAGCTTTGATGCTTTTTATAAGAAAAAGGGCTTTGTTCTTGCCTCTGAGCTAGTT
>Ga0180009_10000414_pt1 | contig 60678 bp, 64 predicted proteins | sample OS_PC_MetaG_FD_123537 | JGI IMG/M metagenome (GOLD analysis project Ga0180009, IMG submission 123537) | Groundwater microbial communities from the Aspo Hard Rock Laboratory (HRL) deep subsurface site, Sweden - OS_PC_MetaG | ecosystem: Environmental > Aquatic > Deep subsurface > Groundwater... | reverse complement strand
CGGGTGCAGGATGAGCGTTATTTTCGTTATCTGATGAAAGCTACCAAAAGAATGCTTATGTCCAGCCCGATTTCTGAGCTGGCCGGAGCAATAGCCACAACCTTGATTATGGTTATTTGGGGTAAAGAGTTGATAGAGGGCAATATCTCTTTTGGCGGCTTTGGCGTAGTCATGGCATCACTGATGTCTTTGATGCAGCCGCTTAAAAAATTAACCGAAGTCCATTTTATTACCCAGCAGGGCCTGGCAGCTAATAAGCGTATTTATGAAATACTTGATGCCGAGGTTTCGGTTAAAGATTTCCCCGGAGCGCCTAACCTCGGCCTTTTAACCAAGGGTATTGTTTTTGAGAATATTTGGTTTAGATATGAAGAATCTTCGGACTATGTGTTAAAGGGCCTGGAGCTTGAAGTCAAAAAAGGAGAATTGATAGCTATTGTCGGGCCTTCCGGTGCCGGAAAGACTACTTTAGCAAATTTAATCCCGCGTTTTTATGATCCTTCCAAGGGCAAGATAATTTTTGACGGCCGGGATGTTAAGGAATTTAATCTAAAATCTTTACGTTCCCTGATCGGCATGGTGACTCAGGAGATGATTCTTTTTAATGATACTATAAAAGCAAACATAGCTTACGGTAACCAGGATACTTCTCAAGAAGAGATCCAGGATGCAGCCCGAAAAGCCTCAGCTCATGATTTTATTATGAATTTGCCGCAAAAATACGAAACGGTTATCGGTGACCGGGGTTTCAGGCTTTCCGGCGGAGAAAAACAGCGGGTCGCTATTGCCCGGGCTATTCTTAAAGATGCGCCGATCTTGATCTTAGATGAAGCAACCAGTAATCTTGATTCAGCCTCAGAGCAGCTGGTAAAAGAGGCGCTTTATGTGCTGATGCAGGGAAAAACCTCTTTTGTCATTGCTCACCGGCTTTCTACGGTGCAGAAGGCCGACCGGATAATAGTTCTAGATAAAGGCAATATTGTAGGAATGGGGACGCATTCCAGCCTGATCGAGACCAATCCCCTTTACAAGAATCTCTACGATTTACAGTTTAATGCCTGACATTTATTACTATAATATATTATTGAATATATTACGAAATATGATATACTTTGAGGCGAGATTTCCGGAAAAGGAAACCGCTGGCTTAAGGATAAAAACTCATAAATATTAGCTTAGAAGGAGGAATAAAAGAATGGCATTACCCGATATTATTAAAAACCTGTTAGAAAGTGGGGTCCATTTCGGCCACTTGAGCAAACACTGGAACCCTAAAATGAAAAAGTTCATTTTTGGGAAGAAGAAGAACGTTTATATCATTGATTTAGAAAAAACTGCCCAGAAGCTGGAGGAAGCAAAAGATTTTATGAGAGAAAAGGCGAAGCTGGGGGAGAGGATTCTTTTTGTGGCTACAAAAAAACAGCTTCGTGACCAGATGAGGCAGATGGCGACTTCTTGCAGTATGCCTTATGTGGTAGAAAGATGGGTTGGTGGGCTGCTGACCAATTTTGGAACGGTAAGAACCCGGATAAATAAATATCTTGAACTTATTGAGAAACGAGAGAAAGGAAAATTTGATACCATGGTTAAAAAAGAAGTTGTTTTACTTAACCGTGACATTGAACGAATGGCGAAGATCTACAGCGGGGTTACTACCATGGACAGCCTTCCCGGCTGTGTTTTTGTGGTTGATCCTAAAAAGGAATCTGCCTGTATAAGAGAAGCTCAGAAGTTGTCCATACCGGTTGTAGCTTTAATCGATACTGACGCTAATCCTGAAGTGGTCGATTACCCTGTGCCAGGCAACGATGATTCAATAAAGTCGGTAAAGTGTGTGACTTCTTCTTTGGTTGAAGCGATCAAGGAAGGCATTGAAAAAGCTAATGAATTAGTTGAAAGCGTAAAAAAAGATCAAGCCGAAAAGACACCGGCTGCAGATGTTGCTGCCGTTGATCAAGAAAAGATAGAAGAAAACCAAGATCAGAAAGAAGAAAGCAAGGGATAGTTAAAACCCAGCTTGCTTAGATATTAACAACTTTAAGGAGGAGACCGATGAGTCTAACCGACATTAAGAAATTAAGAGATATGACTTCTTTAGGAGTTAACGATTGCAAAGAAGCCCTTTCGGAAGCCAAAGGCGATTTCGATAAAGCTTTGGTGATTTTAAGAAATAAAGGCGGCCAGACTATGGCTAAGAGAAGTTCCCGGTCTGCCCAGCAGGGGCGCATAGATTCTTACATCCATTTTGGCGCAAACTTGGGGGTTTTAGTCGAGGTAAACTGTGAGACTGATTTCGTTGCTCGCACCGAGGTGTTTAAAACCTTTGTTAAGGATGTCGCTATGCAAATAGCTGCGGCCAGTCCTGAGTATGTGAATAAAGAGGATATCCCCGAAAAAACCTTATCAGCTATTAGAGATAAAGAAGCTTACTGTAAACAGGTTTGTCTTATGGAACAGCCTTTTGTGAAAGATAACAAAATCACTATTTTTGATTACCTTCGGGAAGTGGTGTCTAAGACCGGAGAAAAGGTAATGGTTAAAAGGTTTGTTCGTTTTGCTCTGGGAGAAGAGGTTTAAACAGAAAATTTCGGATCGCTAAATGAAAGCTAAGTACAAAAGAATTCTTCTGAAATTAAGCGGAGAGGCATTTCAAGGCAAGTATTCTCATGGTATTGATAGTTCAGTTTGTGCGCATCTAGCCAGGCAGATCAAAGAGATCGTAGAGTTTGGTGTTGAGACTGCTTTAGTGGTCGGTGCCGGCAATATCTTTCGCGGTATGCCTAAGTCTTCGGAGTTTGCGATGCAAAGGACGGTTGCTGATTATATGGGCATGTTGGCAACGGTTTTAAACGGTTTGGCTTTACAAAATGCTTTGGAAAATCAAGGCATTCCTACCAGGGTCATGACTGCCATTGAGATGGAACGGGTGGCCGAGCCATATATCCGCCGCCGGGCAGTCCGGCATCTTGAGAAAAAACGAGTGGTTATTTTTGTTGCCGGAACTGGCAATCCTTACTTTACTACTGACACTGCCGCGGCTTTGCGGGGAGTTGAGATCGGAGTGGATGTCTTATTGAAAGGGACAAAGGTCGACGGTGCCTATTCATCGGACCCGCTTAAAGACGATAAAGCTCAAATGTTTAAGAATTTAAAATACATGGAAGTAATCAATAAACAATTAAAAATAATGGATTCAACGGCAATCACTTTGTGTATGGAGAATAAACTGCCGATAATCATTTTTAATTTTTTAAAACCGGAAAACCTAAAAAAAGTAGTCTGTGGCGAAGACTTGGGTACTCTCATAGCGTAAGAGGAGGAACTATGATGGCGAAACAGGTTTTGGAGGCAATAGAGAACACTATGAAAAAGGCTATTGAGGCTACCAAAAGGGAGTTAGCCGAGTTGCGTTCAGGCCGGGCTAATCCTAAAATGGTCGAAGGAATAAGGGTTAACTATTATGGAACTCCCACTTTGCTTAAAGAATTAGCTACCATCGGAGTTCCCGAAGCCAGAATGGTAGTGATACATCCTTATGATCCTACCTCATTAAAAGAGATAGAGAAAGCAATTTTACAATCAGAATTGGGAATTACTCCGGTTTGCGACGGAAAACTTCTCCGGTTAATAGTGCCACCGTTGTCTGAAGAACGGCGCCAGGATTTGATAAAAATAGTAAAAAAAGTCATAGAGGAAGGCAAGGTGTCGGTGAGAACCGTGAGAAGAGACGGTAAAGAGGAAATAAAGCAGTTTGAGAAAGACAAAAAGATTTCCGAGGATGAACGTTTCCAATCTGAAGAAGAGCTTCAAAAGCTCACTGATAAATATATTAAGGATCTCGATAAGATTCTTGAAGAAAAAGAAAAAGAGTTGAAAGAATTTTAATCATGGGCCGCTAGCTCAGTTGGTAGAGCACCGCCCTTTTAAGGCGGGTGTCCCCAGTTCGAGCCTGGGGCGGCTCATAATTTGTCTGCCGCGGTGGCGGAATTGGCAGACGCGCATGGCTTAGGACCATGTCCTGTAAGGGGTGGGAGTTCAACTCTCCCCCGCGGCATGATTCTATATTGCGGGGGTAGCTCAATTGGCTAGAGCGTCACGTTGCCAACGTGAAGGTTGAGGGTTCGATTCCCTTCCTCCGCTTATTTAGGATAATATGAATGTTTTAGATTATTTAGATTCTGAATGTATCCTGTTGGATGTAAAAGCCAAGAATAAAAAAGCGGCGATTTCGCTTATTGTTGATCACCTTGTCCAGAAAAAAAAGATCGCTAAAAAAGATAAACCAGCTGTTGTTCGCGCCATATTCCGCCGGGAAGAAATGGGCTCGACTGCAATCGGAAACCACATAGCTTTTCCTCATGCCCGGGTCAGTTCAGTTAAAGATATCGTCATCTGTTTAGCGGTTTCAAAAGAAGGGATTGATTTTGATTCCTTAGATCAAGAACCGGTGAATATAATCGCTTTGCTCCTGTCTAATCAGAGTGAAGCCGGTTTACACCTTAAAATGCTGGCTTTTCTGGCCCGGATGTTGCGGGATAAATATCTGGTCCAGAGATTAAAAACTGCAAAGGAGCGGCCGGAAGTCGTTGCTCTCTTACGTCAACAGCAGCAGGCTATAGGTTAAAGACGGATCGTTAACAAAAAATATGAAGAAACTTATAAAAATGATACGTTGGCTTTATCCGGGATTGCGGATAAAGCGTTGGCTGATTCTTTTAGTACTAAGTATATTTTTTGTAATTTTTTCTGCGGTCCGTTTTGTCTACGATAGTGACCCGTTGTTGCGGGTATTTGATGTTGTTTTATTCGTTTTTTCTTTCTCAGTATTTGTCGCTGGCGTAAAGTTGTTGATTGAGAGTTTTTTTGAAGCGATTTATCCTGGTAAGAACAAAGAGCTTATCGATATAATTTATGAAAAACGTTTTTTGTCTAAAGGCCCAAAAATAGTCGCTATCGGTGGAGGCACTGGGCTTTCTACGCTTCTTGAAGGATTGAAGGAATATACCGCTAACATAACTGCGATAGTGACAGTCGCTGATGAAGGCGGTTCTTCCGGGCGCTTGCGTGAGGAATTCGGGATTCTTCCCCCGGGCGATATACGCAACTGCCTGGTTTCCTTAGCTGAAGTCCCTAAGATGATGAGGGATTTATTTCAATACCGTTTTCAAGAAGGCGATGGTATCAAAGGGCACAGCTTCGGCAATCTTTTTATTACTGCGATGACTCAAGTCACCGGTAGCTTTAAGGATGCCATAGAGGAATCAAGTATTGTTTTGGCTATTCGGGGAAGAGTTTTGCCATCCAGCCTTGATCGGATTCGCCTCAAGGCAGAGTATAGTGACGGAACCACTAAAGAAGGGGAAGATAAAATTCCCGATGAAGACAAGTCAATAAAAAGGATTTCTCTTCTTCCTCAAGATGCCAAACCGAATCCGGAAGCTATTGAGGCGATCCGGGAAGCCGAGATCATAGTGTTGGGCCCAGGAAGCTTATTTACCAGTGTTATTCCTAATCTTTTGATCAGCCAGATCAGCGAAGAGATTGCCAAACGGGATGTGATGAAATTATACATTTGCAATGTTATGACTCAAAACGGCGAAACCAATGGCTTTACCGCTTTTGACCATCTTGATGCAATCATTTCGCACGTTAAGAAAAATTTGTTTAACGTTTGCCTGGTTAATTCCGGGCGTCTTGAGCACCGGCTTTTGGTTAAGTATGCCCAGGAGAAGTCTTTTCCGGTTATTTTTGACCGGGAGCGGTTTAAAAAAAGAGGGATAAGCATTTTTGAAGCCAGTGTCGTAAGTTCAAGTAATTACCTGCGACACGATTCACAGAAACTGGCTAAAGAAGTTATTAATATTTATAATTATCGTAAACGCCGATGGAACGTTTGGAAGAACAAATAACTGTGAACAAAGAGCATGGTTTACATGCCCGGCCAGCGACTATCTTTGTCCAATTGGCCAACAAGTTCAATTCTTCGATCAGGCTGGATAAAGCCGGCGAAGCAGTTGACGGCAAGTCAATAATTGCTATTTTAAGTTTAGGAGTCAATAAAGGGATGCAGGTGAATTTGATTGTTGAAGGTAGTGATTCAGAAGAAGCTATGCAGGAACTTAAAAAATTTTTAGAGGCCGAAGATGATTAAATTAAAAGGTATTGCTGTTTCAGGAGGAGTCGGTATCGGGACAGTTTTGGTCTTGAGAAAGGATGAATTCTCGATTCCTAAGCGAAAGATTTCTCATGATGAGATTTCCCGGGAGATCTACCGGTTGGAAGAGGCTTTGATCGAGACTCGCCGCCAAATCTCGCAACTTCAGAAGAATATTTCCAAAGATATCGGTTTTGATCACGGCCGGATCTTTGAGGCCCATTTTCTTGTTCTTGAAGACAGGGTGCTCATCGAAGATGTCATTAAGCAGATCAAGATCAGGAAAGTTAATGTTGAATATGCTTTCTCTCAAAGCATTAAAAAATATGTCGATACTTTACTAAAACTTAATGACGAATATCTGCGTGAAAGAGTCGTCGACATTGAGGATATTGCCCGCAGAGTCTTGCGGACAATGTTGAAAGAAAAAGCAGTGGCTTTAAGTGACCTTAAAGAAAAGGTGGTTATTGTAGCCCATGATTTGGCGCCGTCGCAGACTGCGTCATTGCCTAAAGATAATGTGTTGGGGTTTGTTACTGAGATTGGTGGGAGAACTTCTCATACCGCGATTATTGCCCGTACTTTGAGGATACCGGCAGTAGTCGGTTTGGAATCGGCTACCGAGAATATTAAATCCGGAGACAAAATCATCGTTGACGGGTCATCCGGCGAGGTGATTGTCCAGCCTACCGAGAAGATCCTTAAACAATATCAAAAGAGGTCCACGCTTTACACCAAAGAGATCAAATCGATCCACATCTCTAAGATTTTAAGGCCGCGGACCAAGGATGGGAAGGAAACCATAGTTTCTGCCAATATTGAACTTCCCGAAGAAATACCTTTGATCAAGCAATACGGAGCAGAAGGCATCGGCCTTTATCGGACCGAATATATATTTTTAGGTAGAAGAGACCTTCCTTCGGAAGAAGAACAATACGAAGCTTACCGGACAGTAGCTAAAAAGGTCAAACCGCACGGAGTGGTTTTCAGGACTATTGATATCGGAGGTGATAAGTTTCTTTCGCGTCCAGAAGTCCCTAAAGAGATGAGCCCTTTTTTAGGCTGGCGGGCTATTAGATTTTGCCTGGCCCGGCCGGAAGTATTCAAAGCCCAGCTGCGGGCTATGCTCAGGGCTTCGGCTGAAAAAAATGTCAATATAATGTTTCCGATGATTTCCGGTATCGAAGAATTGCGGCAGGCGAAAAATATTTTAGAGCAGTGTAAGGAAGAATTAAAACAGGAAGGCAAGTCTTTTGATGATAAAGTACCGGTGGGCACGATGATCGAAGTTCCTTCAGCAGCCTTAACTGCTGATGCTTTGGCTAAAGAAAGTGCTTTTTTCAGTATCGGCACCAATGATTTGATCCAGTATTCTTTAGCTGTTGACCGGGCCAACGAAAAGGTGGCTTATCTTTACGAACCGGGGCACCCGGCAGTATTGAAGTTGATAAAGCAGGTTATCGATGCTGCTCACGATAATAATATTTGGGTCGGGATGTGCGGCGAGATGTCCGGAGAGCCGATTTTTGCTGTTTTACTTTTAGGTATCGAGTTGGACAAATTCAGCATGTCTGCTCCTCAGATACCCAAGATAAAAGAGTTGATAGCCAATGTTACCTTCAAGGATGCCCAGCGGATAGCCCGCGAAGCTTTAAAGCTTTTAACCGCAAAGGAAGTGGAGAAGTATCTCCAGGAGGAGTTAAAAAACATTTTGGGCGATAACTTTTATCATATTTTAATGATTTGAAGATGAAAGTAGTAGTTTTAGCCGCTGGTTACGGAACGAGGTTATATCCTTTAACACGTCATTTGGCTAAGCCGTTGATCCCGATAAACAAAAAGCCGATGATCAATTTTCTTTTTGAGAAAATAGCGGCTTTGGAAAAGGAATTTACGGTAGATGAGATACGGGTCGTAGTAAATAAAAAATTCTATAAGGATTTTTTGAACTGGAAAAAACGCTTTAAGATAAAAGCCAAGATCCTCAATGACGGTTCGATGAGCCCCGATGACCGGCTGGGAGCAATAAAAGATATGAAATTCGCCTTTAGAAACACCAAGACTGATTGGCTGGTTTTAGGCGGTGATAATTTATTTGATGATAACCTTTTCGGTTTTTTAAAGTTTGCCAAAAAAAAGAGCCCGGACCCATCGATCGGTTTGTACGATATTAAATCTAGATTAGAGGCTAAACGTTTCGGAATAGTCAAGTTAAACCAAGCCCGCAGGATTGTTGATTTTGAGGAAAAGCCAAAAAAACCGGCTTCGACCCTGGCCGCTTCCTGTATATATTTTTTCCCCAGGCAGTCCTTAAGGCTACTTGATCAGTTTGTACGCCAAAACCAGAATGTTGACGCTTCAGGACGTTATATAGCCTGGTTGGCTAAAAAAGCTAAAGTGTTTGGTTATATTCTCAAAGGCCGCTGGGTTGATATCGGGCATTTTAATTCTTTAAAACTGGCCGAGAAGATTTTTAAATAAAGGAAGGTAACACATGAAGTTAAAAAAACTGAGAAAAAAAATCGATCAGATCGATAAAAGATTAGTCGAGCTCCTGAATCAACGGGCCGAGGAAGTCATCCAGGTGAGCCTATTGAAAAAAGCTAAAAAACTTTCGCTTTATTCTCCGGAAAGAGAAGCCAGCCTGCTTAAAAACCTCAAAAAAATAGACAGCGGCCCTTTAGCCGGGGAGGATATCGAAAATATCTTTCGGGAGATTCTATCTGCCTGCCGGTCTCAGCGGCATAGCCTTAAAGTAGCTTATTTAGGGCCTCAAGGGACTTTCACTCATCTGGCAGCGATTAAAAAATTCGGTAAAAAACCCGACTTTATTCCTGTAGGCACCATCAGTGATGTTTTTGAAAGTGTAGATAAGCAGCAGGCTGAGTACGGGGTGGTTCCGATTGAAAATTCTACCGAAGGTGTAATCAACTACACTTTAGATATGTTTTTCGATTCAAATCTAAACATTTGTGCTGAAGCAACTTTAAATATTTCACACGCCCTTTTAGGCCGGAATTTAAAAAGCATCAAGAGGATTTATTCTAATCCCCAAGTATTTCCTCAGTGCCGCAACTGGGTAGGGCGTTACTTAAAAGGAGCAGAACTTGTCCCAGTGAGCTCTACTGCTAAGGCTGCCCAGGAGGCTAAGAAAGACCATCGAGGTGCCTGTATCGGCAATAAGATTTTAGCTAATCTTTATGGGCTTAAAGTTTTAGCTTCTTCGATAGAAGATTTATCGAATAACTATACCCGGTTTTTAGTGATTGCCAGAAAGGACAGTCCGCCTTCAGGGAAAGATAAAACTTCGATTTTATTTTCGATAAAGGATAGAGTAGGGGCTTTGCATGATATTTTGGCTTCTTTCAAGGAATCTGGTATCAATCTTACCAAGATAGAATCTCGGCCGTCTAAGAAAAAGGCCTGGGAATACTATTTTTTTGTTGATTTTCAGGGCCATCACAACTCCCCGTCTGTCCAGAAGGCCTTAAAGAAATTAGCCAGAAGATGCTCATTTGTTAAGATCCTGGGCTCTTATCCTCGCGAAAATTAAGATTAATAAAATCATGAAAACCTATCGTTGCGCGTTGGAGAAAATTAACAGCTATAAGCCGGGCAAGCCGATTGAAGAAGTAAAGAGGGCTTTGGGGTTGGAGGAGGTCTATAAGCTGGCCTCTAACGAGAATCCTTTTGTGCCCTTTTTTATCCGTAAAGCGATTAATAATGAGCTTAAGAATATTAATCGCTATCCGGAAAGCGGGTCATTCTATTTAAGGCAGAAGCTGGCTAAGAAATTAAAGGTTTGTCCTGAGCAGTTGGTTTTTGGTAATGGTTCTGATGAGCTGATCGTTCTAGCTCTGAAAGCTTATATTGAAAAAGGCGATGAAGTGGTTGTTTCTTTTCCGACTTTTTTGATTTATGAAATCCAGGCCAAAATAGCCGGAGCCAAAATTCTGCGGGTCCCGGCAGTTAATTTGGCTTATGATTTGGAAAAAATAGCTAAAAAAGTAACCAAAAACACTAAAATTATTTTTATCGCTAATCCTGATAACCCTACCGGGACCTATCTTAATCGCTGCCAGGTAGAAAGATTCTTGGCTAAGATTCCTAAAAGGGTTTTAGTTTTTTTTGATGAAGCTTATTTTGAATTTGTGCCCGGAGATTTCCCGCAAACCCTTAAAATTTTAAAGAAAAGAGGTAATATTATTGTGGCCCGTACCTTTTCCAAAGCTTATGGGTTAGCCGGCCTGCGTATTGGTTACGGAGTAACTACTAAAGAAATCGCTGCAGTTTTAAATAAGATCCGGGAACCTTTTAATATCAACCGTTTCGCCCAGGTAGCAGCTTGGGAACTTTTAAATAACCAAAGTTTTGTACGAAAAACAGTTAGCTATGTAAATCAGGAAAAAAAATACCTTTACCGGGAATTGGCAAAGTGCGATCTTTCGTTTATTGCCAGTGCGACTAATTTTGTAGTAGTTAATTTCAAGAAAAATACCGAGAGTTTGAATACGTATTTATTATCTAAAGGAGTTATTATCCGTGAGCTTTCCGGTTGGGGTTTACCTAGCTATTTTCGAGTAACTATAGGATTAAAAAAAGAAAATAAAAAATTCATTAAACATTTAAAAGAATATATTGGAAGGAGTCGGCAATGATTATAGTATTTAAAAAAGGCGCCACTGAGCAGGAAGTAGGAAATCTTATAAAGCGTATTGAGCAATTAGGCTTAAAGGCTATGATTTCCAAGGGGGCTGAGCGGACTATCGTCGGGGTTATCGGCCCAGAAGATGTGATCCGACTGCAGCCTTTAGAAGTATTTCCCGGAGTGGAAAAGGCCATACAGGTACTTTCACCTTACAAACTGGTTTCCCGGGAATTTAAAAAAGAAGATAGTGTGATCGATGTAGGTAAAGGGGTCAAGGTCGGTTCCCGAAAGATCGCTGTTATTGCTGGGCCCTGCTCGATAGAAAGCGAAGACCAACTCAATGTAGTTGCTAAAGCAGTCAAAGAGGCCGGTGCTTCTATTTTAAGAGGAGGAGCTTTTAAGCCTCGCACCTCTCCTTATAATTTTCAAGGTTTAGGAGAAGGAGGTCTGAAGTTGCTAAAAGCTGCTTCAGATAAGTTTTCTATGGTTACGGTTACCGAAGTAATGGATCCCAGGGATGTCGAGTTGGTAGCCAAATATGCCGATATTTTGCAGATCGGAGCCCGGAACATGCAGAATTTTAATCTTTTGCGGGAAGTAGGCCAGACTAAAAAGCCGGTTATTCTAAAGCGGGGTTTAAGCGCCACCATAAAAGAGTTGTTGATGAGCGCTGAGTACATATTGAGTGAAGGAAATTTCAATGTGATTCTTTGTGAGCGGGGCATACGTACTTTTGAAGATTACACCCGTAACACTTTAGATATCAGTGCAGTTCCGGTAATAAAGATGTTGTCTCATCTGCCGATCGTGGTTGATCCTTCGCATGCTGCCGGAAAGTGGGGCTTGGTCAATCCTTTAAGCAAAGCAGCGGTTTCAGCTGGCTGCGATGGCCTTTTGATCGAAGTCCATCCTAACCCTCAGGAAGCATTAAGCGATGGTCCGCAGCAGTTGTTACCGGAAAATTTTTCCAGTTTGATGAAAGAACTTTCCAGAGTGGCTCAAGCAGTCGGCAGGCAAATATAATGGATTTAGCCAAAGTTAAAAAAATAGCGATAATTGGCGTTGGTCTGATGGGTGGGTCTTTAGCTTTGGCTTTAAAGAAAAAATTCCCTAAGTTGACTGTTTGGGGTTTTGCCCGCAGCCAGGCTTCCTACCGTAAACTTAAGCGGCTGGGTTTCTTAGACAAGGTTGAAACCGATCTAGCTAAATTGGTCAGCGATTCAGAGCTGATAGTCTTCGGTTTGCCGGTTGAGGCTATCTCTGTTTATCTTAAAAAAATATCGCCTTTTTTAAAAAAAGGAACGGTTATCTTTGATTTAGGAAGCACTAAGAGCTTGATTCAGTCTCAAGCCAAAAAAGTTTTACCTTCGGAAACTGTTTTTGTTGGCTGTCATCCGTTAGCCGGCAGTGAAAAAAGCGGCGCTGAACACAGTTTGAGCACCCTTTATGCTGGGTCGATTTGTTTTATAACTTCAGCCAAGAGTAAAACTACCCGGACAGTTAAAAGCCTTTGGGAAAGCCTGGGTTGCCGGGTCATCTTTATCGATCCGAACAGCCACGATCGGATCCTTTCGGCGATATCCCATTTGCCGCATCTTTTGTCTTTTTCCCTGGCTGATTTTGTCCCTAAAAATTATTTGGAATTTGCCACTCCCAGTTTTAAAGATTTAACCAGAATCGCTAACTCTCCGGCTTCGGTCTGGGCGGATATTTTTCTGGCGAATCGCAAGAATATACTTAAGGATTTAGAAAAATACCTTAAACTTTTGAAGCAATACCGAGAAAAGTTAAAACATTCCGATAAAACAGCAATTATAAAGTTAATCGATAAAGCAAACCTTAAACAAAAAAGAGTCAGATGATTATCGCCATTGACGGGCCGGCTGGTTCAGGCAAGACCACAGTAGCCCGCTTGCTTGCCGAAAAATTAAAAATATTTTATCTGGATACCGGGGCTACCTACCGGGCTTTGACTTATGCCGCTTTAGAGCGAAAAGTTGACGCTGATGATCCGCAAGCCCTGGGAGATTTGGCTCGAAGCCTTAAATTTACTGTCGAGGGCAGCAGGGTCTACCTTGACCAGGAGGATATCAGCCAACAGATCAGGCATCCCCGTATCGATAAAGCCATATCTAAAATTGTATCTTACTCCCAGGTCCGTCAGGTTATTGTAGAGTTGCAGCGTAAACTCACCCAAGGAAGAGATGCGGTGGTAGAAGGTAGAGATATAACTACGGTTGTTTTTCCTGACAGTAAATACAAGTTTTATCTTGATGCTGACCCCCAGGTTCGGGCCGAGCGGCGGGCTAAAGAGTTACAGGAAAAAGGCGTGAATATCAATTTTGATGAGGTTAAACAGGATTTAGAGAAAAGGGACTATTCCGATAAAAACAGGTCCGTGGGAGCTCTTAAGAAGTCTCAGGAGTCTATTCTTATTGATACGACCGGTTTGACCATCGAGCAGTCAGTGGAAAAGGTCGCTGACTATATTATTCCCCGCGGCTAAATAATTTTTTAATCTAAATGGACAACAGAGAAGAGATCAGAAATTTTTGCATAATCGCCCATATTGACCACGGGAAATCAACCTTGGCTGACCGTTTTCTGGATTTAGCCGGTGCAGTCAAGAGAGGTAAGACTAAAGAGCAGATGCTTGATAGTATGGACCTTGAGCGTGAACGGGGCATCACCATTAAGGCTAAAGCCGTCAGGCTGAATGTGCCGTTTAATGGCCGGCAGTATACTCTAAACCTTATTGATACCCCCGGGCATGTCGATTTTACTTACGAAGTGGCTAAATCCTTAAAGGGTTGCGAAGGGGCGATCATGTTGGTTGATGCTTCACAGGGAGTCGAAGCTCAAACTGTGGCTAATTTTCATTTAGCTTTGGAAAGTGATTTAAAAATCATCCCGGCACTTAATAAACTGGATTTACCTAGCGCTGACGTCAAGCGCTGTCTGAATCAGCTTTCTGATATTTTTGGGTTTAAGAATGAGGAAGTAGTTTTAGTTTCAGCTAAGGAGGGAACCGGCCTAGAAGAGCTTTTGGCCAAGATCATTCAAGAGATACCGCATCCTTCCGGCAGTCTGGAAAAACCTTTGAAAGCCCTTCTTTTTGATTCGGCTTATGATCCTTATAAAGGGGTTATTCTTTTTTTAAGGATTTTTGACGGAAAAATAAAACGCGGCGATTCAATAATCCTTATGCATCAGAACCGTAATTATAAGGTAGAGGAAGTGGGGGTGTTTCTGCCGGAAGCTGAAAAGAGAGAAAGCCTTTCCTGCGGTGAGGTAGGTTATATTTGTTGTAATATCAGGAATCCTGAAGAGATCGATGTCGGCGATACAGTAACCAGTACTTTGACTCCGGCCGAGAAAGCTTTTCCCGGATACAAAAAGATGCCGCCAATGGTTTTTTCAGGGGTTTTTCCTTCTTCGCCTAAGGATTATCCGGCCCTTCGTCAAGCAATGGAAAAGTTAAAGCTTTCCGACCCCTCGGTTACTTATGAGCCGGATAATCTGGGAACTCTTGGCCATGGCTTTAGATGCGGTTTTTTAGGCCTTTTGCATATGGAAATAGTCCAGGAGCGCCTGGAAAGAGAGTATAATCTAGACTTGATCCTTACTTCTCCTAATGTGCGTTACCGGGTAAGGTTAAGAGGCAAGCCGGATTTCCAAGATGTGGATATTCCTCACCAGTTTCCCGACCCGGGTGTGATTGAAGAGGTCCAAGAGCCTTTTGTAAGAGCCACGATTATTTCGCTTCCTGAGAATATGGATGCTTTGTGTGAATTGGCAAAATCCCGCCGCGGCGTATTTATTAAAATGGATTATCTAGGTAATGACCGGATCAGCCTTATTTTTGATTTACCGTTAGGAGAGATCGTAGTCGATTTTTATGATAATATAAAGTCTTTGTCTAAAGGTTATGCTTCACTGGACTATGAATTTACCGGTTACCGCAAAACCGAGATCGTAAAGCTAGATGTTTTATTTAATCTAAAAAAAGCCGAAGCTTTTTCGATACTGGTTCACAAGGAAAAAGCTGAAGGTAAAGCCCGTACGGTGGCTGACCGGCTGGGAGAGTTGATTCCCCGCCAGATGTATGAGGTAAAAGTCCAGGTGGCTACCGGCTCAAGGATTATAGCTTCCAGCCGGATTTCGGCTTTAAAAAAGAATGTTACTGCAAAATGCTATGGCGGAGACATCACCCGTAAACGCAAGCTTTGGGAGAAACAGAAAAAAGGTAAGAAAAAAATGAAGCAGTTGGGCAATGTCACTTTTCCTCCGGATGCATTTTTGGAAGTTTTAAAGATGTAATTATGAATAAGAAAAGCCAACTAAGAGAATGGATCGAAGCTTTAGTGGTTGCCGGGGTGATAGCCATATTCGCCAGGACTTTTTTCTTTCAAATCTATAAAATTCCTACGACTTCGATGGTCCCGACTCTCATGCCCGGAGACAAGATCTTTGTGAGTAAATTAAGCTATGGCCCTAAGATTCCCTTTACTAAATTACGGATAAGGGGATTTTCTCGGCCTCAAAGAGGCCAGGTTGTGGTTTTTGTGCCGCCTCATGACCGGAAAAAAGCCTACATCAAAAGGCTTATCGGTCTACCCGGGGACAAGGTCTTAATTAAAGAAGGCAACATCTACGTAAATGGCGAAATGCTGGTTGACCCGAGACTAACCCATTATTATTACAATCAGGGTGATTATGCCAAAGAAGGCAAGATTATAGTTATTCCTGAGGGGCGATATTTTTTTCTTGGCGATAACAGTATTTCTTCTTTGGATAGCCGTTACTGGGGATTCGTAGAGGAGAAAGACATAGTCGGTAAGGCAATTTTTATCTGGTGGCCGCCTAAACGGATAGTTATGATCGAGTGAAAAAGAGGAGGTGTGGTATGGGTGCTAAGTTTTTTCTGGTATTATTGTTGGTTAGTTTAGTTTTAACCGGTTGCACGACAGTCCAAAAAGGCGCAGCTACCGGAGCAGTCGTCGGTGGAGGTCTAGGGGCGATAATTGGTCATCAGTCTGGCAAAACTGGCACTGGCGCAGCAGTTGGGGCGGCAGTTGGGGGTATTGGCGGGGCTATAGTTGGAGAACAATTAGACAATAAGTTTTGTCCTACTTGTGGCAGAAGGTTTGCCGGTTCGGTCCAGTATTGCCCTTATGACGGAGCTACTTTAAAGACGATTGATAAATAGAGGCTTTCGCCAGTTATGAGTTTAGCTGATAAAATATCAAGTGTTAGGATAGTCCTGATCCCGGTTTTTATTTCTTTGTTGATATATTCCCGTTACCATCCGGTTTTAAGATACTTTGCAGTAGGAGTTTTTATCTTGGCGGTGTTAAGCGATTTTTTTGACGGTCTAGTCGCCAGGATTAAAAAAGAGAAGTCAGAACTGGGCCAGATCATCGATCCCTTGGCTGATAAGCTTCTTCTTTTGTCGGCCTTTATCAGCCTGTATCTTTTACATTTTAATATTTATCTTTGGGTTGTTTTGGTGGTGGTCAGCCGGGATTTGATTATTTTTTTTGGGGTTATAATTTTAAACCGGCTTAAAGCCGAGGTCGCGATCACCCCTTCTATTTTCGGTAAATTGACTACCTTTTCCCAGATGTTTACCATCCTTTGGATTTTACTGAGGTGGCCTCATTCTTTTTCTATATCCTTGGTGGCGGTGATCTTTACGCTGGTTTCCGGTATCGATTATTTTTTAAGAGGGGTGAAGGCGGTAAATGTTAAAAATAATTCCTCTGGTCGTTAGTTACATTTTAGGAAGTATCCCCTTTGGGTTTATAACCGTTTACCTGGTTAAAAAGAAAGACATCCGGACTTTTGGTTCCGGTAATATCGGCGCTACTAACGTAACCCGGGTTTTGGGAAAAAACTGGGGGATTTTCGTATTCAGCCTGGATTTTTTCAAAGGTTTTATCGCTCCCCTGATGGTTTCGCTTTTAGTTAAAAGTCCCGGAGCCTCTCTCTTTATTTTAGCGGCTTTGTTCACGGTCATCGGCCATAATTGGACTTGTTTTTTAAAGTTTAAAGGCGGAAAAGGAGTTGCTACCAGTATTGGGGCGATTTGCGGATTAGGGTTAAAGTTTCCGGCTTTGTTTCCGGTTTTGATCGGCGCAATCGTTATCTGGGTGCTGGTATTTTTTATTTCCAAAATGGTTTCCCTGGCATCTTTGATCAGCGCTTTTTCGTTTTTAATATTTTCTTTTATCGCTTATTTTAAATCCGGGCTTTCCTGGGAGTTCATTATTTTGTCATTAGCCCTTTTTTTATTTATTGTTTTGCGGCACAAGAAGAACATAAAGAATATATTGGGAAAAAAAGAGCTGCGGTTTTGAATCGGTTTGACAGCAAAAGTGGCTAAAGGTATAATCGGTTAATTAACAGAGGAGGTAAGATATGGCAAAGGAAAAAATCGAGTCGGCGAATAAACAGAAAGCTTTAGAATTAGCTCTGGCTCAAATTGAAAAACAATTTGGTAAAGGTGCGATTATGCGTTTGGGTGAAAGCATTCATCTCGACATAGAATCAATCCCTACAGGGATAATTTCTTTAGACCGGGCTTTAGGAGTCGGTGGGCTTCCCCGCGGCCGGGTGATTGAAATATTCGGCCCGGAATCTTCGGGAAAGACGACCTTGACCTTAAGCATTATCGCCCAAGGCCAGCTTAGCGGCGGGGTAGCTGCCTTTATTGATGCTGAACATGCTTTTGACCCTAATTATGCCCGCTTGATCGGAGTAAAGTTAGAGGAACTTTTGATTTCTCAGCCGGATACCGGTGAACAGGCTTTGGAAATCGTTGAAGCTTTGGTGCGGTCGAATGCCGTAGATTTGATAGTAGTCGATTCAGTAGCAGCTTTGGTGCCTAAAGCTGAAATAGAAGGTGAGATGGGCCAGTCACAAGTCGCCCTCCAGGCTCGTTTGATGAGCCAGGCTTTGCGTAAGCTGACGGCAGCGATAAGCAAGTCTAAATCCTGCGTGGTGTTTATCAACCAGCTGCGCGAGAAGATCGGGGTGATGTTTGGTTCCCCGGAAGTCACTCCCGGAGGAAGGGCTTTAAAATTTTACTCTTCGATGCGTATTGATTTGCGAAGGATTGCCACTATCACTACGGATTCAGGTAATGTCGGTATAAGGGTCAGGGCTAAAATAGTTAAAAATAAAGTTGCCGCGCCATTTAAGGAGGCGATTTTTGAGATTATGTATACCGAAGGAGTTTCTAAAATTGGGGCTTTGATCGATGCAGCTATTGATGGCGGATTGATCAAAAAATCCGGAAGCTGGCTTTCCTACAAAGATAAAAACTTAGCCCAGGGTAAAGAGCAGTTGCGAGCCTTATTGAAGGAAGACGAGGCCCTGCGCAAGGATCTTGAAACAGCTTTGGGAAACACAGCTGTCAGTTGATTAGTTTTTAAGCCGGTTGATTTTAAAAGGAGGCGGCAATGAAAAAGATCATACTTTTGGTATTGGCTAGTTTTATTTTGTCAGTTCAGCTTTCAGCTCAAGATCTATCGCTTTTAGAAAAACTGACCATTGATGTAGCCTCAGGCTCTGGCAAATCAGTAGTTTCTATAAGCAGTGAAGTAAAAGAAAACAGCAACAAGAAGATCTACTTTGGTTCACCTTTCGGTGAATCCGAAGGCGATCCTTTTGGGCGTTTTTTTGAGGATTTTTTCGGTGGGTTTCCTGAGCGTGAGTCAAAGCGGATCGGTTTGGGCAGCGGGGTGATTATTGACCAAGCCGGTTACATCCTTACTAATGAACATGTGATCTCCGGAGCCAGCAAGGTAAAAGTCAAACTTTACGACGGTAGAGAATTTGACGCTGAAGTCAAAGGCGCAGATGAAAAAAGCGATTTAGCAGTGGTGAAAATAAAAGCTAAAGGCCTTCCGGTAGCAAAGTTGGGAAACTCTGATGAGCTTAAAATAGGCAACTGGGTCTTAGCTATCGGAAATCCTTTTGGTTTTGCTATCGAGAACCCTGAGCCTACGGTTACCGTAGGAGTAGTCAGCGCTTTGCATCGGTATTTACCGGCTTTTGACCAGCGCCAGCAGAGCCATGACGATTTGATCCAAACTGATGCCGCGATCAACCCCGGTAACAGCGGCGGCCCTCTGGTAAATTTAAAAGGAGAAGTCATCGGTATAAACACGGCGATCATCACCACTTCCGGAGGCTACCAAGGCTTAGGTTTTGCCATCCCGATCAATAAAGCTAAAAAGATTTTAGACAAGCTGCTTAAGGGCGAAAGTATCCTCTATGGCTGGTTGGGTGTTAGCATCCAGAATTTAAATGATGATTTGCGTAACTATTTTGAGATCAAAGAAAAAGAAGGAGTAATCGTCCTTAAAGTCTATAAAGATTCTCCGGCTGAAAAAAGCGATATTAAAGAAGGCGATTTGATCCTTGAATTTGAAGGAAAACCGGTTGCCACCAGCCGCGACCTGGCCAGAATGGTTTCTTCGGCTGAGGTGGGAAAACAGGTGCCGCTTAAGATACTGCGTTCCGGAAAAAGGATCTCGACAACCGTAAAAATCGGCACTATGCCTAAAGATACCGAGCCGCTGGAAGTTTTCGAGAGCAGCAACGGAGTAAGTTTTCGGGGCATGAGTGTTGAAAATATTGACACCAGTCTTAAAAACCGATTCAGGATAAGCGGAAATGAGGGTGTGGTGGTAGTGGCTATTGAAGATAATTCACCAGCCGAAGAAAGCGGCCTTGCAGTCGGTGATGTTGTCAGTAAGATCGAGAATAAAAAAATAAACAACAAGCAAGATTTCCAGTCGGTAGTTGCCCAGATAAAGGGTAGCTGTCTGGTAAAGACTAACCGAGGCTATTTTGTCCTTAAAGAAAAATAGTGAAGGATTTCAATAAAGCTCTTAGTTATTCTTTCCTGCTGCTTAAATACCGGGCGCGTTCAAAGTATGAGATCGAACAGCGCCTTAAGCGAAAAAAATACAGCCCGTCGGTAATCAAGAGGATTATTCAGTATTTAGAAGAAAATAAATTCCTTAACGATCGGGAGTTTGCGGTTTCGTTTACTGCTGCCGCTTTGACTAAAGGCTGGGGCCCGCAAAGGGTTGATTTCTCGCTTAAAAATCTGGGAGTAGCTGCGGAGTTTATCCAAGAGGCCCTGGAGAATAAAGGGCCGTTTAAAGATAAGCTGGAGGCATTGATCAATCAGAAGATAAGTAAATGTCCGGGGCCGCGCGGCTATCAAAAGCTGTTAAGATTTTTGACTTCCCGGGGTTTTCAGTACCAGGATATTATTTTGGTTTTGCAAAAAACCGGCCTGGCCAAAGGTGATTTTTTTAAACGATTGAATAAAGCCCGATCAGAGTCATGTTAGAAGCTAAGACCGATCAATTACGAAAAATATACCTGGATTTTTTTAAGGCTAAAGCCCACAAAGTTTTTCCTTCGGATAGCTTAGTCCCTGATGATCCTTCGGTTCTTTTTACTTCGGCCGGAATGAACCAGTTTAAACCTTACTTTTTAGGTGAAAAAAAAGAAGTAGCTCGGGCAACCAGTTGTCAGAAGTGTTTGCGCACCGGTGATTTAGAGAATGTAGGTAAAACTCCTTATCACCATACTTTTTTTGAGATGCTTGGCAATTTTTCCTTCGGCGATTATTTTAAAAAAGAGACGATCGAATTTGCCTGGGAATTTCTGACTCAAGAGTTAAAGCTGTCCGAAAAGGATCTATGGGTTTCAGTGTACCGCAAAGATTGCGAAGCTTACCAGATCTGGGAGAAAGATATCGGCCTGGATAAAAATAAAATCGTTAAGTTGGGGGAGAAGAGTAATTTTTGGCCGGCTAATGCTCCTTTAGAAGGCCCTAACGGGCCTTGCGGTCCTTGTTCAGAGATATTCTTTGATCGGGGTAAGGATATCGGCTGCCGCAAGAGGAGTTGTAATCCTGATTGCAGCTGCGGCCGATTTGTTGAAGTCTGGAATTTGGTTTTTACTCAGTTCAATCGAATCGGGAAGAATAAATTAGAGCCTTTACCTCAAAATAATATTGATACTGGTATGGGTCTTGAGAGGATGGCTTGCGTCTTGCAAGGCAAAAATTCTAATTTCGAAATTGATATTTTAGCGCCGATAGTCAAAGCTGCAGGAAAGCTTATCAATATCGATAACCAAGATCAAAGAACAATGAGTTTAATCTGTGCCATTGTTGATCACGTTCGGGCAGCGACTTTTGCAATTGCTGACGGTGTCTATCCTTCAAATGAAGATAGAGGCTATGTGATTAGGAAGATTATTCGCAAAGCTCTCTGGAGTGCTAATCTTTTAGGGAAGAAAGAGGCTTTTCTTTATAATTTATCTACTAGCGTTATTGAAGCTATGAAAGATGCTTACCCAGAGCTTATAGCTAAAAGCGATACCATTGCTAAGGTTATCCGAGCCGAAGAGGGTAAGTTTCTTTCGACCTTAGAAGAGGGTAAACGTCAATTTTTTTCAATATCCGAACGCCTAAAAGCGAAAGATAAAAACACAGTAGCCGCCGAAGATTTATTTCGTTTTTATGATACCTACGGATTGCCGCTTGAGCTTACTAAAGAAATGGCTAAAGCCTCGGATTTAAAAATAGATGAAAATGGTTTTAACCTTTTGCTTGAGCAGCAACAGGAGCGTTCCCGCAAGAAAAGCATGTTTGATGAAAACATATTTAAGAAAGGAGAATTAAATTTAACCGAAGAAACCGAATTCCTCGGTTACCAGTTCACAGAAGCTTCAGTTACTATAGAGCGTGTTTTTTCAGGCGAGGAAACCTTGGTTGTTCTAGATAAGACTCCCTTCTATCCTGAGGCCGGAGGTCAGCTTTCAGATAAGGGTATTATTAAATCAAGCCAGGGCGAATTTCAGGTTGAAGGAGTTTTTAAAGTTAACCAAGCTACTGTCCATAAAGGTAAGGTAACTAAGGGGAAAATAGAAGAAGGTGCTGCTTTGGCTATTGTCGACGTCAAAAGACGAAAGGCTTTAGCACGGGCACATACCGCAACTCATCTCTTGCAGGCTGCCTTACGCCAGGTTTTAGGTGATCACGTTGTTCAACAGGGTTCATTGGTTGATGAAGATAACTTTCGTTTTGATTTTACACACTTTAACCGATTAACCGATGAGCAAAGAAAAAAAATAGGAGATTTAGTCAGGAAATTTATTAAAGCCGGCGATAAGGTTGAGAAAAAAGAACTTAAGCTTCAACAAGCCAAAAAAGAAGGAGCCTTAGCTTTTTTTAAAGATAAGTATCAGGATAGGGTAAGAGTAGTGTCGGTTTCTGACTATAGTAAAGAGTTATGCGGCGGCACACATATTGACAATACCGCCGAAATAGAAGATTTTGAGATCGAATCAGAGTCTTCGATAAGTAGCGGGATTAGAAGGATTAAAGCCTCGGTAGCTAAGAAGGCGCAAGCAGTTAGGGAGATTCGCAGGAGCCGGGAAGAGGAGCTGAAAGAGCGCTCGAAAGAGTCTAAGAAGCCTGACAAAACAAAAATCAGCCAGGTGGTTAATCAAGAGAAAGAGAAGCTTTTATCCAAGGCGCCGGAAGCCATAAAGGGGGTTAATTTTTTATATCTTTTCACTGAAGTTAGTTCGTCTTCGATTAAAGAAGAGAAAGAAATTATGCTTAAATTGTCAGATAGCCTGAAGCAAAAAATAAAATTGGCAGTTATCTTTTTGGTCAGAAAGGTTGAGGGTAAAGATATTTTTATTTGCTCAGCCGGAGATGATTTGGTCAACAAGGGTTTTAGTTGCCGCAAGCTAATTTTTGAGTTTGGAGAAAAATTATCCCTAAGAGGTGGAGGAAGTGATAAAATAGTTCAAGGGTCGATAGATAATCGGGGCGACGGCTTTTTGAAACAATTAAAAGAAGCCCTTAACCAATTTATAAAATTATGAGAGTAGTAAGAAATCTAGACAGTTTGGAAAAGTTGCTGGGAAAAAAACGCCTGCGTAAAGATAAGGTCAATGAGCGGGTGGCAAAAATCATCAGGAATGTCCGCGATAGCGGCGATAGCGCTCTTTTGGAATATACCCGCAAGTTCGATAAGGTAAAGATATCCCAAAAAGACTTAAGGATCAGCGAAACCGAGATCAGCGCAGCCTTTAACGAGTTGGACTCTTCGATCATTTCGGCTTTTAAATTAGCTATTGATAATGTTACTAAGTTTTACCGCCGTCAAATCCCTAAAGCTACCAGGGTAAAAGACTCAAACGGTAAAACCTTGCTTAGTCGTTATGTGCCGCTGGAACGAGTCGGGGTCTATGTTCCGGCCGGAACAGCGCCTTTAGTGTCTTCGGTCTATATGGCAGTAATCCCGGCGATAGTGGCCGGGACTAAAGAAATAGTCTTGGCTTCGCCTCCGGGCAAAGATAAGAATTTAGACCCTTTTATCCTGGCTATGGCTTCCCTGCTTAAGATCAAGGAGATCTACCGCGTAGGAGGAGCTCAGGCTATAGCTGCTTTTGCTTTTGGTACCAAGACGATCAAAAGGGTAGATAAGATAATCGGGCCGGGCAATGAATTTGTCACTGAAGCTAAGAGGCAGGTTTTCGGCGAAGTTGATATTGATATGTTAGCCGGACCTTCAGAAATCGTGATTTTAGCTTCCAAGGATGCCAATCCCGATTATATAGCGGCTGATTTAGAGGCCCAGATCGAACACCGCAGCGGTTTGGGCATTCTGGTTACTAATTCCAAAAAAATAGTTATGGAAATGCGCGGGCGTAAAACTCCAGGTTTTATTTTGCTGGTTAAGAATTTAGACGCCGGCTGTGAAGCAGTAAACCGGATTGCCCCCGAACACTTGGAGATTTTGACCAGAAAACCGTCAGCCCTGGTGAAAAAAATAAGAAATGCCGGAGCGATATTTTTGGGTGAGAGCAGCCCGGTTTCTTTGGGTGATTATACTGCCGGGCCAAGCCATGTTTTGCCGACTGCCGGGACCGCCCGTTTTTTTTCCTGCCTTTCAGTGCGGGAGTTTTTAAAAGAGGTGCACGTGATCAGCTATACTAAAAAAGCTCTCCTGGATGAAGTGGCGGTTTTGGAAAAAATAGCCGGCCTGGAAGGGATGAATAAACACATTGAAAGCGTAAAGAAAAGATTGTCTAGTTAAAAAGGGAGAACCATGAGAAAAGCGCCACTTGCCAGAAAGACCAATGAGGTTGATATTAATGGAACTCTGGTTATCGACGGAGAAGGCCAGGCTAAGGTAAGCACAGGTTTTGAGCCTTTAAACCACCTGCTTACTTTGTTTGCCTTTCACGGTTTATTTGATTTGGAGCTTAATGCCAGCGGAGATTTACAGCATCACATAATCGAAGATATCGGTATAGCTTTAGGCAAAGCTTTTAAACAAGCTTTAGGCGATAAATCCGGCATCAACCGCTACGGGTCTTTTTCAGCGACCATGGATAAAGTGGTGGTCGAAGCTAATGTCGATATCTCCGGCCGGCCGTCTTTGGAGGGTGAAGATATACCAGTAGGGACTTTTGACGATACCAATTTCACTTTTAAGGATGCTAAAGAATTTTTAGAAAGTTTTACCCAGCATGCTGGGATAAGTCTGGTTTATATTATAAAGTCCAGTAAGGGAGACCTGCATCATTTACTAGAAGCGCTTTTTAAGGCTATGGGTAAAGCTTTAGATCAGGCTACTCAAATCGACCCTCGCCGAAAAGGCATACCTTCGACTAAAGGCATAATCGATTAACGATGATAGTAGTGGTTGATTACGGGATGGGGAATTTAAAGAGCGTGGTTAATGCCTGTAAGCTTTTGGGGAAAACTGCTAAAGTCAGCGACAGTCCTAAGGTATTAGAGAAAGCCACTAAGATTATTTTTCCCGGGGTCGGCCACTTTGGCCGGGCAGTAAAAGAACTGAAAAAAAGAAAACTTTTTTCGCTGCTTCAGGAAAAAGCTAAGGCTGGTGTTCCTTTTTTAGGTATTTGCCTGGGTATGCAGATATTGTTTGAAGAGAGTTCAGAGGCGCCGGGAATAAAAGGTTTGGCTTTGTTTAAGGGTAAAGTTAAAAGATTCAGCAGCAAGTCTTTAGCTGTGCCGCATATGGGATGGAATCAAATTAAGAAACAAAGAAGCAAAGAGACAGAGAAGCAAGATAATTTATTTAAAGGGATTAAGGATAAAAGTTTTTTTTATTTCGTACACTCCTATTATTGTCAGCCTAAAGATAAAAGCATAATTGCCACCACTACTGATTACGGGGTTGAATTTGCCTCAAGTATTAATAAAGAAAATGTTTGGGCAGTGCAGTTTCACCTCGAAAAAAGCCAGAGCCAGGGCCTTCGCCTTTTGGATAATTTTTTAAAGTTATGAAGATAATTCCGGCCATTGATCTATACCAGGAAAAAGTCGTCCGCTTGACTAAAGGAGATCCCAATCGTTCTAAGACTTACAGTGACGACCCTTTATCAATAGCCAGGAAATGGCAAGACCAAGGGGCAGAACTTCTTCATCTGGTCGATCTTTCAGCGGCTTTAGGCCAGGGCGATAATTCAGAGATAATAAAAAATATTATCGACCAGCTGGATATTGAGATTCAGGTCGGCGGAGGCATACGCGACATTAAGAAAGCCAAAAAACTTTTGTCTTTAGGGGCTAAACGAATCATCATCGGCACTAAAGCTTTAGATGAAGATTTTCTTAATCAGCTTTTGGGATCAATTGATAAGGAAAGAATCGCTATTGGCGTAGATGTTTTGGATTCCTGTTTGGCCATAAACGGCTGGAAGGAAAAGACTGATTTCAGCGGCTTGGATTTTATTGCTTATCTTCAATTGAAAGGAATAACCTGGGTAATCTATACTGACATTTCCCGGGACGGCACTTTAAAGGGCATGAATTACCAACAGATATCGGGGTTGTCCACATTTAGCCAGATGAATTTTATTGCTTCCGGAGGAGTAGCTTCCTTAGAGGACTTAAAACAGCTAAAAAAATCAGCTCCTTTTCTTTGGGGGGTTATTGCCGGAAAAGCCCTTTACGAAGAGAAATTTACCATTCCTCAAGCTAAAGCCCTGCTTTAACCAGTTGACCTATTTGTTTTTATCTGTTGACAATCTTTCAAAACATGGTATATTTTCCCCTATGAAAAAGACTAAATTTTTCAGCTCTTGCCAGGAAAAATGGGTAGTAGTCGATGCCAAAGATAAAGTTTTAGGCCGGCTGGCTACCAGAATAGCCAGGGTTTTGCAAGGTAAGCATAAGCCGATATATACACCTAATGCTATTTGCGGAGATAGAGTTATAGTAATCAATGCCCGCCATGTAAAGCTTACGGCCAATAAGTATAATACTAAAATTTACGACCGTTATTCCGGTTATCCCGGCGGTTTAAAGAATATGAGTTTGAGAGACTTGATGAAGAAGAATCCCACCAAGGTGGTTTACACGGCAATCAAGGGCATGCTTCCCAGGAATAATCTAGGTCGGGTAATGATTAAATCATTAAAGGTTTATGCTGAAGGTGATCACGATCAACAAGCTCAAAAGCCGCAAGTAATCAACTTATGACTATGAAAGAAAAACCCAAAGAAATATTTTCCGCTACCGGCCGCAGAAAAGAGGCTGTAGCTTGTGTGCGTCTTATTCCCCAAGGCAAGGGAAAAATCGTCATCAACGGCAAACAACTGAACAGTTATTTTGCTACTGTTGACAACCAGGCTCAAGTCAAAAAAGCCCTTTTAGTGATCGAAGCCATTGACAAGATGGATGTTTTAGCCAGGGTCAGGGGCGGTGGGCTTAGCGGCCAGGCCGGAGCAGTGAGTTTAGGCATATCTCGCTGCTTGGTTAAATTAGACCCTCAGCTGCGCAGCACCTTGCGCCGGGAAGACCTGCTTACCCGCGATCCCCGTGCTAAAGAGCGTAAAAAATACGGTCGTAAAGGCGCTCGTCGAAGATTCCAGTGGACCAAACGTTAATCATCCCTCGTTTTTTAACTCTTTAACTCCAAATAAGTTATTGGCTTAGGTTTGTTTGCTCAAAGCCTAAAATGCCTTGACAATTTTAGCGGTATGAGTTAATGTATTTTACTATGTTCAGCCCGATAAACGCTATTTTAGAGGATCTACGGCAGGGCCGGATGGTCATTGTGGTGGATGATGAAGGTAGGGAAAACGAGGGCGATTTAGTGGTTTGTGCTCAATTTGCCCGGCCGGAAATCATCAACTTTATGATTAAAGAGGCAAGAGGCCTGGTTTGTGTGCCTCTGGAACACAGCCGGATCGAGGAGTTGGCCTTAGAGCCGATGCACCGGGAGCTTCCTGGTGACCCTTTTAAGACCGCCTGGCGGGTGTCGGTTGATGCTAAGACCGGTGTCACCACCGGGATTTCTGCATTTGATCGTTCAAGGACTATCTCGGTTTTAATCGATTCAAAATCAAAAAACAGTGATTTAGTAAAACCCGGCCATATTTTTCCTTTGGAGGCCCGTGAAGGAGGAGTGTTGATTAGAGCCGGTCATACTGAAGCCGCCGTAGATTTAGCTAAACTGGCCGGAGTCTATCCGGCAGGAGTGATCTGTGAGATCATCAATCCTGACGGTTCAATGGCCCGTCTTCCTGATCTAATCGAGTTTGCCAAAAAACATAATTTGAAAATATGCACTATTGCTTCTTTGATCGAACATCGTCGGAAAAGTGAAAAATTGGTAAAGCTGGTTACTCAAGTAAATTTACCCACTGACTACGGAGATTTTAAGCTTTTTCTTTATGAATCTCTTCTGGATTGTTCCGAACATCTGGCTTTGGTCAAAGGCGATATCGGAAAAGATCCGGTAACTGTGCGCGTGCATTCAGAGTGCCTTACCGGAGATATTTTTACTTCGCGGCGTTGCGATTGCGGCCGCCAACTCGATCAGTCATTAGAGATGATCGGGTCCTCTGGGGGCGTGCTGCTTTACATGCGTCAGGAAGGACGAGGCATTGGTCTAAAAGCCAAGATGAAAGCTTACTCTTTACAGGAACAGGGCCATGATACTGTTGAGGCGAATCAAAGTTTAGGTTTTGCTTCTGATTTGCGCGATTATGGCATCGGAGCCCAGATCTTAGTTGATTTGGGAGTGACTAAGATTAGGCTTTTGACCAATAACCCTAAGAAAATAATCGGCCTGGAAGGTTATGGTTTGGAGATCGTCGAGCGGATACCGATAAAAAGCCCGGCTCATTGTGATAACCAGCGTTATCTTAAAACTAAAAAAGAAAAACTTGACCATATTTTATAGAGAGGGAGGTTAAAAAATGAAAGAGATAAGAGGAAATTTTTCGGGTAAAGGAAAGAAGATAGCGATCGTTGTTTCCCGGTTTAATGAATTTATCTCAAATCAGCTGCTTTCGGGATGCCTTGATGCTTTAAAGAAATCAGGGGTAGGCGATGATAATATTTCGGTTATCTGGACGCCGGGTGCTTTCGAGATACCCCAAGTGTTAAGCAAATTGGATACTAAAAAGTTTGATGCGGTTATTGCTTTGGGCGCGGTTATCCGCGGTGAGACCCCGCATTTTGACTATATCGCTTCGGAAGTTTCTAAAGGCGTTGCCCGGTTTGCCCAGGATAAAAAGGTTCCGGTAGTTTTTGGCGTGATTACTGCTGACACAGTTGAACAGGCTGTGGAGCGTTCAGGAACCAAACAGGGCAATAAAGGCCGCGATGCTGCTCTCTCAGCCTTAGAAATGGCTGACATTTATTCGCAACTTTAATGCGTTTAAGAACAAAATCAAGAGAGATCGCCTTATGCCTTCTTTATCAAATAGAGTTGTCTAAAGCTGATCCTGCCCAAGCCCGAGACGGTTATCTACAACAATACCCCCAGAAACAGGAAGTAATTGATTTTTCCTGGATTTTATTAGACGGCGTGCTTAAGAATTCAGTCCAGATCGATTCGTTGATAAAAAAATACGTAAAAAACTGGGGCATCGACCGGATGGCGGTTATTGACCGTAATATTTTGAGGATAGCCTGTTTTGAATTGACCTTTCTTGATGATATTCCTCCCAAAGTTTCGATCAACGAGGCAATCGAGCTGGCTAAGCGCTTTGGCGATATGGATTCGCCGCGTTTTGTTAACGGTGTGTTAGATAAAATATATAAAGCCGAGGATAAGCTTAAAAATGAGTGAGATCACCGATAACCTTTGCGATTTACATATCCATTCTAAGTTTTCCGACAGTGACCTTACGGTTGAGAATATTTTTAAGCAAGCTAAAGAAAAAAGTTTGCGCTGTATTGCTTTGACTGACCATGACACTGTCGGCGGAGTAAACCAGGCGCGTATCTGCAGTCGGGAATACGGCGTTGAATTGATTGAAGCGATTGAATTGAGTGCTCAGCATCAAGATGTGGAAGTCCATGTTTTAGGGTATTTTATTGATTCGGATAACCCCCAGCTAAGCCAGGAATTAGAAAAGATCAAGTTGCTGCGCCGCAGCCGCTTGATCGAGATGGCTGATATTTTAGCGTCCCTGGGCTTAAACGTAGACAGCCAGGAGTTGATGGCTAAAGTCGGTGACACCATACCCACTCGTCTGCACTTAGCCCTATATCTTTTGAATAAAGGAATAGTTACTTCGCTTTATGAGGCTTTTCGTAAATACCTTTCACCGGGTAAACCGGCTTACCGGGCCCGCTTCAAATATTCGGTAGGAGAGGCCGCTGCTTTGATCAGGCAATATCAGGGGCTTTCATTTCTGGCCCATCCGCACATAATCCCCAACCAGCAATGGATAGAGGAGTTTATTTCTTCGGGAATAGATGGTTTAGAACTGGCTTACTCCAGTATGTCTCAGGCTAAAAAATTGCTCTACAGTGATATGGTAAAAAAACACAGCTTGCTTAAAAGCGGCGGTTCTGATGCCCATGGCAGCTATAAAGAGTTTACCAAGATCGGTAAAGTCACGGTTCCTTATCAGTGGGTTGAGGAGATGAAGTCCCGCCGCCAGGTTCTGAAATACTCATAGATTATGCCGGAAAATTATTTTATCCAGCGTGCTCTTTTTTTAGCTAAAAAGGGAGAAGGTTTTGTTTCGCCCAATCCTTTAGTCGGTGCGGTGATTGTAAAGGGTAAAAGAATTATTGCCGAAGGCTATCATAAAAAATCCGGTTTTCCTCATGCTGAAATCGAAGCCATCAGAAAAGCTAAACTTAAAGATTTAAAAGGGTCAACTGTTTATATCAATTTAGAGCCTTGTTGTCATTTCGGAAAAACTCCGCCTTGTTTGGATGAACTGCTCAAGAGAAAGTTTAAAAAAGTGGTTATTGCGGTTAAAGATCCTAACCCGAAAGTAAATGGTAAATCCATAGCTAAACTTAAGAAAGCCGGTATTCAAGTCAGCTTAGGTTTGGGTCAAAAACAAGCTGTAAAGCTTAATGAAGTGTTTTTTAAAAACATCAAACAGGCTTTGCCTTTTGTGGTGGTAAAAGTGGCCCAAAGCTTAGACGGAAAGACGGTAACTGCCAGCGGCCAATCCCAATGGATTACTAATGAAAAGTCCCGCCGGAGAGCCAAGATTTTACGTGATAAATACGATGCGGTTTTAGTCGGTGTAAACACTGTAGTTAAAGATAACCCCGGCTTAAAAGGTTTAAAAAGAATTCCTTTTAAGGTGGTAATCGACCCGGATTTAAGGATTCCTCAAAAGGCTTTCATTGTAAACCATCACCCGGAGAAGTTAATAATCGTGACTGCCTTAAGCAGTAAGCCAAAAGCCAGAAAAATACCCAAAGCAGTGAGGCTGGTCTATCTAAAAAAAGATAAATCCGGAAAGCTCTCCGTAAGAGCAATCTTAAAAGCACTCTACAAATGTGGAATCATGTCGGTTTTCGTCGAAGGTGGTGCAGAGACTATCGGCAGATTTGTTGACGCTAAAGCTGTGGATAAAGTTTTTTTGTTCATCGCTCCTAAAATAATCGGCGGTAAAACCGCCTTAACCTCTATCGGCGCCGAGGGCATTGCTTTTTTGAACAAGGCTTTAGTTTTAAACGATATCGAGATAGAAAGAATCAAAGACGATATTTTAATCTCAGGTTATCCCAAATAACCGTCTACACCTACGAGGTGTCCGCCATAAGATACGAGTCAGCGGACTCCTCGTAGGTGGCGCAGCCGGTTGGAGTAACAAGCGCCATCCATGCAAAACCAACTACAAAAACTAATAACCACCCGCCGCTCGATCAGGCTGTTTAAACAAAGACCAGTTTCCTTAGCAGCGATAAAGCGGGCGGTGAATGCCGGACGCCTGGCGCCTTCAGCGGCAAACTTGCAATTCATCGAATACCTGGCAGTAAATAAACCAAAGCCATGCCAAAAGATATTTCCTTTGACTCGCTGGGCCGGATATTTGTATCCTAAGCGGATGCCGCCGCTGGGAAAACGACCCACAGCTTACATCATTATTTTAGCTAACCAGAAAAAATCCCCGAATCCTGACTTGCGTGATGTGGGAGCAGCTGCTGAAAACATCATCTTGTCATTATTGGCTGAAGGCATTGGCTCCTGCTGGATTGCCAGTATTGACAAAGAGGCCTTAAGAAAGATTTTCAAGATCCCTAAAATTTATTTGATTGATTCATTGATCGCCTGCGGCTATTCGGACGAAAAACCCAAGTTGGAAACTGATTCCAAAAAGGTTAAGTATTGGCTGGACAAAAAAGGCCGTCTGCACGTTCCCAAAAGGCCGCTTAAAGACATATTACATTTTAAATAAAGCAATCAACATGAAAAACCTTAAAAAAGTGGTATAATTTACCTATAAACTTTATAAATCACAGAAAGCATAGCTGTCGTCTACTAATTGCTATAAGTAATAGAATAAAAATAAGGAGGAATAAATGAATAAATGGATAAAAAGATTATTGATTGTTTTTGAGATTGGCGGAGGTTTTACAGGGTTTGTAATTATACTTTCAGCTTTATTTTCCTCTCAAATGCAGCTTATTTATATTCTCGTTTCTATATTGTTCGCATTGTTTTTTTTATTCGGGGTTTTCTCTGGACTGTGCCTTATTGAAGATCAAAAAACCGGGATTAAACTGTCCATTGTTTATCAAGGAATTCAAATTGTAAAGTTATCATCGCCAATTGTAACTTATTTTTTTGTTTCTGGTTTTCATCTAACTCCCGAGATAGCATTTAATCGCATCAGCATATTTTTTAAATTAGGGGCTGAATTTTCTTTTTTTATTCTTTCTAAAAATCCGTGGTCAATCGGCGTAAATATTGTGGCGCTGGGATTATTTATTTACCTTCTAAGAATAAAAAAACTTATAATAAAGTAATCCACTTGATACTCCTAGCGCACTTTCTCGTTTGGTCGGTCGACTGATTTTTGTGTTAGATGAAAAAATAAAAAAAGGAGGCTTAATGAAGAAAAGCTTTACTTTTCTATTCATGTCTTTAATAGTTTGTACTTTTTGTTTTGCACAAAGCATGCAAGAACCCGCTGTTGATGGGATTTACCTAATGGGCACGGAAACTATAAAATTTATTCCACCGCAGGGATGGAAGACCATAGATTTTGATCACGATACGATTCTTAATTTCTCACCCGAGAATATTGATTCATCAGCATTCTTAGGGTTTGTATTTTTAACGGGGGGTTACGATATCATTTTTTCAAGCCGCAAGGAAATAGACGTCCTCAAAGACATGGTTGAAACGATGAAGCGACAGCCAGGATATCTCACCGTAGAAATCATTAATTTTAACGGATTCGAGGCAATAAAGTCTACATCGTCTAATTTGCATGGAAAGGATATGCAAATACAATTTTTCAAAAACAATAAGCAAATCGTTGTAACCTTTTCAGCTGGTAAAGAAGAATTTGCGCAGCTTCTCCCTTTGGTTGAAAAGAGTTTTGAAACTCTTGAGTTTATTTCTTCAACTAAGTGATTCTGTTGATTCTTGAGTGAGAAAATTTAACTATTGGGCATTGAACGAATGAGAAAAGCAACTCCATCCAGCCGACCATCCTCGCTGTCGAATATAGCTGGCTCGGCTGACAGCTGATTTTTGTGTTAGCTTAATAAAAAAAATGAAATACAAATTTACAGTCGAATATGTATTGGAAGGCAAGCCTACTGGGATATTTGTAAGGCAACTTGAAGAATATAATATTGAGCTTGGGAATTCCCCGACTCTCGGGGGGTGCCCGATAAAAAGGTCTATTTCGCAACCAAGGGCATTGAAGAAAGATGGTAGCCCTGATTTAGATATATTCTGTTTTTATTTAGAAAATGGTGATGACCGAAAGAAATTTATCGAAGGCGAAACAGTTGAGCTTGAGCCATAGCAACAGGCTAACAAGCGCATCGAGTTCGCGGCTTGGACCTCTCTTTCGCTTGGCCACTTATGCACGACGTTAGATGTGGTAAAATAATTAATATGAAAAAAACATTTACTTTAATCGAATTGATCGTAGTCATCGCTATCATCGCCATTCTTGCCGCTATCATCGCCCCCAATGCCTTTAAGGCTATTGAAAAGGCGAAGGTTTCGCGGATAGTGAGCGATTTCAAAACTATTAGAACTGCCTTTCTCTCTCTTTATACTGATGTGGGTAAGTTTCCAACAGAGGGCGCTGCGCCTAACCCTGATTACGGATCTAATCTTATGACTATAGAGAATACCGATGTAGCACAAAATGTACTTAACTTACCTGGATGGGATGGACCTTATATTGAAGCCGCGATTCCTAATCCCTGGGGTGCACCCTACGGATACGACAATGAGGGCGATTGCTTTATTGATGGTGGTGATATAGAAACCGGAGTCAACGTAGTTTTCCGGATAACCGATACGGATATGGGTACGACTGCGTTTCAAGCATTAGGAGAGAAAATAGACAAAATCATAGACGGTAATGATCCTGCCGGGGAAAACAAAGGCCTTTTTCGTTACGACTCAGATGTCTTTGTCTACCTAATTAATCATGGCTGTTAGAGGCAATAAAACAAACTAATCAGCCGGACCTTTGCTAAAAATGAAAGAATTTAACCAGCTTCTAAAAACCGTAAGAGTTTTGCGTTCGCCGAAGGGATGCCCCTGGGACCGGGCCCAGAAGATTAAAAACATGGAGAATTTCCTCCTGGAAGAAGTCTATGAGCTTATCGATGCCATTGATAAGAAACAGCTAAAGTCAGTCAAGGAGGAGCTGGGCGATATTTTTTTGATTCTGGTGGTTATTACCGAGATGTTTCGCCAGAAAGGAAACTTTGATCTTAAAGAAGTATTTAAAACCATAAACCATAAGTTGATCTCTCGCCATCCCCATGTTTTTGGCAAAAAAAAGCTTAACAACAAAGAGGAAGTTTTAAAGCATTGGGTCAACAGTAAAGCCAAGCAGAAAAAACGCCGTTCGATCAAAGACCGTTTGGCTCAAGCCGCACCGTCTTTACTTTTAGCCGATATTTTTTTTAAAGAGCTTTCTTATTTGCAGGGTGAAAACTTTAAAAAAACCAGCTGTCAGAAACCCTATGTTGATTTAAAGGCTAAAGTCAAAGCTTTGGAAAAAAGTAAAAATAGTGAGAAATTATTGTGCGGTATAGTTATTGATTTAGCTAATATTGCCCATCGTAAAGGAATCAACCTGGAAACCAGGACCCGCCGGGCCATCTTAAAGCAGGCCAAAAAATCCACCTATTTTTAATCGGGGACAGGTCCCGGTCAAATTAGCCCAGTAAAATCAAACGCTATTTGCTGTATTTTTTAAAAATCAAAAATGCTTAGAGGAAAAAGAAAGATTTCAGGAATTTGAAAAAATGGTCAGAAAAGCATTGAAAACATTAGGTTTATAAAGTGGGACCTGTCCCCAAAAAGGTCGACCTTTTTTATTTGCTTTTTTTTGATATAATAATTTATTATGGATAATCGGCGCCGCCTGATAAGGTTAAACGTAGGAGATTTTGTCGAGGTTCGCCCCTTAAACGAAGTCGGGAAAATCTACAAGGGTAAAGCCAAAGATATCTCACTGATGGGCATCTGTTTTTCCAGTGATACCGAGTGGAAAAAGGGCCAGGTTCTGTTTATCGAATATTTTATTCCTGAAGAGCTTGAGTCGATCCAGTTTAAGCTGGTGGTAGCTTGGTCAGAATTTGTCGGCCCTGAACAGGGATATTTTTGCGGCGGCGAGATGCTGGATGTTGAGCCTTCAAAAGAATCGTTATTTTCCGCCTATTATTTTAAAAAGTTACAGGAACGGTTTCCAACGTAATCTTTGCCATCCTCTCCGGTTAAAAACAATTTGTGATTGATGGGCGCCAACAACGATCCCAACCTTCTTAAATTTCCTCAAGTCCTGGTAGTCGAGGCTTCTGCCGGTTCAGGAAAAACCTTTGCCCTGGCTAAACGATACCTTAAGCTGTTGATCGATCCCCGCCTTGGCCAGGGAAAAATACCTTTAGCTTCGATTCTGGCCATTACTTTTACCAATAAAGCTACCTTTGAGATGAAGGAGCGGATCTTAGAGTTGCTTAAAAGGATCGCTCTCGACAGTTTCTCTTCGCCTAAAGAAAAACAGGATATCCTGGAGTTGCTGGGATTGAGCCAGGAACAGGCCAAGACAGCCGCCCGGGATATCGTTGAACAAATAATCCGGCACTATAATTTTTTCCAAGTCCAGACTATTGATAGTTTTATCAATGCCCTTCTTTTAGGTTCGGCTTTAAACATCGAGCGTTCAGCCAGTTTTAAAATAAAGCGTGATTATCAAAGCTACTTGACTTATTGCCTGGATTTACTGATCGACCAGGCGTCCAGTGATAAGGAGACTTTAAAGCTTTTTGAAGACTTTCTCGACCATTACTTATTTGTCGAAAATCGCAAAGGCTGGTTTCCCAAAGAGGATATCCTGGGGTTAATGCATTCTTTGTTTACCTTAAGCAATAAGTTCGGGGGGCTGTTTAAGGGTTACCCCGGTAAAAGTTCTGATATCATAAAAGCCAAGAAAAAGGTCTATTCACTGATCGAAGAGTTGTCCAGCCAGCTTCCCGAAGGGATGAATGCCAATACCCGCCGGGGGATCCTTAAGTTTCTCGATAAAAACCAAGACATTTTTGATCTGGCCCAGTTACCCCAGGGTTTTAGTAAACCCGGCCCGTTGATGAATAAAGGTTCTGACTATTCCGGAGATTTTTCCAAAATTTGGCAGAAAGTCCATAAACAACTGGTATCTTTGAGTGAGCTTGATGCTATGGTGGCTTATAACCCTTACATTGATCTTTTTGGTAAACTGCTGGGTTTTTTTCAGGTTGTATCTAAAAAAGAAGACCTTTTGTTTTTGGAAGAACTTAACTGGAAAGCCCGTTTACTTTTTGACAATCAAGGCTTCACCGTTGCCGAGGCCTACTATCGCTTAGCCGCTCATTTTAAACATTACTTGATCGATGAGTTTCAGGATACCAGTGTTTTGCAGTGGCGAAATCTGGAACCGATGATCGAAGATGCCCTTTCCACCGGCGGCTCGTTGTTTTATGTCGGCGATAAAAAACAGGCGATTTACCGTTTCCGCGGCGGAGAAGTGCGCTTGTTTGATCAGATCAAGGCCGAATTTTCCCGTTATAACGTTATACCGGCGCAACTTACCAATAACTGGCGCAGCCAAAAAGAGATCATCGAGTTCAACAACCAGGTATTTTCAAACGATAACCTTAAGTTGGCTCTTGATTGTTCAGGGATAAGCGATGAGCTATCCGGAGATATAAACGAGGTTATTGATATTTTTAGAGATGCCGAGCAAAAGGGCCGCCCGGAAAATCTTTGGGGTTATGTAGCCGTAGAGCGGCTTGATGAGAAAAACCAGCAGGAGCGCAACCAGATCATCCAGCCGAAACTCATTGCCTTGATCAATAGCCTGCGCCAGCGTTTTCAAGCTGAAGATATTGCCTTGCTGGCTCGGGATAATTCGGAAGTCGAGCTGTTAAGTTCCTGGCTGCTTTCCGAAGGGATACCGGTTGAGTCGGAAAAGACCCTTAACGTCATTGAGAACTCCTTTATCAAGGAGATAATCTGCTTTTTAAAATTCCTGCATTCACCGATTGACGATCTAAATTTTGCCGGTTTTATTTTAGGGGAGATTTTTAGCCGATTAAGCGGTTCTTCAGTTGAAGAAATCCGTGAATTTATCTTTGAGGTCAATCCTAAAAACCGCTCCCAGGATTCGACTTACCTTTACCGTAAATTTAGCCAGCAATACCCCGGGGTTTGGCAAGAGTATATACAGGATTTTTACCAGAATGTCGGATTTATTTCGGTCTATGAGCTGGTTTTGAGTATTTACAGCCGTTTTGACCTTTTAAAAAGATTTTCCGGCCAGCAGGCTTTTTTGATGAAATTTTTAGAGTTGATAAAAAAGAGCGAAGATGAATGCGTTGGGATGGAGGATTTTTTCCAGTACCTGGAGAATGCTTCTAGCGAGGATCTTTACGTTAACATTACCCATAGCAGCTCAGTCAAGGTTTTGACTATTCATAAGTCCAAGGGGTTGGAATTTCCGGTAGTGATCATTCCTTTTTTCAAGATCGATATAAAGCCGGAGACCGGAACCAAAGGGACAAACTCTTATGTTTGTCCGCAGGGTATGGATAACCTGGGTTTAGTCAGGATCACCAAGAATCATCGTCTTTTTTCAAAAAAACTTAGGGCCATCTACCTGGATAGTTACAAAAAAGCCTGCGTTGACGAATTGAATAATATCTATGTGGCTTTGACCAGGCCGCAATACGAACTTTATATTTTTATCCCTAAAAAAAGCGGGGCAAGCTTAAATAAGGCGGCTTTTTTTATTCCTGAAAAGTTGACTGAATCAGGTAGTCAGCGCCATTACCCGGGCCTTGAGCCTGATTTGAGCCAGCCGATGATCCAAATCCGGCCGCAAACCTACAGTGATTGGATAAGCTTGCTCAAGCAGGAAGAGGCCAACCGGCAGGAATTGATCAACCGGGAAAAGATCATCGAGGGAAACTTGATCCATGCTTTGCTCAGCCGAATCGGTAATTGTTTCAAGAAAGATCCGAAACTGATAGCTCAAGCAGCGATCTCTGGCCTGAAAGGGTTTTACCCTTTGGTTAAGGATTTTTCTCCTTATCTTGAGAAGCTGGAGGAGTTTTTGTCGCGGGATGAGTTTAAAGATATTTTTTATCTTTCTGAGGGTAAAGTATTTTGCGAGAAAGAGGTAGTTGATCGCTACGGCAATTTAAAAAGAGTCGATCGGCTGATAATCAAGGATAAAGAAGCGGTGATAGTTGATTATAAGGCTGCGGCTAAAAATGAAGCCGAACACCGCCGTCAGATCAAAGAATACCTGCAGATATTTTCAGCTATCTATCCTGAAAAATCTTTAAAGGGTTTTTTGGTTTATTTAGATGATTTTTCGTTGGAAGAAGTCGCGCTATAGTTGACTTTGAATAGCTTATGTCAAAAGTAATAACCTGGGATTTAGGCGATAATTTTATTGATAACCTGTCGGGATTTATCCTCGAGGAGTTTAAGCGGCCGGATTTTGATACTTCGACTTCGCTCAGTATCAACCCTAAGCGTAGTCGAAGGGTTGATTTCAGCAATCTGGCTTGTGTTTTCGGCGGCCGCCGGCCGGGATTGTTCCTGCGCAAATCGTTAAGCGAAAAAATAAAAAAACCTTTTTACCCGCCTAAAGTTTTTACTATCGATGAGTTTGTCGAATACATTGTCGCCGAACCGAAGCTGAAGCTGATCAGCGACCTGGAGGCGGCTTATTCTATCTATAAGATCGCCGCCGAGATCGCTCCGGATCTGCTTAACAAAAGAGAAACTTTCAGCGAATTTTTACCCTGGGCCAGAGAGATCAGTTCATTTATCGAACAGCTTGACCTGGAAGATATCAGTGATTCCAGCCTTAAAGATATCGAGAAAAGCGCTAAGATCGGCTATGAGATCCCTGAAAGCATCAATGCTCTTCTTGAGCGGATCGTGGCTATCCGCCGGGCCTATCAGGAAAACTTAAGCAAAAAGGATTTATATACCCGCGGTCGCCTCTATCGGCAAGCTTCCCAAAAAATCAAAGACAAAGATTTTAAGGAATTTGAGTCGATTATCTTCTGTAACTTTTTTTATCTGCAGAAAACCGAATCCCGGATCATGAAAGAGATCAAGGCTAAAGGCAAAGGTTTGTATTTATTTCAGGGTTCAGGCCAGGATTGGTCAGTGCTTGAAAAAAACTTCCGGGAGTTTGATAGTCGGTTTGAGCCGCCAGTCAATAAAGCAGCCAGCCCGGAGTTAAAATTTTACCAGGCGTTTGATAAACAGTCGGAAGCGGCTTTGGTCGGGGAGATCTTTAAGAAAATCGAGAATAAGCAAGATACGGTGATCGTTCTTCCTCAAGCCGACAATTTGATAGCCGTGCTTAGCGAAATCTCTCCGGCAGTTGATGAATGTAATATTTCCATGGGTTATCCTTTAGCCAGAAGTTCTCTTTATGCTTTGTTTGTTGTTTTGCGCCGCGCCCAGGAAAGCCGGCGCGGCCAGAAGGTTTATACCCGCGACTATTTAAACCTCATCCGGCACCCGATGGTTAAAAACCTCAAGATCATTCAGGATCCTGCCGCAACCAGAGTTATTGTCCATAAGTTGGAGGAGTTGATTTCGGCAAGCCAGCCCAGCACAATCAGCGGCAGTTTATTTTTAGAGCTTTCTCAGATCGAGAGCGAAGACAAGATCTATTCCCTGGCGACAGAGACTTTGGAAAGCATGGGTATTGATTTTTCGCAAAGCCAATGCCGTAAGCTTCTGCGTAAACTTCATCAGCTTTTATTCTTGAATTGGCAAGAGGCCGATAGTTTTTCTAAATTCAGTAAAAGTTTGACTGAATTTTTGCTTTTTTTGATTGAAAACAGCAGCCTGGACAAATTTCCCTTTAATTTAAAAGTCATTGAAAAGTTAATGACGCTGGCTGAAGAGTTGGGGAATCTGACTTTCAGTGACGAACCGTTTAGCCTCAGTCAGATTTGGGATATTTTTGAGCAGAAACTAAGTTATGAAAAAATCGCTTTTTCCGGTTCGCCGTTAAAGGGAACCCAGATCCTGGGTTTGTTTGAAACCCGTTCGCTAAGCTTTGAGAACGTTATTATTACCGGGATGAATGAAGGGGTTTTGCCTAAATTAAAGATCTATGAACCTTTGGTCCCCCGTGAAGTGATGCTTAATTTGGGATTAAACCGCTTGGAGAAAGAGGAGGAGATCCAAAGGTATCAATTCAACTCTTTGGTCGCTTCCAGCCGCCGGGCCTATCTGATTTATGAGAAAAACCCGGCTAAAGAGAGGAGCCGTTTTATCGAAGAGATCTTCTGGAAGATCCAGAGAGAAAAATCCCAGTATCTGACCCCGGAGATTCCCTTAAGTTCGTTTTCCCTGATTGCCAGCCTGCGTAAATATCAGATTCCCAAGACGCCCCAGGTGATCGAATCTTTAAAGGCTCAAGTTTATTCAGCCAGCCGGATAAACACTTATTTACAGTGCCCGTTAAAATTTTATTATCAGTATGTTTTGGGTTTAAAAGCCAAAGATGACCTTTTGGATGAGCCGCAAAGCTGGCATATCGGGAATTTTATCCACGAGATCCTCGAGGAGACTTTTTCCGATTTTAAAGGCCGCAAGCCTTCAATCGACGATAAATTTGTTAAACACTTTTTTGCCAGGATGGATAAGAAATTTGACCAACAGCTGGCTGCCCGGATGAGGTCCGATTCCTTTCTTCTAAAACGGATTATCCGAAAACGCCTGGAGAGTTTTTTAGACCAGGAAAAAGAACGCCCGGTAAAGCGCCTGGTCGGCCTTGAAGAAAAGCGCAGCAGTTCATTGGATTTCAGCGGCTATAGTTTAAACTTTAACTATACTCTTGACCGTATCGATGAATTGGAAGATTCAAGCCTTTTGATCATTGACTATAAGACCGGCGGTTCAGACATCATGCCTAAGAGTTTTAACAGCCTGAAAAATATGCCGTTGGAGCGGGAGTCGATAAAAGAGAATATAAAATCATTTCAGCTGCCGCTTTACTATCATTTTATTTCCCGGGAATTTCCCGAAAAAAGTTTGAATGCCGAATTGTATAATCTAAGGACTCTTGAGCACAATCAGTTTATCTCTGATTTGGATTATTCCCAGAGAGAGAAGTTGATTAAAATCTGTTTAGAAAGTTTAGAGGTTATTATTGATGAGTTGTTTGATTCCGGTATACCGTTTTCACCGGAAAGAGAAGAGCGTAAATGCCAAAATTGCCCGTTTAAGGGTTTTTGCTTTTAGAGAGGAGTTTTAACTATTTTTTCTTCTTGGTCCGGCGGCGCTCAGAGGGTTTGATAAAGTACTGGCGTTCTCTGAATTTTTTAACGATCCCTTCTTTCTTGCATTGAGCCCGGAAGCCTCTTAAAGCCCGTTCAAAATCTTCATTTTTGCTAATTTTTACTTCAGCCATTGATTCCTCCTTGATTCTAATTGGTTTCATTGTTATACCATATTTCTTGAATTTTTCAAATAAAAAAATTGGCGAAAAAATCGGGACACATCCCATTTAAAAAGCCCTTGTCTTGCTTAGGTAATCGGGGCTAGCTAGCTTAATGGAATCGGGGAGTATTTAAATGGGATGTGTCCCGATTAAATGGGTCTTTATTCTTAGGCCTAATTATGATATGATTTTCTGGTTATGAGTAGCGGTCAAAAGCTTAATTTATGGGATATTTTCTGCATTGCTACTGGAGCAATGATCTCTTCCGGCCTGTTTGTCCTTCCGGCTATCGCCTACCGTTATGGCGGCTCTTCGATTGTTTCAGCCTATTTTTTTGCCGGGATCTTGATGATCCCCTCGATAATGAGTAAATCTGAACTGCTTAGCGCCATGCCCAAATCCGGCGGCGACTATTTTTATATCGAAAGAAGCTTCGGCCCTTTCCTGGGTATCTTCGGCGGCCTGGCTAACTGGTTTTCAATCAGTTTAAAGAGTGCTTTTGCTTTAGTGGGAATCGGTGCCTTTCTGGAATATTTACTTCCCCAAAGTTCGATAGCCGACCCTCAGTTTTATTTCTATGTAAAGCTGGCCGCAGTATTTTTTTGCCTTATTTTTGTACTAGTTAATCTTTCCAGCGTAAAGCTAAGCGCCGGTCTCCAAAATATCATGGTGATTATTCTTCTTCTGGCCTGCGGCCTGTATATAGTTTTAGGGATTAATAAAGTTTCTCTGCAAAATATCCAATCATTCTTGCCGGTAGAAATCGGGCCGTTTTTTTCAGTAGCCGGCATGGTTTTTATCTCTTTCGGTGGTTTGACTAAAGTAGCCTCAATAGCCGAAGACACAAAAAATCCTTCAAAAACTATTCCTTTAGGGATGTTTTTGTCGTTTTTCGTGGTCCAGATAATCTATGTCTTGTCAGTAGCAGTTACCATAAGTATTCTTCCAGCTCAAAGCTTTGGCTCAACACTTACCCCTTTGACTCACGGGGCTTTAAAATTAGGCGGGATACCTTTGGCAATATTTCTATCGCTGGCAGCAATGATCGCTTTTTTTACCACTGCTAATGCTGGGGTACTTTCTTCTTCGCGGATTCCTTTGGCCATGGCTAAAGACGGTTTTTTGCCTAAGGTTTTTTCGCTAGTCTCTAAAAGGCACAATATCCCTTATGTTTCGATTTTTTTTACCGGCCTGTTTATGGTATTTTTAATTTTATTTTTGGACTTAAAGACTTTAGTCAAAACCGCATCGACTTTGATGCTGATGCTGTTTATTTTTGTCAACCTTTCCCTGATCATTATGCGCGAGAGCCGGATCATAAATTATCGGCCGACTTTTAAATCGCCGCTTTATCCCTGGATTCAGATAGTCGCGATCATTGCCTACAGTTTTTTGATTTTTGAGATGGGCAAAGTTCCGCTGTTGATAAGTTTTTCTTTTATCGGCGTGAGCCTAGTCTGGTTTGTTTTTTCAGCCCGGACCATCAAACGCCAGTCAGCCCTGATGCATATTGTTGAGCGGGTGACTGCCAAGGAGTTTGTGGATAATTCCCTGGAAGATGAGTTAAAAGAGATCCTGCATAAGCGTGACAATGTGATTAAAGACCGTTTTGACCATTTAATCGAGAAATGTCCGGTCCTAGACCTGACCGGCAGTATTTCCCGCGATGATTTTTTCTCAGTAGCTTCGGAGATCCTTAGCCTGCGCCTTAATGTCGACCAGAAAGAAATCAAAGACTTGCTTATTGAAAGAGAACAACAGTCAACCACGGTGATCGAAGAAGGCCTGGCTCTTCCGCATATCGTAGTCAAGGAAGATAACCGTTTTGAAATACTTATTGTCCGTTCCAAAGCCGGGATAATCTTTTTCCCGGATAAGCCGCCGGTCCATATTGTTTTTGTTTTAGCTGGTTCGCGCAATGAGCGGAATTTTCACCTGCGTTCTTTGATGGCTATCGCCCAGATCGTCCGCGAACATAATTTTTATAAAAACTGGATGCGGATGCGGGATGATGAATCTTTGCGGATGCTGGTCTTGTCTTCTACTCGCAAGCGGGACATATGAAGATACTAATCACTGCCGGGGCCACCTGGATAAAGATCGATTCAGTAAGGATTTTGACTAACCGGTTTAGCGGTAAAAGTGGCCTTTATTTAGCCAAAGAGTTAAAAAGAAAAGGCCATTCAGTAACTCTTTTGATAAACCCTCATTGTACTGGAAAGATCAAAGGGGTTTCTGCGGTTTATTACCGTTATTTTGAGGAATTTAAGGATAAGGTCATTAGATTAGTTAAAACTAAAGGCTTTGATTTCATAATCCATATGGCCGCAGTAAGTGACTATAAATTAAAGGCATCTTGGCCGGGAAAGATTGCTTCAGGGAGAAAGAGCCTGGATTTAAAACTTATCCCGGCAGAAAAAATCATCGTTAAGATCAGAAAGTTAGCTCCGAAATCAACCTTGATTCAATTTAAACTCGAGGCTAGCCGAAAGCAGCTGATTGATAAGGCTTATCAGAGCCTTAGAAAGAGTAAAAGCGACTTTGTGGTTGCTAACAGCTTAGAGGATATGCGTTTGGGCTACAAGGCTTTTCTCATTGATCCTAAGAAAAAAATTACTAAAATCAGCTCTAAAAAAGCCCTTGCTGATACCTTGAATAGGCTTATAATAAAATAACCATGAAAAGCAAAAAGAACATTTTAGTCGGTATCTGCGGGGGGATTGCTGCTTATAAAACCTGCGAATTAGTGCGGTTGCTGATTAAAGGCGGATTTTCAGTTAAAGTGATGATGACTGAATCAGCGACTAAATTCGTTACCCCGCTTACCTTTCAGGAACTTTCCGGTAATCCGGTTTATCTTGATATGTTTACCCCGCTAAAAGAGGAAAGAGTAAAACATATCAGCCTGGCCCAGTGGGCTGATTTTTGTGTAGTGGCTCCGCTTTCAGCCAATACCCTTTCTAAGATTGCCGGAGGAATTTGTGATAATCTTCTGACCACGGTCATCTGTGCATTTGATACTAAAACTAAAGTTTTGCTTTGCCCGGCAATGAATGAAAATATGTGGAAGAACCCGATTATCCAGGAAAATGTTAAAAAGCTTAAGGCTTTAAATAAATACAATGTTCTTTCTCCGGAAAAAGGCGAGCTAGCCTGCGGTGCCTACGGAGAAGGCCGCCTTCCGGAAGTAAAAGAAATTTATAAAAAAATATGTTAACCTATTTAGCTTTCACTATTTTAGCAGTAGCAGTAGTAGTACTGGTTATTCTTCTTTCCTTAAGAGAACAGTTCAGCAAAAATATTATTCAGGCCCAAGGCAAGGCTTTAGATTCTTCGCGGGTTGTTTCTGAAGAGCTGACCAAGCTTTATGAAAAAATCGGCGGCCTGGACCGGGAGAGCCGCCAGATCCTTCAACTTACTAAATCTTTTCATGATATTTTAAAGCCGACCAAAGCCCGGGGAGAACTGGGTGAGAGTATTTTAGAAAACTTGCTCAGGGATGTCCTTCCCGAGGAGACGGTAATCGCTCAATATGGATTTAAAGACGGCAAGAAAGTTGATTTTGTGATCAAACTTCCTCAAGGCCTGGTTCCGATTGACGCTAAGTTTTCCCTGGAAGTTTTTCAAAGTTATTTCAATGCTTCCGAAGAGGAAAAGGTTTCTAAGCGTAAAGCCTGTATTGAAAGTATAAAAAAGCGCATCCAGGAAGCCTCAGCCTATATCTACCCTGATGAGGCAACCAGTGATTTTTGCCTGATGTATGTGCCTTCGGAAGCAGTCTATTACTTTATTATTACCGAGACTTCACTTTTAGAATTTGCCCACCAGAAAAAAGTCTTCATAGTCGGTCCAAGCACTCTTTACGCTTACTTAAAGACTATTTTTATCGGGTTTCAGGCGATGAAAATAGAAAAAAGGGCCAAAAAGATCTATGCTGATTTACAGCGTTTGGAAAAAGATGTTAATACTTTTATACGTGAATACGGCGTTTTAGGGACCCATCTGCGCAGTGCCGCTTCCAAATATGATGATGTAGCCAAGAGAGCCGATAATATTTCTTCAAAGCTTAATTCGATCGGCGGAGATTCTGATGACCATAAAGGTGAAAGTGATCCCCCGGGCCAGAAAAACCCGGATCATTCAAGAGAAAGACATTCTCAAAGTATACCTCAATGAGCCGGCCATCCATGGCCGGGCTAACCAAAAACTGATTGAGCTTTTAGCCCAACATTACCAGGTTAAAAAATATCAGATTACGATCATCAAGGGTCAGAAGCAACGAGAAAAACTAGTCCAAATCGGTGAAACTAACCAGTCATAAATATTGTAGTTTATTCAAAGAATGTTTTCCTTCATTCGTAACTGCCGGATTTAGCAAAAATAACTTACCGGGAGATCTACCTCAGGATATATACACCGCTTTATCTTTTCTTGATCAAAAGTTTAAATCAAGCTATCTAAACCAGGTCCATTCTTCAAAAGTGATACTTCTAGCTAAGGAAGGTATCCATGAAGGGGATGCTTTGTTTACCAAAGAGAAAGGCTTGGTTTTAATCGTTCGGACTGCTGACTGCCTGCCGCTTATTTTTGCCAGTGAAAAATTAGGAGTAATCGGTGTTGTCCATATGGGCTGGCGTTCGGCCAAAGCGGGGATCCTGGATAATATCGACTATTGTCTAGAGTCTTTTAAAGTAGTTGCCGGCCCGGGTTTAAGAAGTTGCTGTTATCAGGTGGGGGATGAGTTTTTAACTCACCCTCCATTTAAGGATTTTATAAAAAGTGAGCCAAAAGGATCTTATTTTGACCCGATTAGTTTTGCTAAATATCAGCTTTTCGGTAAAGGTTTAAAGCCGGAGAACTTCCTTGATTCAGGGCTTTGCAGCTTTTGTTTACCCGATGATTTTTTTTCCTTCCGTCGCAACCAAACCAGCTCAAGGACTCTTTCTTTTATCCTGAAAATATGATACAATACGTAAATATTTTAATAGATAAACCTATCGCCGTAGGGGCGACCCGCCGGGTCGCCCCTACAACGACATAAATGAAGAAAACACCTCTTTACCAACAACACATAAATTTAAACGGCCGGATAGTTGATTTTTCAGGCTGGGCTTTGCCTTTAGAGTATAAAAGTATTTTACTGGAAGCCAAAGCAACCCGTAATGCTTGCGGAATCTTTGATGCCTCACATATGGGTGAGATAGAAGTATTGGGAGTCAAAGCTTTAAATTTTCTCCAGCGGCTTTTAAGCAATGACCTTTCTCTGATCAGCCCCGGACAAATGCAGTATAATTTGATCACCAATTCTCAGGGTGGAGTAGTCGATGATTGTATGGTTTACTGTTTTGCTGATAAGTTTTTATGCGTAGTCAATGCTTTAAACAAAGATAAAGTTTTCTCCTGGTTTAACAAAAACAATCAGGAAGGAGTTAAAATCATCGACAAAAGTAGTGAATTGGCTTTGATCTCTCTTCAGGGCCCAAAGGCTTCGCAGATAATCTTTGATTGTTTGGGTTCAGGAGCTGCAAACCTAGACTATATGCATTTTCTCCAAGGCCAATCTCAAGGCCGGGCCTATCTTATCTCGCGCAGCGGCTATACCGGCGAAGACGGTTTCGAACTTTATCTTCCCTGGGATGAGGCTGGTTTCTGGTGGGATGAGTTTTTCCTAAAGGGTGAAAAATTCGGGATTACTCCTTGTGGATTAGGGTCCCGCGATATTTTAAGGATCGAAGCCGGTTATCCTTTGTACGGCCACGAGCTTGGTGAAGATATCAATCCTCATCGGGCAGCTTTATCCTGGGCAGTAAAGGATAGTAAAGATTTTATCGGCAAGGAAAAAATAATCGCCGGCCAGGAGCAAGGGTTAGACAAAAAACGGGTAGGCTTTATAATGAAACAACGCAGCGTTCCCCGTCAGGGATATCCGGTTTACTTTGAAGATAAACCGGTGGGGGAGGTGACCAGCGGGACATTTTCTCCCAATCTGGATCAATTTATCGGTATGGCTTATCTAGACCGAAAACAATCTCAGGTTGGTACTGAGATTATGATAAAAATACGCGAGAAATTTTATCGGGCAGTGGTTTCTAAATTTCCGTTTATAATACCAAAAACAAAAAAGTTAGCCAGTAAGGGGGTATGAAATGACCGGTTTAAAATTTGCCAAGTCTCATGAGTGGGTAGCAGTCCAGGCTGAAACAGCGACTATTGGCATCAGTGATTATGCCCAGAGCCATTTAGGCGATGTTGTTTTTGTGGAGTTGCCTAAAGTCGGTGACGCCATTAAGCAGTCGGCCCAATTCGGTACTATTGAGTCAACTAAGGCTGCCAGTGAGCTTTATTCGCCGCTCAGCGGAGTAGTAGTCGAGACCAATGGCAGTGTAGTCTCCAACCCCCAGTTGGTCAACCAGTCGCCGGAAAATTTAGGCTGGATGATAAAAGTCAAAGTTACTAATCCCGCTGAATTAGATAATTTAATGGACGAGATGACGTATAAAGAATTTGTTGAACAGGAATAACCCGTTAACGTAGGGGCGGGTTTCAAACCCGCCCCTACAACGACATTTGTAATTTATGCCTTACATCTTAAATACCCAGGAACAAATTGAAGAGATGCTGAAAGTTATCGGGGTAGGCTCTCTAGATGAGCTTTATCGGCAGGTTCCGGCCCAGGTAAAACTTAAAGGCCCCTTGAATATTCCTTCTGGTTTAAGCGAGCTGGATACTAAAAAGGCAGTGGAAGGCCTGGCTAAAAAAAATATCTCTTTAAATAACTTCAACTCCTTTTTAGGTGCCGGTTGCTACGATCATTACCGGCCGGCAGCTTTAGATTTTATAATTTCCCAGTCAGAGTTTTTGACTGCCTATACGCCTTATCAGGCCGAATGTTCGCAAGGCCTGCTTCAGGCGATCTATGAATATCAGAGCTATATCTGTCTTTTGACCGGAATGGATGTTTCCAATGCCTCTTTGCTTGACGGTGCTTCAAGCTTAGCCGAGGCAGTGCTGATGGTTTTAAGGGTGACTAAAGCCAATAAAGTCATTGTTCCGGCAAACTTAAACCGGGAATATTTCCAAACCCTGCGCACCTACTTAAGTGCTTTGGATTTCCAGATCAAAGAATTGGATTTTAACGATAACGGGCTGATCGATAAGCAATCGTTAGAACGCCAAATCGATGTTGATACCGGGTGCTTAGTTATTCAGAGCCCCAATTTTTTTGGTTTAGTAGAAGATGTTGCTGATCTATCAGCTTTAGCTAAAGAAAGAGGGGTAAAAACCGTAATGGTCACTAATCCTTTTTCTCTGGCCATCCTTAAAGAACCAAAAGCTTTAGGTGTAGATATTGTTTGCGGTGACGGGCAACCTCTGGGCGGCAGCCTTAACTTTGGCGGCCCGGCTTTTGGATTTTTAGCGGCTAAAGACGAATACCTGCGTCAGATCCCCGGAAGAATAGTCGGTAAGACCCAAGACCTGGAGGGTAAAATTGCTTTTTGCCTTACTTTGCAGGCTCGTGAACAGCATATCCGTAGGGAAAAAGCTACCAGTAACATTTGCTCAAACCATTCTTTAAATGCTATAGCCGCGGCAGTTTATCTTTCGCTGCTCGGCCGGGAAGGTTTTAGTAATGCCGCTAGGTATTCTTTTAGTAATACCCAGTATCTTTACCGGCGTCTCAAAGAAGTCAGAGGTGTAAAACTTCCTTACCCGCCGCAAGTATTCAACGAATTTATCTGGGAAGTCGAGGATGCTAAAGCCATAGTCGATAAACTTTACCGGAAGAAAATAATCCCCGGTTACTTGGTCGGTGACCTGTTCCCCAAGCATAAAAATGGAATCCTAAGTTCTTGTACTGAGAAAAAGACTAAAGATGATATTGATCAGTTTATCTATTATTTAGCCGAGATACTCCATGGATAGGAAAGTTATTTTTCAGAAAAAAAGCGGCTCCAATGATCCCGGTTACATCGGTAAGACCCAGGTGCCTTTAGTTGACCCCGAAGATATTCTCGGGCCTAAGCTTTTGCGTAAAGGTTTGAGTTTGCCCCAGCTGGGAGAACTTTCAGTGGTCAGGCATTATCTTAATTTAGCAAAACTTAATTTTTCAGTAGATACTAATTTTTATCCTTTGGGTTCCTGCACTATGAAATACAACCCTAAAATTAACGAGGCTTTAGCCGCCTTAGAGGGTTTTTCAGAGATCCATCCTTACCAAGAGCCTCAGGCTGTCCAGGGAGCCCTGGAACTTATCTATCAGTTAAACGTGCTTTTATGTGAAATAACCGGGATGAAGCAATTTAGTTTTCAGGCTTCCAGCGGGGCCCAGGGAGAGCTTACCGGGCTTTTGATGATTCATAAATTTCACCAGTCAGCCGGAAACCGCAAGACCAAAGTGATCATCCCTGATTCAGCTCACGGAACCAATCCGGCCACAGCAGCTATGTGCGGCTATAAAGTAGTGGTGGTAGAAAGTGATGCATCCGGCCTGGTGGATATGGAGAAACTAAGGTTAGCGGTAGATGAGGAGACAGCAGCAATAATGCTTACTAACCCTAACACTTTAGGCCTGTTTGAAGAAAATATTTTGGAGATAGCCGATATTGTGCATCAGAAAGGCGGTTTTCTTTATTATGACGGCGCAAATTTTAACCCGCTGTTAGGAATAACCAATCCGGCTAAAATGGGTTTTGATTTGGTCCACCTTAATCTACATAAGACTTTTTCCACTCCCCATGGTTCTGGCGGCCCGGGCCTGGGTGCTGTGGGCGTTGGTGATAAATTAATAGATTTTTTACCGGTTCCCTTGGTGGTTAAAAGAGAGGATAATTATTATTTTGATTATTGCTTAAAGAATTCGATCGGCCGCTTGAGAGCTTTCTACGGAAATTTTTCAGTTTTGATCAGAGCCTATGCTTACATCTTGCGTTTAGGCCAAGAAGGCCTTTTACGGGTTGCCAAGAATTCGGTAGTCAACGCAAATTACCTCAAGGAAAAGTTAAGAAATTATTATTGTTTGCCTTACCCTAAGGCCTGCATGCATGAAGTGGTATTCTCGGCCGAGAGCCAAAAAGAAAAAGGGGCTTCAGCTTTAGATATTGCTAAGCGGCTTATTGATTACCGAATCCATCCGCCGACCATATATTTTCCTTTGATCGTTAAAGAAGCCCTAATGATCGAGCCTACTGAAACTGAAAGTAAAGAAACTTTAGATAAGTTTATTGAAGTGATGTTAGAGATCAACCGGGAAATCGAGCTGGATTTAGAAAGGGTTAAAAACTCACCCCAGTCTGCTCCGGTTAAACGGGTAGATGAGGTCAGGGCTGCCCGGTTTCCCGATTTAAGATGGAGGGGTTAGAATATCCCGGCAGTAGCCGGGATTTCGCTGAATAGATAAATTGAGGTGCTCAATGATTAAAAAATGGCGCTTAATTCTGGATAAAAGATCTGACGGGGCTTGGAATATGGCTGTTGATGAGGCGATCCTGGCTAATTATTCCAACCAGAGGATACCTACTTTAAGGATTTATGGCTGGCAGGAGCCGTATATCAGCCTTGGCTACAGTCAGGAGCCAGAGGAAGTCTTGAGGCCGGATAATGCCTTTCCCTTTGTCCGCAGGATTACCGGTGGAGGCTGTATTTTACACCACAAGGAAGTCACTTACAGTATTGTTTGCGCTTTGGAGGATTTAGGCCTGCCGGCTGGAGTCAAAGAATCCTACCGGATGCTTTGCGGGTTTCTGTTTGATTTTTACCGCTCACTCGGCCTTTTTGCCAGTTTTGCCAAAGACAGCCAACAGGCTGATCTTAGGCGTCCGGCTGCTTTCTGTTTTTCCAACTGGGAGGAATTTGACCTGGTGATCGCCGGAAAAAAAATCGGCGGTAATGCCCAGAGGCGTAAGCGCAACCTGATTTTCCAGCAGGGAACCATACCCCAACAGTTAGATTTTTCACAGATTAACCGATCTATAAAACATGTCTTTGGTGCCAGTCAAAAAGCCGGCTGTCTTGATGATTTGCTTGGCCATCCTACCAGATTTGCTTTTCTAAGTTCCTTGCTGGCCGAGAGTTTTAAAAAAACTTTTAATCTCGGGCTTTACCGTGGGCTGCTTTCGCCTCAAGAAACTCAAACTACCAAGGTAATTTTAAAAGACAAAGAACAGGCTTGCGTTTTTTAGATTATCTTTCAATGAAAACGCTTTCAAAAAATTTTTTCCTTTCCGGCGGATATTGAATATTAGGTATAAATATGGTATAAATTAAGTAGATTGGGGTCAGTTATGGGGGGGCATAATAAAAATAAACCGGCAGCTTTTACTTTGGTCGAGCTTTTAGTAGCTTTGATCATTATCGGGATCTTTTTTTCTCTGGCTATTCCTTCTTATCAGAGTTCGATCGAAAAAAGCAAAGCCAAAAATGCTGAATACACCCTTATCAGTATTTATAATTCCCAGAAGCGTTATAAACTCGACCATAATCATTACTATGCTTGTGCAGCAGCTGTCTGCACAGCCGACGAACTTGAGAATCAAAGTAACTTAGGAGTGTACATCAGCGATTCATATTTTAATTACTCGATTACCAATACCAGCAGCAGTTTTAATGCCACGGCAACCCGTAGAGGCGAGGGGATTTGCGGCGGAATGAATATGAGTGTTATCGAGAAAGGAAGCCAGGTGAACAAGGAGTGCGAAGTATGGTAAAAAAGTCTTTTCTAAGAAATAAAAACCGAAAGTCAGAACTGCCGGAAGCAGTATTGATAATCTGTATTCTTTTGGTGGGTTTTCTAGCTTTTGCCGAGGAGCCAAATCCCTACCTTAAATACTTTCCGGCTAATGAGAAGATAACTAGTATTGCCACCAATGATCCGGACAATCCCCTGGCTGGTTATCCTAAAGTATTGGACGAAGTTGTATGTCCTATCGCCAATGCCCTTTTATTCAATAGTTTAATCGATTGCGAGAACTGTCTCGGATATAACACAAAATGTCCTGCTTGTTGTGTAGATATGACCAGCGGTTCACCGCAGGCACAGTGTGCGGGGTTTAATTGTGGTCAATATGCTTTTAGTAGTGGTACTTGCAATGAGGTTGATTGTTGTAGCCCAAGTCTTACAGATCCTGACGACGTCTGCGTTCATGATCCATTATCGACAAACTGTAACCCCGGGCAAATTAATAATATACCATCTTGTCAAAGAAAAGGTTGTCCGGATGCTACCCCGGATTTAACTCCTCAAAGTCCTGATTGTGTGCCGGATTCTTTAGGCGGCAGCGGCTGGTATTGTCTTGAGAATGACCTTATGCCGGTTGATAATATCACTGTTAGAGGATGCAGGCCTGAGATCGATATCCCTGACTCTATGGGGACGCCGGTTTTAACTAACTATACTCCCAGTACTGCTTCCCAGGATATTTATTATGATTTAGGCCCGGCTCTCACGCCTTGTCCTGAGGATTCTGCTTTAGGGGTAAGCAATACAACACCTTGCTATAAGTATGATATTGATCCTGTTTACGGTAGCTATATTAACGCTTGCCGCACCTACACCGATACTGCTGAAATTTGTAGTAAACACGAATATTGTTGCAAGCACGAATCTTGTGGAACTGGACCAACTGGAACGATCGCAGACTGCGACTATGCCCAGCCTAATCCTTTGATACCGGGAGATGAAGGAGGCGCTTGTATTAAGCTTTTTACCCATTGGAATGATCCGGTGGTTTTAGCCGATGCTGTCACTGCCAAAACTTGCAATACAATTATTGCCGATGATTGTTTGCAGATAGAACAAACTATCCAGGATTGTGTTTATGATAAGAGTATTGGTGGTTGTGCCCAGTGTTTTCATGAAATCGACCCGCCCATTATCGACCCTTTAAATCCCCATCCGGGTTTCCGGCTTGACTTTGTGGCCCGCAGCGGCCAGTCAATGATCATAGAATGGCAGCTGGATACTATTAGCAATATCAAAAATTTTCCAGCAATCAATGACGTCTATTTTTTTACGATGATAAAAATCTACCAAGAGGGGCTGGCTGATCCGGTTTTTGAAAGCATTATCCATCAAAAGAGCCTTACCGCAGATTTCTCTATCTTCAATGCCGCAGCCATAGAAGCCTTCGATCCAATGACAGGGTTAGGAGTGCTTCATCAGGGCAAAAAGTATAGCGCAAGAATTCATTATTATATACCCGAAGTCAATGGCGCGGATCTGGAGGTGACTGTGAAATCCATGTTATTGACTGCGGTTATGGTTAGAGAGTAGGTAAAGCTTATTTTAGGCGATAAAAGGAGGTGTAGAATGAAGAGTGTGTTGATTGGCTTGTTGTTAGGGCTTTTGATTCTGCCTTGTGTCTATGCTGAAACTGGCGATAGCAGCGCCCAGAGTGCTGTAGCTCCTTTGCTGCTTCCGGTTGCTCCGCAGAACTCGACCAGTTGTGCGGCCACCCGCTACCCAGATTTTTATTCCTGGGAACCCGGGAATGCTGCTTGCGGCCGATATGTCGATGATCATTATAGCTTACGCAGACGCGCGCCGCTCGGGACGCCTGATGCTGGCTATTTCGGCTATTATGTAGACCTTGATGCGTCGGGCAATGAAGTGTTTACCCGTATCCCTGGTGACGGAGAGTATGTTTCGATGAGCGGTTTATCTACTGCCATTAATTTTGAAATTTTAGGCCTTAGCCAGTACAAAAAAACAGCCAAGATCACAATTAACTGGACTGTAAGGATTGAAGGCAGTGTTCACCCTGAGGAATTATGGAGAAAACATGACCCTTGGTATTGCCCGGGCTGGACAGGTAAATCTTACCAGCGTTTTCCGGAAGGCAATGCTTATACCCGGCTGTTTGTTGAGGGTGTAGCAAGAGGTTCTCTGGCAACCATGACTGTTCCCAGTGCCGGAGAAGCAGTTACTGGTTTTAAAGCGGTTGACCCCAACATCACCGGCAGTGTAGTCCTTACGCCGGATATGTTTAATGGTGAGTTTCCTGAGGAGTTAAATGTCGAAGTCAAGTGGTATAATGATACTGCTATGGATTTGACAGCTTATGATCGCAACTTGATTATTACGATTATACCGACGCTTTAAGAAGGCTGAGAGTTAGGTAAAGATTAGCAAGTGTAGATGTACAGCATGAGGCATAAAGATTATCAGCGTAAGGGTATCACCCTTATTGAGCTTTTGGTGGCTATTGTTTTGATAGCCATAGGAGCCGGGGCAGTTTCTGCGGTGTTGAGTTCCGGCAATTATCTGTTGAGAAGATCAAGAAATGAGGCCAGGGCAACCAGTATTGCCCTGGCCCATAAAGAAAGCCTCCTGGCCCATTCCTATGAGAATGTCCTTTTAGGCATTGAACAGGGTAATGAGGATATTTTTCATTGGGAAACTGAAGTCCAGGAACTTTTCTGGGCAGGTACTTCCAAGAACATACCTTATAAGCAGATCGATGTGACTGTTACCTATCCCGATGAAGGCGCTTCCGGAAATATCGCCAATAAATGGAAAAAACTTACCCTGCGCAATCTAATACCTTATCCTTTTGTCCATCTTGAAAGAAGGGTAATGGACAGTAGCTGTGCTACTTCTTCCTGCACAGTACCACCTAGCAGTTTCCAGTTGGTAGGCGACCTGACTATTACTTTTAATTATCCGGTAGTAAAGGATTTGAATGTTTTTTATAATATCGCTGTTAATATTACTAATCCCGCTGGCCTTGCCGGTACCGAGAATATAGTTACTAAATGTTTTTTAGACGGTGCTCAGCAAGGACAGAAAACCGGTACACCGATTCTTTCGCAGCCTTTGATTAGTAACAATACGGTTATTCCTAACGTAGCCGCTGGTGCTCACACTCTCCAAGTCCGCTGGTATAAAGATACAACTTCCGGCGTTATAAGTATTACTCGGGCTAATCTGATGATGCTGGCATTTGAGACTCAGAATTAGCTAAAAATAAGTTATGAAGAAAAAGGCCTTTACTTTAATAGAGATCATTGTAGTTTCCGGTTTGATCGGCTTTATAATTTTGGCTTTAGTCGCTTTTTCGATATTTTTTATCCGACAGGTAAATATCAGCACTGAACGCTATAATGCCTGGAGCCAGATAAATTACAGCCTTGATGATATGCGGATACGTTGTGTCGGGGCTATTGAAATAATCACGCCGATTACCGCCAGCGGAGGAAATATAACTATCAGCGATACGACTTTTTTTACTTTTCAGGGCGAGAAAGATATCTATCATATAACTCCTGATGAAACTGATGATAACGCGATTTACACTTATAAAATATTACCGAGTGATGATCCCGATAATCCCGGAAGTCTAGCCTTAGAGATAACTATTACTGACAATACGGTTGTTCCTGCGGTTACCACTAGCACCCGAGAGATTTTAATCGATGGAAGGTACAGTCCGTCGATGCACCTGGAACACAGGGAGATCGGGGTGGACAGTTTAGGCAATATCATCTATGATGAACCTAATTTTATTACTGCCAACATTACCGCTAATCAGGTGTTAGGCAGCCTTGATGTTTCCCGGGAAGAGGGGATAAGTTTTTGGTTTATTGATGTAATACAATGATAGCAATAATAGTTTCAATCACAATCATGGTTTCTTTGCTTTTGTCGGCTTTTGTCGGTTTTAATCCGAATTTTAAGTCCTTAGTAGAAAGAGATTATCTCCGTAAAGTTTTAGAAAATTCTGCCAACTATGGCTTGAAGAAAGGGCAGCTTATCAGCCGGGCTAATCCCAGTATTTACTCTAACGTTAGCAATGAACTTTTAGGTGTACGTAATGACGGTATTGGCCCGGATGCCGACAGTGCAACTTACGTACTTAAAGATAGGACAAATCTTACGGTTACGGTGAATAATACATCTATTTCTGTTGATGTTGGTCATGAATATGCGCCTTTCCCCTAATTTGTCCCGGCCAGCCTGGCTTAAAAAAAACCTTGCTTTAAACTCCTGCCGCAGCCTGAAATTAGCTTTGCGCAAGTTTAAGCTGAATACGGTTTGTCATGAATCAGGCTGCCCTAATATCTCTGAATGTTTTTCTAAAGGAGTGGCTACTTTTTTAATTTTAGGCCAAACTTGCACTCGCAGCTGTAGTTTTTGCGGGTTGAGTAAGATCAAGCCCCAAGACCCTGATCCCGATGAACCCCGCCGGATAGCCCAGGCAGTGAGTTTTTTAAGCTTGGATTATCTGGTAATCACTTCACCTGCCCGTGACGACCTGATCGATGGGGGAGCCGGGTATTTTTCCCAGACGGTCAGGGAAATTTTAAATTTAAGCCCCGGGAAAAGAATAGAAATTCTCATACCTGATTTTTTAGGCCGAAAAGATTCCTTTAGGGAAGTAGCTTTATCCGGAGCTGAAACCATAGCTCATAATCTGGAAACTGTTCCCGGCCTGTACCGGCAAATAAGGCCGGGCGCTGATTACCAGCGTTCCTTGGGAGTTTTAGCCGCTATTAAGCAAATAAACTCGAAAGTTTACACTAAATCCGGTTTAATGCTCGGTTTAGGCGAAAAAAAGAAGCAGCTAAAGCGGGTTTTAAAAGATTTACGTTTTGTGGATTGTGATTTTTTAACTTTAGGCCAGTATTTGCCACCTTCCTTAAGCCACTACCCTTTAAAAGCCTATATTCATCCAGAAGTTTTTTCAGAGCTAAAAACCTACGCTTTAACTCTGGGTTTTAAAGCAGTGGCCAGTGGCCCCTATGTCCGTTCCTCCTATTTAGCCCATCTTTTGGTTCCAACCAGTACCACCTCGTAGGTGGTATAAATCAGCCCCTAAAACCCCTTTATTTACTAATATAATTTAATATACCTATATTCCACCTCGTAGGTGGTAAGGTTTAAAAGGAAAGCACAATATCTAGTGGTATGGCCAAACCACTACAATATGTTGAAAACAGGGTTAAATTGTAGGAAATTATTCTTGACAGAAGCAAACAAAAATAATTTAATAGAAATGTAACCATTTTATAACAAATGATGAAAAGAAAGACAGTCCCTCGTTTGATGAGTGTTGATGAATTGGCCGATTATCTTGGCTTGCAGAAGCAGACGATCTATAATTGGCTGCATTCAAAGAAGATTACCGGGATGAAGATCGGTAAAGTCTGGCGTTTTGACCGCAGGTATATTGACGGTTGGATCAAGGAGTGCAGTCGGGGTTAAAATATGGCTAAAACTGTTGGATTATATTTAGGAGTCAGTTCTTTAGGCGTGGCAGTAGTTTCCGGCCGGGAAGTCATGACTTTGAGCAATTTCAATATTTCTGAGCTTGGTGAAGCAAAAGCCGAAATTGTTGACAAAGATGTCCGTTTGGAAGCTTTAATCAATAAAGCTTTAAGGGATGCTAATGCCGACGGAGCTGATATCTGTCTTTCTTTGGCTGATCGGGATTTCATCTTTCGTTCCCTGGAAATGCCATTGATGCGCAAAGCAGAGATCGAATCTTCATTAGCCTATGAAGTTGAAAAGTATATACCTTTTAAGATAGGCGAGCTTGAGTGGGCATACGAAACTACCCGTTTTCCTAAAGACAAGAAGATGAGTGTTTCTTTTATCGGTATTCGTGAAGGAAACCTTCAGCGGGTAAGGGAGATTTTAAACCGTTTGGGAGCAAGAGCAGTTTCTATTGAGCCGTCTTCCTTATCGTTAGTCCGGGCACTTAAATCTTTAAAAAAGTTTTCAAAATTGCGGGATTTTGCCCTTTTGGACTTAACTGAAGCAGAATCCCACCTTACTTTTTTCCAAAACGACCTGCCGGTGTTCAATCGTTACTTGACTATCCCTAAAAAAGAAGATGTTTTTGATACCGTCAAGTTTTCTGAATCGGTAGATTTTTCTTACCAGTATTTTAAGCGGGAGTTTCGTTCCTATAAAATAGATAAATTCGTAGTGGTCAGCGATATCGAAAGTAAAGAGTTGACTAAAGTTTTGGAAGAAAGCCTGCAGGTTGCTGTTGAGGCAACTTCGCCTTTCGATATAACCCGCCGCAATAATGCCAGCGTCGAAAGCAGCAAGGCTTTCGGGGCAGCAGTTGCCGATCAATACCCGGCAGCTTTCAGGCCACGCTTTCAAAAAACTAAAGATTCTCAAGAGTTAGAAGTGGCCGAGGTGGTGACCGAGATCCCGCCTTTAAGGTTAGGAGTTATGTCGCTTATCTTGGGGGCCGGATTGGCTATCGCGCTTTTTATCGCAGTGATCATGGGTAACGAAGTTTCCTTAAAAGAGGTCGAATTAAGAAAGAAAAGAGATGCGGTTTTTGTGCCCCAGGGCCTTGAAAGCCTGCCTTGGAGCCAGCATAAAAAAGCCGTTGATGATTTAGAGTCAGAATTGAACAAGCTTAAAAGCGCTTTGGATTCGTTTAATAATCTTTCGGGGGTTTTTACTTCTCTCTCCAGCCGCCGGACCCTTCCGGATGGCCTTTGGTTGGAAAATTTTCAGCTTAACCGTCAGGACAAAGGTTATCAGGCCAAGATAAGCGGTTATGTTTTTCGCGATGACGATTACAAGGAACGCTTGACTTTAGACGATTTCGTGACTAAGCTTAAAAATGACAGTTCTTTGCAGGCTCTTTTTTCGACCGTCGAGATTGAATCTTCCCGGCGGCAGCCGCAAAAAGAGTTTTTAGTCACTTATTTTTCAATAAATTTAAAATAATGAAGGAATTAGCCCGTTATAAAAATATTATCCTGGCAATCGGAGTTGTCCTGGTCAGCCTTTTTCTTATAAGAAGCCTTCACTCTCATTATTCATCCAAGCTTGCTAATCTGGCCAGGGAAGATAAAGAGATCGAAGAGGCTCAGATAGTTATGCATCAGTGGGAAAGCCTTAATAGCCAATCCAACACGCTTAAAAGTAATTTATTCAAGGAAGACAGCCTGTTGGTTAAAAAATTCATTGAAGAAAAAGCCAAGTTTTTTAATATTGAGTTAGTTTCATTAAGGCTTTCCCGGTTTGACCGGGACGCTTATTGGGAAGCCTTAGCGCAGTTTCAGGCAACCTGTACTTACAGCGATTTCATAAAATTCGTAGATTCTTTAGCGGCAAAAAATATTGAAGTGACTAGCGCCAGATTAAGCGGCAGCCAAGATAGTCTCTCGGTTAATGCCGAGCTGAAGGGGGTTGTTGTTAAATGAAGATCGTAAAGATAGTTTTCCTTTTGTTGTTTTTACTTTTACCGATCTTGCTTTATTCGGCTGAGAGCTATCGCAACCCCTTTGAATCTTTATTGCCTAAAGAGGAAGCTAAAGTATCTGAGCTTGCGTCTCAGGAAGCAGCAAAGCCTTTGGATGTGGTTATTCAGGGGGTTCTTTGGGGTAGTGCCATACCCCAGGCGATCATTGACGGTGATGTTTATAAAGTCGGAGATAAACTTAAAAGCATTGAGAATGCCTCTTTGTTGCGAATTACCGATAACGTAGTCTTTATAGTCCAAGGCGATAAGGTCCATAAGATGACTGTTAAGAAAAAATAGAGGGAGGAAATATGAAAAAAATTTTTATTTTGATTTTAGCCGGTTCGTTCATCTTTTTAGGTAACGGGTTTTCCCAAGATGATATTTATGGAGGATACCTGCTTAGCAGCGCTGAAAAGCGCGTGTCTCTTGACCTTGAAGGGGCTCAACTGGTAGATGTTTTAAAAATGCTTTCCCAGCAGACCGGGCTGAATTTTGTATCTACCGAGGCGGTCCGCGAGAGAAAGCTAACCCTTTATATGGACGGGGTTCCTTTAAGGGAAGCCATGGATGTTTTATTCAAAGCCAATAACCTGGCCTATAACTATTACCCCGATTCAAACATTTTTGTAGTCAAAGAAATGGGTAAGCCTAACTTAGAATTAGTGAGCAAGGTTTATTCGTTGAAATATGTACGGGTCCAGAGCGGCCGGATGCAGGAAGAGATAGATGATATTCTTGAGTCCGGAGGCCAAAGTGGCGGTACTGGTACGGATAATAAAGAAACCGGCGGCATTGCTAAAGCTGTCCAGGCTGTTTTAAGTGCTGTCGGTAAGGTTACTGAAGACCCTTTGACTAATTCCTTGATTGTGGTAGATGTTCCGGTCCAGTTCCCGATGATCGATGAAGTGGTCAGTAAACTGGATATCTCGGTTCCCCGGGTGATGATCGAGGTGGAAATGCTTGATGTCTCCAAGACTCATCTGGATAAATTAGGTTTCAACTTTGCTAACGGCCTTTATGCCAGCGCTGCTGCCGGCGCCCGTTCAAGTAGAGTGCCTTTTAGCAACAGTCTTTTAAAAGGGACCCCGGTTACCCAATCCACCGTCGGAGGATTGGCCCCGCCGGTCTTAAGTATTCTTGATCTAACCAGCTTT
>Ga0180009_10000413_pt1 | contig 60706 bp, 60 predicted proteins | sample OS_PC_MetaG_FD_123537 | JGI IMG/M metagenome (GOLD analysis project Ga0180009, IMG submission 123537) | Groundwater microbial communities from the Aspo Hard Rock Laboratory (HRL) deep subsurface site, Sweden - OS_PC_MetaG | ecosystem: Environmental > Aquatic > Deep subsurface > Groundwater... | reverse complement strand
TCATGGACAATTGGCAAAGAGATAATTATTGACTGGCTTGAATTCAGCGCCATTAAAGAAGAAAATTCGGATAATCAGATACTTGGCATCGCGTTGGATAAAGATAAGATAGAAAAATATTTAAACAGCATCGCCAAAACAATTGACCGTCCCGCCGCCGACGCTCAATTAGAGACCGAAGAAAATAAGGCAATCATTTTTGTTCCCGCCCAAGAAGGTTTCGCGGTAAAAAAATCGCAAACAATTGAACGGCTCATCGCAAATATATTATCCGACCCGCCGGTTAAAAAGACAACCATCATTGCCGACAAGGCGTCGCCTAAAATTACTTTAGAAAAAACGAATCAACTTGGCGTTAACGCCCTCGTCGGACAAGGAACTTCAAATTTCGCTGGTTCGCCAAATAACCGCATTCATAATATAAAAACCGGAGCCACCAAATTTAACGGACTAATCTTAACCCCCGGCGAAGAATTTTCTTTTAATAATCTTTTGGGCGGAAGCGGAGCCGAACAGGGATTTTTGCCCGAATTGGTTATTAAAAACTATCAAACAATTCCCGAATACGGAGGCGGGCTTTGCCAAATATCAACAACCTTTTTCCGCGCCGCCGTCAATTCTGGGTTAAAAATCACCGAAAGAAAAGCCCACGCTTTCCCTGTTGTCTATTACAGCCCCCAGGGATTTGACGCGACTATTTACGAACCCAAACCCGACTTGCGTTTTATCAATAACACCCCGTCGCATTTGCTTATTCAAACCGCGATTGAGGGGACGAAACTAACCATAAATTTTTACGCGACGGATGACGGCAGAAAAGTCAAAATTGACGGCCCTTATACTTTAGAAAAAAAAGAAAACGGCTCAATGAAAGCCGTCCTTACGCAGAAAGTTTACGACGCAAACGGAGAAATAACTGAAGAACAAATATTCTACTCCAACTACAACTCCCCCAACGCCTACACAACCCCCACCAACTAAAATTCGGCTATCCGATAGCCGAACAAATTGTGCGGACGGTGGGATTCGAACCCACACGAGATTTCTCTCAATAGGTCCTAAACCTATCATGTCTACCGTTCCATCACGCCCGCTCTTGCTTTATTCTAAAATAAATCTCGCTTAAAGGCAACAGGATTTAGGGACAGTCCCCGCAGCAGGGACTGTCCCTAAATTATTACCTAAAAAAACTTGACATTTTTAATTATTTGAGGCACAATAGGGTTATGTTTTAGGGACGAGAAAAAAGGACGGACTTGCCTAAAGCAAGTTCCTTAAAAAAATAATATACAGACAAAGGAGGAGAAAAATGTTTGAAATAAAAGAGATGGGAAAGGATGGAAAAGTAACAGTAGTAGTAAAAGCAGGAAAACCCCTCTTGAACTCAACGGCATTGTGTATTGTAGGGGTAATAGCTGTAAGCGCGCTTTTGGGCGGCGCGTTGATTGATTGGCTCGCTTTTACTTATTTGGGGCTTGCCGCAATTCTTGCGGTATTAGCGTTAAATGCAATCATTCTTCTTCCAACTGCGTACTTCGGGATACCCAGTAGATTTGGAAAAAGAATCTACAAAAAAAACAGCGACCCTGTAATGTTAGAGGAAGGCATAAATTTTCGTTGGCCATTAATAGAAGATCTATTGTCCCAAAACACTAAATCCAAAAAGCTATTAACACAAGAAGTCACCACTAAAGCGCTAAGCAGGGACAAGTTAGAAGTTACGGTTGAAGGATCCGTGCAGTACAGAATCGCCAATCTCGACACTCATGTTGAAATGACCGAAAAAACCATGGAAAAAGGCATGGTGGGGGCGATTGAATCCGAACTCGGTAAGATATGCGGAGTAAAAGAAGCAGATGTCTTCGTTGATGAACGAACGGAGATAGAGTTTTTAATCAAGTGCGTTCTTCAGTTAGAAAGACCGCCTCATCATTACATTGACGAAGCGAAAGAAATTGAAAAAGTTAAAGATGAGGCGAAAATCAGCAAAACACGGGTTGGCTCGGACGAAAAAGAAATTAAAGAAACAGACACACTCAAAGTAATAGCAAGCAATGTGATGGGTCTTGTCTTGAAAAAAGAAAACATCCCACGCTATGAGCAGAAGTTAGGGGAAACAAGGATTAAAGAGTTAGTCGAAAAGCTGTCTCCCGAAAAGTGGAAACTGGAAAAAGAAAAAGAACTTAATAAATTTGAGAAGTATGACATTGACATTATCCGTTTTTATAAGGAGAATGCCACTCGTATAAAGCTTTTATTTGAATTTGAACGAGATTCCGAAGTTGAAAAACTTTACGGAATCAAAATAGCCACATTTAGAGTTGAAAAACTCAACTTTTCAGAAGAAGCTCAAAAGGCTTTTGAAAAGACGCGGGCCGCAAAAGCCGAAATGATGGCGGCAGAAGAAAGATTTCAGAAAAAAACAGAAATGTTGAAGGAGTATACCCAGTTAACGAAGGGCTCTTTAACAGAAGCTGTTAATTTGACCGAAACAACAGCAGATGTGAAGGGAATCACCCGCCAGATAATTTCCGTGGAAGGATCAAAGGAATCCGATTTGCTCGCGCTCGGTAAATTAGTGGCTGGCGTTAAAGGAGGTGGTTAAAGATGAAGCGAATTTTGGCAGGAAGCGCGATACTTATCGCAATAACTCTCCTAATAACGGGAGCGTATCTAAGATTTTCGGCCATGAAATTTGCTGTGAAAAGCAAAAGCGTTGCCGAAATCCAAAAATCCGCTCTTGTTTCCGCTCCTGTTTCCGCCTCTGGAATTTTCATTGTTCCGCCGGGCGGAAAGGAGGTTAATCGGGATACCGCCGGTCAGAGAGTCGCCTGCCGTAATGTAGGTGACCATATTATTATTGAATCAAATCGGCCCGAAGCGTTGTTTATTCTGATGGATACGACTCGCATCAGGATAGACCCCGTCCGAACGGTCATCAGAATTGACTCTTTGGGCGGGAAGGACTATCTTCGTTTCCAAAATTTCGGAACGAAGACGGAGCGAATTAAAGCAAAAATTGCTTCCCACCGTTAAGGTGCGAGACAAACCTAAAAACCAAAAAGCCGAGAAGCAAAAACTTCTTGGCTTTTTATATTCCAAAAAAATTACTTCTATTTTATAAGATTTGTAATAAAGGTCTGCGCCACTCCCGCGAATAATGCGACGCCAATACCAACCAAACCCCAAATTAATCTTTGCCTCGCTTCCGTAAGTTTTTCATCTACGCCCCCCGCCGTCATCCAAGTTAAACCTGCCCAAACAATCATCATCACACCCAAAAGTAGAACAATACCTTGAAACCAATTAACAACTGTTTCAAAAATATCCGTTATGCCTGTTAAAGAAGTGGGACCAGCCTTTACAACATCAACTGCCGCGAAAACGGCCAATGTCCCCGCGAACAAAAAGACAAGCGAAAACGCGATAATTGCCGAAAAAAATCTTTTATTATTCTTCACAAATTCTCACCTCCTTTCTTTTTACCCTCCTAAAATACTTCTAACTAAAGTAACCCAATTTTTGCCTATTAAAAGAACCGCCAAACCAACCAAAGACCAGGTTAGCGCTTTTCTCGCCTCTGTTATCTTCTCGTCTCTTCCGCCAGCAATCATAAACAAAAGGCCTGAATAAATTATCATACCTACGGCGATAATAATACCAATATTCGCGACCCAATCAATAATATCTTCTATCAACGCCTCAAAACTTGTCGATGTGAGCGGATTTGAAAAAATTCCTGTTACTTTTGTTCCTTCCAGCGCGTCTACTCGCGCCAAAGGCAAGCCCATCATTAAACATATAAAAAACAAAACCGCCGACAAAGAAATTATTTTTTTAAGTTTAAAATTCATAAATGTTTTATTTTATCTATTAATTTGAATACATGTAGGAAATTTTGTCCACGCGGCGCTAAATTCTGACTTAGCAACGGTCTTTAAAAGGGTATCAATCATAAGCCAACTGCTGAAAATAATAACAAGACCGATAAATGTATTTACAAAAATTCCTTTGGCTTTGGTAACCGCGTCTTGACTCCCGCCCGAAAAGAGAAACATAACGCCAGCCACCGCGAATAAAAGAGCGGCGACGGGAAGAGCCAAATTAAACGAAATAAAATTGATAATATTGCTTCCTAAATGCCAAAGGTCGCAGATTGTGCAATTATCATTGCAAGGAACGATAGAGCCAGTAATATAGCCCGCGCAAACTATATTCGCCTTCATTAAACCCGCGAGCAGAAAATAAATTAAAAATCTGTAATTCTTCATTTTCTCATTAAAACATTAACTTGATTCACTGCCCTATCCACAGAATCGCTAATTGTCATTTCTCCCGTTACAACTGATTCTATCATATCCGCCAAAATCGTTTCAATACCTAAATTATCGGTCTGATACCAAGAGCGAGCCGTTAAAGATTGTTCCGCAAAAACGCCTAAATCTGCGTCATTTTTTTGCCATAAAACAAGGTCTTTCCTGGCGGTCGGTTTTTTGGTCAGCTCTAAATATTTTTGAGAATTTTCTTTTCCCGCGAACCAAACTATAAAATTCCACGCTGCCCTCGCATTGGAAGAATTTCTTGGAACAGCCAACCCCCAATAATTAGCATAATTGATATCTTTCTCAGAGCCCTTAATTTGGGGCATCGGCGATATACCAAAATTCAGATAAGGCGCTTTCGCGCGAATAGTTGGTAATTGATAAGAATAATTAAACATCACCGCTGCTTTGCCTTCATAAAAAGCGTCAATTGAATAATCCATCCGATTATTCCACGAATAAACGGCTTTCAATGGATTGGCAAAATCAGTATAAAACCGCAAAGCATCTGTTGATTCCCTAAAGATGGCCTCTGTTTTCTCTCCATTAATCATTTGAACGCCCGACTGGAGCATAAGCAAAGACAAAATATCGGTTGAGCGATTAACATTGCGCGCCGTTCCTAAAGCGACTCCCGCACGAATAATATTATCCCTTTCGTCTTTAATAGTTATTTTCTCCACATCTTCTAAGAAATCCTCCCATGTCTTGGCTGGCTTGGGAATGCCAGCTGTATTAAAGATATCCTTGTTGTAATAAAGAGCCAAGGTATCAACGCTCAAAGGCAAAGCCGTTACGAACCCATCTATTACAAAATCATCATAAATAACATCAACAAAATTATCCTGAACATCTCTCAACGAAATTAAATCTTCAGGCGCGGCAAAAATTTTATCTTCGTATCTCGGAATCCATGTATGGTGCAACATGACAATATCGGGACCTCTCCCTGTCGCCATCGCGGCCAATAAATCTTTTTCGTACGAGACGAAATTCTTTTTGTAATAATTAATTTTAATGTTTGAATATTCCGCATTAAAATCGCTGATCAGTTCTTTGTAAATATCAGAGTCGTCATAAACGCCCCAAAATTCCAATTCTACATTTTGGGTAACTTCTTCCGATTTACAACCCGGGAAAGCGGCCGCTAACCCAAAAATCAACACGGGCGCAATAAAGGTATAAAAAATGGTAATCTTTTTTTTAGACAATGGTTTGTTATCCCCTAAAAACTAATCCATAATGCTGACTGTCAATTTCAAGTTCCTTTTCAAAAAGAAGCCCTTCGTTTTCCGCCAATTGACGCGCCTCCTTTTTGGAAATCAACCAACCCCCTTTTGGAGCTAATGCAGAACTGGCTATCCATTCAATTACAACCAACTGCCCGCCCTCTTTCAAAACCCTTCTTGCTTCTTTAATAATTTCTTCTTTTTTTTGCGATTGAAACAAAATGTTGCGCATTAAAACAAAATCCATTGAATTATCATCTAACTTTGAACTGCCCAAAACCTCCAAATTACAATGAATTGTTTCAATATTGGAAATCCCCTCTAAATCCGCTTTGCTTTTAACCGCTTCTAATGTTTCTTTGACCACATCAACTGCGTAAACTTTGCCTTGGTTAACAATTTTTGCCAAAGGAACACTAAAATATCCGTTCCCGCAACCAAAATCAGCTACTTGCGCGTTATCGCGAATGCCCATTCGTTTCAAAATTTCTTCAGGACGAGATAGTCCTATGACTTGATTTGACATAATCTTTTTAAATACACGCCGCGGTGACGACTTTGTCGTTTCCGTTCAGCCGCATAATTTTAACCCCCTGCGTGGCTCTTCCTAATTCGGGAATGGATTTAACTTCCATTCTAATGACCTGCCCTTGTTTAGAAATAGCGATTAAATCCTTTGTCTCTGGACTCAAAATATGACCCGCAACAATATCTCCTGTCTTTTCGCCAATTTTCGCCGTCTTAATCCCCATTCCGCCTCTTTTCTGCGTCTTGTAATATTTCAAATCCGTTTTCTTCCCAAGCCCATTTTCAGTCACCACTAATATTTTTAAATTCTTCTTTTCCGCTTTTTCTTCAACAATACCCATCCCGATTAATCTATCGCCTTCTTTTAAAGCGACTCCCTTCACACCCGCCGCGCCTCTCCCCATAACCCTAACATCGCCTTCTTTAAAGCGAATGCTTTGCCCTTTAGCGGTAATCAAAACAATTTCATCTTTGCCGGAAGTCAGAACAGCCCATCTTAATCGATCACTCGCGCTTAACTTTAAGGCAATTAATCCGCTTTTCCGCGTATTTTTGAAGTCATCTATTTTAGTTCTCTTGATTATACCATTTTTAGTCACCATGACCAAATATTTCCCCTCCACAGGGCCACTCATATCAAGAACTGTCGCGATTTTTTCTTTGGCTCCCAACTGCAAGATATTAACAATCGCCTGTCCGCGCGCGACGCGACTCGCCTCCGGAATCTCATACGCCTTTATTTGAAAAACGCGCCCTTGATTGGTGAAAAACAAAATTGGGTCGTGAGTTGAAGCGGAAATAAAATGTCCAACCGCGTCTTCTTCCCGCGGAGTAATGCCAACCACTCCCTTGCCACCTCTTTTCTGCGATTTGTACGCTTGCGGATTCATTCTTTTAATATACCCGCCTCGGGTTAAAATGATAATATTTTCCTCTTGAGGAATTAATTCTTCGTCCGTCAATTCTCCCACTGGTCGGCTAAAAACTTTTGTCCGTCTTTTATCTGCGTATTTCTCTTTCAATTCCTCTAACTCTTTTTTAATCAAGTCCATAATTTTCTTTTGGCTCTTCAACAAGGCCTCCAACTTTTTAATAATTTTCTTTTTCTCTTCCAGTTCATCTTTAATTTTCTGCCGCTCCAAACCAGCGAGCGCTTGAAGTCGCATTTCTAAAATAGCCGACGCCTGAAGGTCGCTTAATTTAAATCTTTTGACTAAATTTTTATGAGCCGTATCTTTATCAGCCGAGCTCCTGATCGTCTTAATAACTTCGTCAATAAAATCAAGCGCCTTGTTTAAGCCGAGCAAAATATGTTCCCTTTCGCGCGCTTGTTTCAACTCAAATTGAGCGCGACGCGTGACGACCGTTCGACGATGTTTGACATACTCGTCCAAAACACCCTTAAGCGACAAGACCTGCGGCTGAATTCCATCAACCAAAGCAAGCATATTTAAATGAAATGTCTTCTGTAAATCCGTCAGTTTGAACAAGCGATTAAGAACTTTCTGCGGCTGGGTATCGCTTTTTAAACCAATGACCAATCGGACGCCATCTTTATCCGACTCATCGCGAATTTCTTTAATCCCTTGAAGTTTTTTACTTTTAACTAAATCCGCTATTTTAATAATAAGATTCGCTTTATTCACTGCGTATGTCATTTCCTTCACGATAATCTGGAATTTTCCCGCCTTTTCCTCAACAATTTCCGCTTTGGCGCGCGAAACAATCGGACCCCGTCCGCTACTATACGCCTGAATCATTCCCTGTCTATCATAAATTTCTCCGCCCGTCGGAAAATCAGGACCCTTAATAAATTGGAAAAGGTCTTGGACCGTCGCCTTAGGGTTGCTAATCAAATAGATAATGCCATCAATCAATTCGCCCAAATTATGAGGTGGAATGTTGGTCGCCATCCCGACGGCAATCCCCATCCCTCCGTTTAAAAGTAATTGTGGAAGTTTCGCCGGCAAAACAGACGGCTCTTTGGTGCTCCCGTCATAGTTATCAACCCAATCAATCGTCTCCTTGTCAATATCAGCCAACATCTCCTCCGCGATCTTATTCATCTTCGCTTCCGTATATCTTGGCGCGGCTGCATTATCCCCATCCATCGAGTTATGAACAAAAATTCCCGCCCCAAGACAAAAATTATGATGCGGCTCTATGGTTAAATCATAAACATCCTCTTTTTTGCGAAGAATTTTCGCCGTTGCTATCCGATGATTATATTTTTTAGATTCGGATACAATTTCCGAAAAATTGCTAAAATAATTTAATGCGTTCTCAAGTTTTGGAACACCATTATTAGTTCTTTCTCGCTCGTATATTTCAGGAGTTATTTTTTTACGCTTGCCCAAAAGAGAGTGAACAAATCCTAAAATTTTACTCTTAATTACTCTTTTCTTATATGAAGGGTTCTGCCAATTTTTAAGCAAAGAAACTTTTGCCTTCCCCGCCAAATCTTTCATAAATTCAGGATTTTCTTTGCAACGCTGCTTGTTGCGAGCGCTTGTTAATTCGCTCATTTTCTTACTAAATTCAGGATTTTGCCATTGTTCTGTCGCTTTTTTACTATGAAATTCTCGCGTTTTTGGGTTTTCCCACAACTTTTTAGCCATTTGGCTAAAATGATCATCGGGATATTTTGCTCGATATTCAGGATTTTGCCATAATTTTTTTGACATCTCACTCTGTCTCTTTCTTTCTTCAGGATTCTCAAATCTCTCTTTTGTTAATTTAGAAATATATTCTCTATGTTTTGGGTCAGACCAAATTTCCAAAGAAATTTCTCTCATCATTTGAGACATTCGCTCCCTGTATTTTTCATCTTGCCATTTTTTCTTAAGTTCTTTCGATTTTGACTCGCTCATTAACTCTTGAAAATCTTTTCTTTGCCATAAGCTCCTCATATTCCTGCTCGATACCTGACTCGCTCTCTCTCTATATTCAAGATTTGACCAAGCTTCTTTAACCATCTCACTCATTTTTTCTCGATAAACGGGATTTTTCCAATTTTTTTTGTTCAATTCTGACAACATCAAAGCCGCCTTTTCTCTGTTTTCTTTCTTCGCCCAAAATTTTCTTCTTCCTTCGGCAATTTTTTTAACATATCCCGCATCATTCTTATGACGCCAAGAAGCAATTTCTTTATGATATTGCCAATGTTCTCCCCATTGCAATCTTAAAATATTATCTGGATTATTATTTAATTTATTAAAATCCAAATGGTGTCTAATCTTGCCTTTGTTTTTCTTATAAACTCTATTAGCCAAATTCCATTTGTCAGCCAAACGATGAACAAAATCCCATGTATGTTTAAATGGTTGACGAACTACCGCGTAGCCTTTTAGATTAGCATCTTCGCCTTGGTAAATTTCATCGTAAAGCGGCATCAAAGAATCGCTTGGCTTTAAATCTTTAGCTTTTTTATAAGATCCGTTTCTGACCATAAAAAGATGGTCTAATGTGCATTTAATTTTTTTTCCGTTATCCAGCGTTATCTCCATTACTTTTTCGTCCTTACGAGTTAATCTAGGATTTTTTATTTCAGCAACTTCTATTTCTTTATTGTCCGAATTAAAAGAAAATGTCCAATTTCTTTTCCCTTTTTTATATTCTTTAATAAGTTCTCCAAAAGTAAGATCTCGTCCATCAGTTAATTTAATTTTTGTATCTTTTGTAAAACAGCCAAAATTACCTTGCCCTTTGACCATCGGATATCGCGCGTGGAATTCTTGTGTCATCTTGACCATTGACTCATAAACAGCCATATCCCCATGCGGATGATATTTGCCGAGCGTCTCCCCCACGATTGTCGCCGACTTGCGGAACTTAGCGGAACTGTTCAGCCCCATCCGATGCATGGCATACAAAATACGCCGGTGAACCGGTTTAAGTCCGTCGCGAACATCGGGCAAGGCGCGCGAAATAATTACGCTCATTGCGTAAGCCAAATACGAATCCTTCATTTCGTCCGTAATCGCCCGTTTTTTTATATATCCTATTTCCATAAACAAAAAACAAAATTATTTGCTCACTGGCAATCTTATCGGCTTAACCGTTTTTGTATTCTGGGGACTGTCCCCAATTTCAATTTCCTCTTCTACTATATTATCTTCAAATAAAGCCCCTACGCTCGCTTTTAACGCTTCCATTAAAGAAGGTGTCTCTTTAATAATTTTCTCCTTCGTTTGAGAAACCTCTTTTACAGAATACTTCAAAGAAGCGACCCAAAAGGAAACAACAAAAAACGAGCAAACCAAAACAAATGCCCAAAGAATCCGAACGCGAACAACTCGCGGCTTATTCTGAATTTTCTCAATAAAATCAATGATATTCATTGTTTTAAATCTTCATCACAACCACTTCCATCCCTCCATTCGTAAAGTCCTTCTTTTTAAGCGTCAGTTTGTCAACGGCCGTTTTCTCTTCCAGCCCCATTTCTTTCAGAAATTCATCTACTCCCGCTAAATTCTCTTTCAATCCCGGCAGTTTGTATCGCATCGGGATAATAATTTGCGGCTCAATTTGCTTTGATATTTTAGCCGCTTCTTTCGCTCCAATTGTCTCGCCGCCGCCAACGGGCGCCATTAGAACATCAACCTGTCCAATCGCTTCCAACTGTCTGTCCGTCAGTCGCTCCTGTCTTAAATCGCCCAAATGACAAATTCTAATCCCATCGGTTTCTATTAAATAAATTGTATTTTGAAAACTTGAGACCCCAATAATCCTAATATTTTTCACTTCGTATTCGCCCGGTCCGTTAATAATAAAGGGTTCGCCGCTCATCGCTTTGATATTATTATGATCCTTATGATTGCGCGAAACCGCAATAATATCCGCGTTCCCTTTTGGAGGATTCAAACCAACCCCCTTGTCAAAAGGGTCAATTATAATAACCAAATGCCCGCCCTGATTAGCAATCTTGAAACAAGAATGCCCGTACCAGTTAATAATCATAAATTAAATTTCCAGCTTTTTAAATCTTATCACACCCGCCTTCTCTTGCCAAGTTGATAATCTTGCGTTATACTCTCGGAAGTTAATATTATATTATGAAAAAAGAATCTCAAATCATGAAGGACTTGTTGGAAAAAGAAAAAAAAGCTGTTTCTTTGCCTCAAGCCGGAGATATCGTTGAAGGCCGCATTATCAAAATTAGCAAAAGCGCTATTATTGTAGAACTCGGTCCTGTGGGAACAGGCGTTGTTTACGGCGGAGAATTGAAAGATAACCGCGTCATGCTCAAGGAATTGGCGGTCGGACAAGAAATTTCCGCCTTGGTTTTAGATCCCGAAAACGAAGATGGCTTCGTTGAACTTTCTCTTAAAGAAGCGCATCTGGAAAAAATCTGGAAAGACCTTCAAGCAAAAAGGCAAAGCGATGATGTTATCACCGTCAAAGTCATGGAAGCAAACCGCGGCGGATTAGTCGTCAGGTTTTCCGACTTAGTCGGCTTTTTGCCCGTCTCCCAATTATCGCACGAAAATTATCCCCGCGTTGAAAACGGCGATAAAAACGCGATTCTCCAGCAACTTAACCAATTTATTGGAAAAGACATGACTGTTAAAATCATCAATCTTGATAAAAAAGAAGAAAAAATGGTTGTTTCCGAAAAAGCCGCCCAAGCTGGCAAGACCAAAGAAGACCTCCTTAAATACAAAGAAGGAGATATCGTTGAGGGAACCGTCGCCACGCTCGCTAACTTCGGCGCTTTCATAAGATTTGACGAAAACATTGAGGGCCTGGCGCACATTTCAGAATTAGAATGGAGAAGAATTGACCACCCCAGCCAAGTCCTTAAATTAAACGAAAAAGTAAAAGCGAAAATCATCAGCATCCAAAACGGTCAAGTAGCCCTCTCCCTCAAAGCGCTCAAAGAAAGACCTCAAGAAGAAGTCAAAGAAGAGACCAAAGAAGAAACAAAGGAAGAATAAAAAAAGCCCCCGCAAGGGGGTTTTTAACTTATTGCCATATCCAAACATTCTGCTATAATACCCATTATGAAAACATTATTTAAAAATTTACTCATCGCTTTTTTGGTTTTTCTTTCAATCGCCGGATTTTTCGCTTTAATTAACAGCGGCGTTGAAGAGCCGACTCAAATTTCGCTGACCCAACTGGTTGAGCGAATTAACAATGAAGAGATTTCAACCATCACTATCAAAGGTGACGCGCTTGAAATTAAATTAAAAGGCGGAACAGTTGAAAGCGCGACCAAAGAAAGAGAGGCCTCGCTGACCGAATCGCTCAAAAATTACGGACTTGAAACAGCAAAACTAAAACTAATCAATTTGGAAGTGGAAGGAGAAAGCGGCGCGGCTTTTTGGCTCGGCACCGTTTTGCCTTTTCTTTTCCCTCTTCTTTTAATCGGCGCTTTCTTTTGGTTTATGCTCCGAGGCGCTCAACGCGGGCAGAGCCAGGCGTTTTCTTTCGGTCGTTCCAGAGCGCGCCTCATTAGACCCGAAGACAAAAAAAATCGGGTTTCGTTCAAAGATGTCGCTGGATTGAAAGAAGCCAAGGAAGAACTAAGCGAAATAGTTGAATTCCTTAGAACCCCCAAGAAATTCGTTGACCTCGGAGCCAAAATTCCCAAGGGCGTTTTGCTTATCGGCGCGCCTGGCACAGGCAAGACCCTTTTGGCGCGCGCCATCGCTTCCGAAGCAAGCGTTCCATTTTTCAGCGTCTCTGGTTCAGAATTCGTGGAAATGTTTGTCGGCGTCGGCTCATCCCGAGTTCGCGACCTTTTCCAGACCGCCAAAAAGAACGCGCCCTCTTTAATTTTTATTGACGAATTAGACGCCATCGGACGCCAAAGAGGCGCCGGACTGAGCGGCGGACACGACGAAAGAGAACAAACGCTCAATCAAATTTTAGTTGAAATGGACGGATTTGACCCGAACACAGGCGTAATTTTAATCAGCGCTACAAACCGTCCCGATGTTCTTGACCAAGCGCTTCTTCGCCCGGGCCGATTTGACCGCCGCATCATTTTAGACCTGCCCGACATTAAAGACCGCGAAGCAATCCTTAAAATTCACAGCCTCAATAAACCTATGGGCAAAGACGCCAATTTCAAGGAAATCGCCGAGCGAACACCTGGATTTTCCGGCGCCGACTTGGCAAATTTAGTCAACGAAGCGGCGATTCTAACCGCGCGGCGGAACAAGAAAATCATCGGGCAAAGCGAACTTTTGGAATGTATTGAAAAAGTCATTTTAGGACCCGAAAGAAAAAGCCACATCTTGTCTAAAAAAGAAAAAGAAATCACCGCCTACCACGAAGCCGGACACGCCCTACTCACGACCCTTCTCCCCAACGCCGACCCAGTCCAAAAAGTTTCCATCATCGCCCGCGGTTCAGCCGCTGGCTATACTCTCAAACTCCCTATTGAAGATAAACACCTCCACAGCCGTTCCGAGTTTATGGATGAATTAGCCGTCCTTTTAGGCGGATACGCTGCCGAAAAAATCGTCTTTAACGAGCTCACCACTGGCGCTTCCAACGACCTTCAAAAAACAAACGAACTCGCCCGCCGTTTAGTGACTAAATATGGAATGAGCGAAAAAATGGGACCGAGAACTTTTGGCGGACGAGAAGAAATGGTTTTCTTAGGACGAGAAATGGCGAATGGAAAGGACTATTCTGAAGAAATAGCAAAACAAATTGACGAAGAAATCGCCGAATTTATTGACAACGCCTACCGAGTCGCCGAAGATATCTTAATCAAAAACAGAAAGAAATTAGACCGAATCGCCAAAGAACTAATCAAAAAAGAAACGATCGAAAGAAAGGACTTTGAAAGATTGCTAAAAAGAAAGGTTTAGGGTATGATATCGCCGGGCGCGTAGCTCAGCTGGTTAGAGCACCTAGCTTATATCTAGGCGGTCCCTGGTTCGAATCCAGGCGCGCCCACGCGTTTTTTCGGGCGGTTAGCTCACTTGGTTAGAGCGCGTCGTTGACATCGACGAGGTAACTGGTTCGAATCCAGTATCGCCCACCAATAAAAATCCCGCATAACGCGGGATTTTCCGCGCAAAGGGGACTGTCCCCTCTTGGGGACAGTCCCCGGATTACTTGCCACTCGGCTAAAATACTGGTATTTTATCATAGTACGGGCCAGTGGTTTAGTGGTATAACGCCTCCTTTGCAAGGAGGAGGTCGCGGGTTCGATTCCCGCCTGGTCCACATGTCTATCACCCTCAAAATTATTTACGAAAACGATGATTTTCTTGTTCTTGAAAAACCAGCTGATTTGACCGTCCACCCTGTAAAGCCAGAACAGAAAAACACATTGGCGGATTTAATTGTGGCGCGATATCCAGAAATTAAAGGAGTTGGGGAAGATCCCTTGCGGCCGGGAATCGTTCATCGGCTGGACAAGGACACTTCGGGATTGATGGTTGTCGCGAAAAACAACCAAAGTTTTAATTATCTTAAAAAGCAATTTCAAGATAGAAAGGTGGAAAAAGAATATTTGGCCTTAGTCGTGGGAAAAATAAAAGACAAAAAGGGAACAATTACCAAATCAATCAGCCAATCAAAAAAAGACCACAAAAAAAGAAGCGCCCTTTTGGGAGAAAAATCAAAACCCGCTTGGACCGAATACGAGGTCTTGGAATATTATAAACAATACACCCTCGTCAAAGCAATGCCAAAAACGGGGCGGACACACCAAATCAGAATCCATTTGGCATCCATTGGATACCCCATCGCCGGCGACAAACAATATAAATTCAAAAGACAACCTTGCCCCAAAAACCTTTCAAGGCAATTTCTTCATTCCTACTACTTGAAATTTCAAACAACTGATGGTAAGATGATTGCGTTCAAATCAGAACTTCCGCAGGACCTAAAAGAAGTTCTTAAAGACCTTGAAAAAATTTATGAATAAAATTGACGCGTTCAACAAAAAAAATATAAAAAGCGATTTGCCCGAAATCAGGACCGGATACACTATCCGCGTCCACCAAAAAATAAAAGAGGGAGAAAAACAAAGAATTCAAATCTTTGAGGGCTTGGTTATTGCCTGCAAGCACGGCAAAGGAATTAATTCCACCATCACCGTCCGAAAAATCAGCCAAGGAATTGGCGTTGAAAGAATTTTTCCAATCCACGCGCCTTTTATTGAAAAAATAGAAGTCATCCGCAAACACAAAGTCCGCCAAGCCAAACTCTACTACATCCGCCACAAATCAACTAAGGAATCTCGCCTCAAAGAAATAAAAGAAAAGCCCGCCAAGAAAAAAGAAAAATAGCCCCCGCCGCCCAGGTGATGGAACTGGTAGACATGCAAGCTTGAGGGGCTTGTGCTCGCAAGAGCGTGAGGGTTCAAATCCCTCCCTGGGCACAAAGACTGGGGGCTACCCTCGCAACGGGGGCAGCCCCCATTTAAAAAAACGCCACCCGGCGTTTTTTTTGATTCCCCCTTGCTATTTTTTAAAATCTATCGTATCCTATCCCCAATCAAAAAACCCGTAACTTAACAACCAAAAAGGAGGGATAAGATGAGTCTATTTTCGTTTTTTGAAAGAAAAATTGTCGCTGAATGTGGACACACTACAAAAAGAAAGGATAAAATAGTGGCGTTTGGCGAAGGGACAATCACTGAAATTACTTTTGAAGACGGTAAAACGCCATATTGCCATCAATGTCTTGAAAAAATGGCTATCAGGTGCGCTTGGTGTGGACATGTAATTTTTATCGGCGATCCAATTACTTTATACACCCCGGCAAAAAAAGATTTTAAAATATCAGATTACGCCACCGTGTACAACAAAAACCCGCTACAATTAGTCGGTTGCTTGAGATGGGATTGCGCTGAAACAGGCGCGGATAGGGCTGGATTTTGGATGCCACCTGGAAAGGTTGAACGAGTGCCAACCGCGTTTGAACGAATTATGATGGGTGAGAACGCAGTAGTTATCGGAGATCTTAGCAAAGCGTAAAAATAACTAATTCCCCGTGGCCTTGATTAAATAATAATCGAGGCCATTTTATTTCCGCCAACATATTAGACGTTCAACGTCTAACACCCCATTCGGCTATCCGATAGCCGAATTAGGCGAATCTCTCTTGCCACTCGCTTAGGAGGTTGAAAAACTATTTTGCTTTATTCTTAACTTGCCGCGCTCTCGCTTTTTTCAGCGATTCAAAATGTAATATGCCGCTTTCATCTTTGTCGGTCATATTGCCAAGCAAACGAAAACTTCCCTCGCCAAAAGTTTTTTCAACAAGACGCGCGATAGGCAAAAGATGTCCAGTAAAATGCGACTTCAAAAACTCTTTAGAAACATCATCCGCGCTTTGATACTGATTTGGAAATTCTTTTTGTATCTCGCCGCAAACATAATCAAGAGTTTGTCTCTGAGGAAGATAGGAAAAAAACCAACCGCCCTCGCATTTTTTGTTCACGTAAATTATTTCGTCCTCTGAAATATTCTTTTTTTTCGCTAATTCCTTCTTAAATTTCTTGGCTTCATCCGACATCATCCATTCTTTTTCCTCTTTCATTTCTGGCGTTTCAAAAAGTTTGCTTAAGAAAATTTTTTCTTGAGCCGAAACAATCGCTTCGTGCAGTCCGACGAAGTGCCTATGTTGCCCTCCATAATGGTCATGTCTCTGCGACGATCCCACAGTCATTCCTTCTCTGTAGGATGTTTTTTCGACTTTTTCATTTTTTTCTTCAACTTCAATAGAATAATATCCCTTAAGGTGCAATGTCTCGTGAAAAGCGACTGAGCCAAAATGAGCAAGATTATCTCTGTATTCTTCGGCGTTAAAGACAACCCCCTGTTTGACAAAAAAAGCCCCTGCGCTATGGTTGCCGCTGCCAATAATCTCTTTATATAATTCTGGGGGTATAATATGGTAATTTTCCGCCGAAATATTGTATGTCTCCACGCCTGCTTCGCGCATTAATTTATTTGTTTCTTGATTCGCAAAATCAATTAGAGCAAGTTCTTTTTCCGATTTTGGATATTCAAATTTGGCCAACTGCTCTCGCGCTCGCAGAGGCAATGATTCAAAATGGTCAAAGAAGGCCTGCTCCGCCTCTTTTTTGGCCTGCTCTTTTTTTTCAAAAGAAGCATTCCCAACCACACTAATTTTTGGACCTTTCTCCATATTTTCCATATTAAGATTTTATCACTTTTTTCAATTATAGAAAAGACACCCCATTCGGCTATCCGATAGCCGAATTAGACGAACCTTTCCTGCCGCTCGCTTAGGAGATTAAAGACAATAGCGGAGGCGGCAGCTAAGATAAATGTCCATTGGATGGCGAGATAAAAAGAAGCGGCGATAATCAGAATAACCATCAATGTCCGACCGAAACTAATCGCTATTTCGTGCAAGACCGTGAACTCGTCCACGAAATGCCCTTGGTCAGCCGCGATTTCATAAGTCAGCGCGTCAAAGGGCGTCCGCAGGAAAATTTTGGCGACGCTATGATAAGCGCCCACCATAAAAATATGGAAAGCGGTGGTGATGAAAATCTTAACAACCCACCCGGCGGAATAAAAAAAACTCCCCCATTTCAAAGCGCCCTTTTTTGAATCATTCTCGTCCATTCTCTTACCTAAAAGCAATTGCGCTCCGACAGTAATTCCAATAATAAATGTAGAAATCGCGCCAACTTGAAAATAGTCGCCATTCAAAAGTTGATAAATAAAAATCGGCCAAATAACTATCCCAACGACATTCTCGGCGCCATCCGCCATATACGCCAAAACAATTTTTCTCATCTTGCGCGAAAAAAATTGTTTCCATGTTTCCAAAAACTCCCAACTAAATTTCTCGCGCGTCCGAGGAATGGTCAAATATGGAATGCCCGAAACAAGATAAAGAATAATAGCGATTAAAAACAAAACATCAAACCCAAAATGGCTAATGATATAACCCGATATTAGAGGGATAAAAACCCCCGCCGCCAAATAACTGGCGTTGAGAACGCTCACTTGCCTTCCGCGGTCTTCTTTATTGGTAAATTTGGCGAAATCAACATGATAAGGCACCCAATAGAAGAGCCGAAAGAAAACGACCACCAAAACCGACAAAGGAATTAAATACCGCGCGTTTTCCGCGTTGATGAAATAGAAAATAAGATAAAACGCGGCGCCCAAAAGAATGCTAATTCGCAACGCCCTCCTAAAACCGAAGTCGTTCAGAAATCTCGCCCCAAAAGAAACAGTCAGCCCATACAAAAGATAGCCAACGCCGTAATAGATAACCGTCATTCTTAAATCCTGCCCAAAAAGGTCATACAAAAAAATAGGCAAAAAAATCCCCGAAAGAGCCGTCGCAATCAAAACAATTGTCTTGCCCACATACAAAGAAACAAATCCATGCGAAGGCGCCTTATCAAAATATTTTCCAATCATAAAAATATTTTACCATAAAAACTGGAAATCCCCCAGTTTCTCTGATAGAATGGCAATATCGCGGGCGGTTAGCTCACCCGGTAGAGCGCTTCGTTTACACCGAAGAGGTAGCAGGTTCGAGTCCTGCACCGCCCACACGGAGAGGTGCCAGAGTGGACGAATGGGACGGTCTCGAAAACCGTTGTGGTAGAAATACCACCGTGGGTTCGAATCCCACCCTCTCCGCCTTCGCCCGCCAAAGCGGGCTTCGGTCGCTGACGCGCCATAGCTTTAGCGACGGAGCGCGGACACAGTCCGCCTGAAGATTGCGTAGGCGGGTTTCGCCCGCCAGATCAAAATCAACCAAAAATATAAGACCCATAAAATTACATTGCTACTTTGCGTTTTGCGACAAATACACCGCCTTCAATTTTGAAAAATATTTAAAATCCGGTTCCGGCAGAGCGTTTATAGCCAAACATTTAACTTAATCACAAAGAAAGCGAGGTGAAAATATCAAAGAATGGGGGCTGCCCCCGCAACGGGGGCAGCCCCCATTTAACACACATGAAAAAAATAAAACTTTTTTGGTATTTACTAACAATTATTCCTATCGTCTTGTTGATTCTTGGTTATGTTTTTCCCCTTCATTTTTTCTCTAGCCAAGATTCTATCAGGGAGTTTGTAAATCAATTTGGGATATTTGCTCCAATTATTTTTATACTCATTCAAATTCTCCAAGTTATCATTACACCCTTCAGCCATTACACAGTTTCTATTGCTGGTGGTTTTATTTTTGGAACTTGGTTAGGATTTCTTTACAATTTAATCGGCAGGGTAATTGGAACTGCAATCGCGTTTTATTTAGGAAGAATCTTCGGAAGAAAAATTATTAAGTATATGGTAAAGCCAGAGACAATCGAAAAGTATGATTATTATTTTGATAAAGGAAAACTGTTGTTGTTTTTGGCTTATTTTCTCCCCCTATTCCCCGATGATGAAATTTCATATTTAGCCGGATTTTCAGCAATTAGTCCTAAAATCTTTTTGCCGTTAATGGCCGTTGGACATATCGGCGGAAGTTTAAGTTTGTCTTATCTCGGGAACGGCGTGCAATCTATCAAGGAACCAATGTTTATATTTCTTTCGTTAATTACTCTAATTGGCGGAATTTGGTTTGCTTGGCATTATAGAGAAATAAAAAAATAAACAACACGCCCGATAGAGAGCACTTTTTGTCCCCTGTGGACAACTGGTCTGAAATAAACTATACTGGGACAAGACCTTCCGCGGAATAATTTTTCCGATGGAGGTCTATGGTTTATGCTTAATATCTTAATCGAAAACCCATTCTTTTTTGTTTTTTTGGGCGGAATTATTTTTCTCGCTCTTTGGAATGTTTTGCTTCAAATCCAGCATTGGCTGATAAGAAAAAAACTCAAAACATTTTTTAATGGCAAAAAAGCGTCTGATTTGGAGGGCGTTCTTTTCGAAGAAATCAAACGGTTGAAAAAAGCGGAAGAAGGCATTAAGGGGTTGTCTAAAAATCTAAAATCAGTTGAAAAAATGGCTGAACGAAGCATTCAAAAAGCGAGTGTTGTCCGTTTTAATCCGTTCAAAGAAACGGGCGGAGACCAAAGTTTTGTCATCGCCTTGCTTGATTCGCGCGATAATGGCTTGGTCATCACGAGTTTATTCACCCGCCAAGGAAACAGGGTCTACAGCAAGCCAATTAAAGAAGGAAAATCAACATATCCCCTTTCCAAAGAAGAAACGGAAGCGTTGAAGAAAGCAGGAATGGAGAAATAAGTTTTTATAAAAATGAAAAAAAAGATTGTTAAGAAAAAAAAGAATAGTTTGCCAATCCGTCCACCGGTGGTGGTTATTTTAGGGCATGTTGACCATGGAAAAACCTCCATTCTTGACTATATCCGCAAAACGCAAGTGACGGCGAAAGAATCGGGCGGCATTACCCAACATATCGGCGCCTATCAAGCGAAGCATCAAGATAAAACTATTACATTTGTTGACACCCCTGGCCACGAAGCGTTTTCGGCGATGCGTTCGCGCGGAGCTAAGGTCGCCGACATCGCCATTTTAGTCGTCGCCGCCGAAGAAGGCCTAAAGCCGCAGACAAAAGAAGCGATTACTCATATTAAAAAATGTGGCATTCCAATGATTGTCGCGTTGAATAAAATTGATAAAAAAGAAGCCCAGCCGGATAAAGTTAAAGGAGAATTATCAAAATATGAGGTTGTCGTTGAATCATTGGGTGGCGAAGTTCCTTCAATCAATGTCTCGGCAAAAACAGGGCAAGGGATAGAAGAACTTTTGGAAATGATAAACTTGGTGGCGGAAATGGAAGAATTCACGGACGACCCAAACCAGACAGCCGCGGGAGTAATTATTGAATCGCGGCATGATACGCGAAGGGGCGCCACCGCTACCTTGTTAGTCAAAAGCGGAACGCTCAAAAGCAGAGATATTGTCGGAACTGGTTCGGCTTTCGGACGGATTAAAACAATGGAGGATTTTCAGCTTAATCCCATTAAAGAAGCGTCCGCGTCAACGCCCGCCGTCATTACTGGATTTAATCAGGCCCCGCAGGTTGGAGAAAAATTCGCTGTTTTTAATAGTTTAGACGAAGCGCAAACAGAAACCGCGAGAAAGACGGCGAAAAGAGATGCTGACGGAACAAAAGAAGTTTTTGATTTTGATTCGGACAAAAAAACGCTTAATATTATTCTCAAAGCCGATGTGAGAGGGTCTTTGGAAGCAATCCGAGAATCGCTCAAAAGCATCCCCGACGATGAGGTTATTTTAAGAATTCTCAAAGCGGAGGTTGGGGAAATAACAGAATCGGATATTAAAATGGCTGAATCAGCGAAGGCGAAAATATTCGGCTTTAGAATTAAAACAAGCGGACCGAGCAAACAATTAGCCCAGCATAAGAAAATTAGAATCGCCTCTTTTGATATTATTTATGAATTAATCCAAAGCGTCCGAGAGTCGCTTTCTAAACTTTTAGAACCAGAGATAATCAAACACAGCGTCGGGCAACTAAAAGTCCTCGCTTTGTTCAAGACAGAAAGAGATAAGCAAATTATCGGCGGGAAAGTTATTAAAGGAGATATTAAAAAAGGCGCGTTGGTTAATATTATCGGCAAAGAAAAAACGCCTGGGAAAATTGTCCAACTCCAACGAGACAAAAAAGAAACTGACGAGGTCGGCAAAGGTCACGAATGCGGTCTTGCTGTTAGGGGCTTAACGAGCATTGAGAAAGGAGACACTTTGGAAATCTACATAGAAGAAAGAAAAAAGAGGGAAATTTAATTATTCGCCAACCCTATGTCTGCCCTGCGAATTGAAAAAGTCAACGAACTTCTCCGACAAGAAGTTAGCAAACTACTCCTGAAAGAGGTTGATTTTGAAGGCGCCTTCGTAACAATCACAAATGTTGACACAGCGCCTAATTTACAGCAAAGTAAGATAAGGATTAGCGTTCTTCCAAACGAGAAAATCGAAAAGGTTTTGGATATCATTAGCAGAAATATCTTTCATCTCCAAAAATCGCTTAATAAGAAACTATATATGAGACCCGTTCCTAAAATGATTTTTGAAATTGACAAAGTGGAAGAGCACGCCCAACGGATTGAGGAAATTTTAGGAAAGATTAAAAGGTAAGGCCGTGTGGCGGAGTGGTTACGCGATGGTCTGCAAAACCATTTACACCGGTTCAATTCCGGTCGCGGCCTCAGGGAAAATAAAATACGCCGCGGTGGTGAAATGGCAGACACGCAACACTTAAAATGTTGTGGGAGAAATCCCGTGTGGGTTCGACTCCCACCCGCGGCACCATAATAAAAACCCGTTTTTAACGGGTTTTTATTATTTAACTATATCTTCAGCACTTCTACTTTGAGTTGTTGAACTCCGAATTGCTTGGCGTCTTCTCTGGTTTCAAACCAGATGTCTATTTTGTGGTTGTTTTTGAGGGCCATTCTGTCCTCAACCACGAAAACCTTGTCTCCGTAAATGTCCGGAAAACGAACTCTCGTCCCAAACTTTAAGAAGTTGCAAGCGATAATACCGTCCCGAACGCCTGTCCCGGAAGCGGTAATAAAAGGCGTTGAATCGGTTTGGTCAGGTGTGCTTGAGTAAGCCGTCACCGTCACCCATTTCTGATTTACCACAATCGGCGTGTCCGGCGTAGATGATTGGACTAATGTTTGCCCTTGAAGGGTTATCAGACCATCAACCGGAAGAAAACCGATTTCAGTTTGATTGGGACCGATTAAACCAAGCTGGGGAAATAAGAAGTTAGAGACCAGGCCAAGCAAAGATAGAGAGACCGAAATTCTATTCTTTGTATACATAAATTTTTAAGTAATTAAAAAATCCCCTCTTCGGGATTTCTTAGATACTATCACATCTATTTAATTTTGTCAAGGGTTTTTGGCGGTTTTTTGATTTTTCATCTTTTTTAGAGCGATTCGCAACCAAACAGAATATTTGTTCGGGCGTTTGGCGATGTTTTTTTTTAACTCCCCCATAGAAATCCACTTATAATCCATAATTTCCTTTGGGTTTGGCTTCGGCTCTCCGTCAAATTTTCCGATAAAAACGCAGTCGTATTCGTTTTCAGTCAGGCCATTATGAAAACCCGTGTTGTAAATAAAGCAAAACGCTTTTTTGATTTTACAATCAAAACCCATTTCTTCTCCTAGCCGCCTATGCGCCGCTTGATGATATGTCTCGCGCGGTCGCGGATGACTGCAAACCGTGTTTGACCACAACCCTTCCGAATGATATTTATCTCGCGCTCTTTGCTGAATAAGTAACTCTCCTTTTGAGTTAAAAATGAAAATTGAAAAAGCCCGATGCAGTTTTCCATCCCGATGGGCTTTAATCTTCTCCTCTACGCCGACTTTTTTATTATTTTTATCCACCAAAACAACTTGTTCTTTCGGCATCTTGTTTTCTTATTCGTGAGCGGGTAGGGGGAATCGAACCCCCGTCATCTGATTGGCAACCAGATGTAATAGCCACTATACGATACCCGCCTTCGTCCGCCATAGCGGACTTCGGCGGGCAATGCCCGCTTAAGTTCGCGACGGCTGGATTGGTGCCGGGGGTGGGAGTCGAACCCACTACTTTCTCTTTTTCAGAGAGACACTCTACCGATGAGTTACCCCGGCATAAATTTAATGAATTAAAGACAAATCACTATTTAATACAACTGGTCGCATTGCTTCTATTTCATCCTTATACATTATTTCGGGAATTGAATTTAACAAAAATACTTTCTTATTCAAAACATGAGCGAAACCCATTTCGAGAAACGCATTGCCACCAATATAATTCTTAATTCCATTTTTGTCTATATTGATAATCAAAACAGCATCCGCATTTTTAATTTCTTCGAAATAATCCCTAATAAGATCATGCTCAATCTTATTTTTCACTGATTCAGAATGAATCTTATCTAAATTTTCCATCAAAGCATATTGTTCCGTAAATTTTGGTAAAATAACTTTATGATCTAATATCCTAAGTTTTTTACCGATATCTACCATTTTTTTCACAGAGCTCATGCTTCCGCAAATTACTATTTTCATATTTTTATATAGCCCCGCAATACTGCGGGGCACTATTTTTTGTTGCCAAATCGGAATTTGGACAAAAAATGTGGACCCAGTGGGATTCGAACCCACGACCACCTCGCTGCCAGCGAGGTGCGCTACCGCTGCGCTATGGGCCCGCGAAATTCTTCCAAATTCTGATTTGGTAAAGAATTTCAGCGTCCCGCAGTATTGCGGGACAACTTCTCCCAAATTCTTATTTTTGTTACTAAGTTAGAATTAAGGCCCCGCAATTCTGCGGGGCGCTGATTTTTATAATCAAATCAGAATTTGAATAAAAATCGCGTGTCCTCGGCGCGAGTCGAACGCGCGACCTACGCGTTAGGAGTGCGTTGCTCTATCCACTGAGCTACGAGGACTTATTCATAACGCCGCAACCCCATCTTATAATATTGACTTACCTTAGTCAATGGATTATACTCTAAACTAAGAAACGAGAAAAATGAAAAAATCACCTATCGTTCAAGTTGTTAAAAAAATTAGTCCTGCGGTGGTCAGTATTACGATTACCAAGGAATTTCCTAAAATAAGGAGATATTTCGTTCAGCCGTTTGACGAACTTTTCGGGTCTTACGGAGCGCCTATTCCTCAATTTCGCCAAGAAGGAAAGCAAAGAGTGAAAATCGGAGGAGGAAGCGGATTTTTTGTTTCATCGGAAGGCATCATTTTAACCAACCGTCATGTTGTTGCTTCCTCTGAAGTTGATTATACGGTCGTCACAAATAACGGCGAAAAATACGAAGCAGAGGTCTTGGCTCGCGACCATGTCAACGATGTCGCCATTATTAAAGTAAAATGCCCCAAGAATAAAAAATTTCCTATTTTGGAATTGGGCGATTCAGATAAAATAGAATTGGGACAGGACGCGATTGCTATCGGCAACGCTTTGGGAACTTTTCAAAATACCGTTTCAACTGGAGTTGTTTCTGGATTGAGCCGATTTATTACCGCTCACGACGGAATTTCCGGTCGCGCGGCTGAATTAAGAGGGCTTGTCCAAACAGACGCGGCGATTAATCCGGGCAATTCGGGCGGACCTTTGGCTGACATTGATGGCAAGGTTGTCGCTATTAATGTGGCAATCGTCCAAGGCGCTCAAAATATTGGTTTCGCTATTCCAATTAACAACGCCAAAAAAGATTTAGAGGACCTTAAAAAACACGGAAGGATTATTCAGCCATTTATGGGCGTCCGATATATTTTAATCAATAAGGCGCTCAAAGAAGAAATTTTAGCGCAGTCAGGAATTAGTTTGCCGGTTGACCACGGCGCTTTAGTCGTTCGCGAACCAGGCATCGGCGACCCTGCGATTATTCCTAATGGTCCCGCCTTCAAGGCCGGTTTGATGGAGCGCGATATTATTTTAGAATTTAATAAAGAAAAAGTTGACGAAAAGCATCCTTTGCAAGAAATGATTCACAAGCGCAAGCCCGGGGATGTGATTGAAATAAAAATTTTAAGAGGAGACAAAATCGGCGTAGTAAATGTAAAACTGGAAGAGAGGAAATAGAAAATCCCGCGCGAGCGGAACGAAAGCTCTCTGCCTGAGAACAAAAGTCCTTTCATTGAAAAATGAAGGACTTTTGTTTTGCGGAATTTTTAAAATAACGCATAATTTCCAACAATCAAAACATATAGCGGCTCAACTATAAATGGAATTACTACATAAATCATAAAAAAAATCACACCTATAAGAGGCAAAATACCGCCTTGTATAAAAGAATTTTTAACATTTTCTAGTGAAGGGAATAAAGCGAAAAAAATATGCGAACCATCAAGAGGCGGAACTGGCATTAAATTTAACACTCCTAAAATAAGATTGATCCAAACAGAAAAACTTAAAAAATAAATTAAATAAAGATTATTTAATTCAAAAAAATACAAGAAAGAACCAACAAGTAGCACTATTAAAAAATTAGAACATGGTCCAGCCGCGCTTACTAAAGCAGGACCCCATTTTTGGTTTTTTAGATTATAAGGATTAAAGGGAACTGGCTTGCCCCAACCGATCCCGGCAATGAAAATAAGAATTGTTCCAAGCGGATCTAAATGCGCAAGCGGATTTACAGTTAATCGACCTTGATCTTTAGCAGTATTATCACCTAAATAATAAGCCATCCATGCATGAAAAAATTCATGAATGCTAAGCGCAAAAATTATTGCCATGGCTATTATTAAAAACAATATTGGGTCATTAAAAAGAATTTGTATAAGCATATTTTTTTACTTGATTATTATCAAAAAATAGGGTAATCTTTAAAAGTAAATTAATTATCTATACGAACAACTATGTCAAGAAGATGCTCTCTGTGCGGTAAAAAATCAATGGTCGCGGTGACAAGAAAGAAACTCCGAGGTAAGTATAACCCGACCAGCAAAAAAAGAAAATACCCCAATTTACAATGGGTTACTCTTGAAGTTGGAAAAAGAATCAAGGCCTGCGCCAAGTGTATCAAGACAATGGCCAAGACAAACAAGAAATAGTAAATAGAATCTAACATCCGACGGGGCGTGGCCTAGTGGCTTAAGGCGTCGGGCTGGGGGTCCGAAGATCGCAGGTTCAAATCCTGTCGCCCCGACCAAAATAAAAACCCTTAACAGGGCGTTTTTTAATTTCAAAACAAAAGCCTCGCTGTCAGATGATTTTCGAATAGAATTCCGCTATTTCTCTAAGTGGGTGTCAGGAGATAACGCCACGGCGCTAACTCACTTAAGACTCCCGGACGAAATTATTAAGTCGAAATCTAAAAGAAAAATCCGAACAGCAAAGCTATCATCATCTTAACAAATAGACAACCCTTGTCAAGACCATCTTTTACTCCTTAATCCCATCCAAATTAACATCGTACAAAATCGCTTCTTGAACTAAGCGATATTTGACAATTTCGTTTTCTTTAAACCAAATTTGAATTTCTTTTTCCGCTTCTTCGGGACTTCCCGAAGCGTGAATAAGATTTCTCACTGCCCTGTTGTCCGTGTCGGCAATCGCGTAAGAATCAAGCGTAAGGTCGCCTCTGATTGTTCCGATATCGGAAGTCATTGGCTCCGTCCCGCCAGTAATTTTTCTGATAATTCCCACCGCTTCGTTGCCCTGCCAGACCATCGCCACGACCGGTCCCGAGGATAAATATTTCTTCAAACTTTCTAAAACCTTTTGACCGCACTGAATTGGGTCATCAAACGGCGGCTTCAATCCTTTTTTAAGATACGCGTTCATCGCCTTTTCTCCGACCGATTTCAACCATGTCTCAACGATCAAATAATGCCTTTCAACCTGCTCCTCTGTCGGAATTAAAAATTTCAATCCAACCAACTTAAAACCAGCCCGCTCATACCGCTTAATTATCTCGCCAATCAATGTTCGCTGAACACCATCTGGTTTAATTAAAACCAAACTTTTCTCTTTTGACATTATGTTTTTATTCATTTTTTTACTTGATATTTCTAATAATCTACCACAAAAAAACCGCCTTGCCAAGATTCACCGCTCTGTTTTTACCTCAAACAATTCTCCGTTGGTTAAAATCGTAATATCTCCATTTTTGTCTGTTCGCGAGATGAATGCGTTTTTTAATATATCCAAAACCTCTTGGTTCGGATGCTTGTAGCGATTATTTTCCCCAACCGAGATAACGGATATTTTCGGATTAACCGCCTTGATGAAGTTATAACTACTTGAGGTTTTGCTTCCGTGATGGGGAACTTTCAAAATATCCGATTCCAAATTCGTGTTTCTTTCAATTAAAATATTTTCTATCTTCTTTTCAATATCTCCGGTTAATAAAAATTCGGTTTGTCTGTAAATCAGCCGACTGACGACTGAAGCGTTGTTAACACTTTTCGCGTCAACCAGCGGCTGTTCTGGCCAAAGAATTTCTAAAACAATCCCCTCACTTAAAATAATTTTTTGTCCGGCTTGGGCTATCGTCAAAGGAATATTTTTCTCGTCAATTAACTCCCGCCACTTTTTATAAACAGCCGTGTCCGTCTCAAAACCGCTCGTTAAAATATGTCTGACTTGATAATACTCCAAAACATCCACCAACCCCGTAATGTGGTCAGCGTCAGGATGCGTTAAAATAAGTAAATCAATTTTTCTATCGTAAAAGGGCATTGTTTGATTTAATTTTTCCAAAACCGTTTTATCCGGTCCGCCGTCAATTAAAACCTGTTTTTGGAACGGCGTTTCAATAAAAATGCTGTCCCCTTGCCCGACATCAAAAAAATGAACTTCCAAAATATCGTCCGCTGTCAAAGAAAAAACAGCCGACCAAACAAAAATGGTCCCGACAAGCAAAATCCCCAAGAAGGAATAAGCAAATTTTCTGTATTTAATAATAAATATCATAAGTTGCCCATGGAAAAGATGATAGATATTCAATTGTTTTAATGAGATAACTCAAAAGAAGCCAAATCGGCCAGACCACTATTTTCGCCAGAGGCAAATAAATCAGCCCAAGAAAAACAACCATCATTCCCATTCCCATTATAACAGGCAAAAGAGGAACAATCATCAGGTTGGCGAGTGGAGAAATGAGGGAAATTTGCCCAAATTGAAAAATCAAAATTGGAAGCGTCCCTAATTGCGCCGCCAGAGTCATTGTTAAAATATCTTTTAATTGCATAAAATCGGGCAATCTCGCCATTTTTTTGTCTATCATCGGTTTGAGATAAATAATACTCAAAACGGCGGCGAAAGAAAGTTGGAAGCCGACATCAGCCGCGAGCAAGGACGGATTGACAGCTAACATCACTGTGGCGGCAAAAACTACCGCTCTGTCAGCGCTCCGCAACCGTCCAACTTTTTGCGCCAAAAGAAGCAGACCCGCCATAATTCCGGCGCGAACTGCCGAAGCCGGCGCGCCAATCATAATGATATAAGAAAAAAGCAGGAAAGAAACGAGGTAAAACGCCTGTCCGCGCCAGAGTCCGACCGCCAACGCGAGATAGAGAAAAATCTGCGTCATAATAATCATATGCATCCCGCTAATCGCCACGATGTGCCTCGTTCCGCTAATATTTAATTTTTCTTTCAACTCATCCGAAAGCCCATATTTATCCCCGAGGAAAATCGCCCCTAAAACCGAAGAATGAGGAGGCAGAAGCGTTTGGTTGATAATGCCCCTTAATTTGTTTTTAAAATCAAAAATTTTTTGATAAAACCAATTTCCTTTACCCGCGGCAATTAAATTTATATTCGGATAATAAGCGACTGAATAAATTTTATCTTTCGCCAAATACGCCCGATAATCAAAATCTTCAAATTGAATTGGCTCTTTTAATTGCCCACTAATTTCCAACTCATCGCCATATTTATATTCCGGATACAAATCAGTTGTCACTAAAATCTTTCCGGGAATTCCCTCTGCCTCAAACTGAAATATCTGATTACTAATTCTTTTCTCCGGCTCTTGGATGATAACGCCCCTTAAAACAATTTCCTGCTCATAATATTGCCTCATCGCGTCAATTTCATTTTCAGATACCGCCGTCTGATGTCGAATCATCCCGCCCGCCAAAACCAACAAACAAAACCCCGCCACCAAATATGTTAGACCCTTAGGGTCTAACACGCTTGCGGAAACAACCAAGGCAGTTCCTAAAATTAAAATTCCCAGCCAAATTGGCCGGGAAATATCAACTGCGGAACTAATTAAAACACCGACGATAAAAGATAAACAGAGATAGAGGAAAATTTTTGACTTGGTCATAAGGCCTCTGTCCTATACTCCGCGTAATTCTACTTGATAAAAATATTGCCGGGCGATTTCAAGCATTTCTTTCAGGTCATCTTCTGAATAAAGTTTAACGCCTCGCCAAAGACCATTTAAGTTTTTATCCATTTTAAACGGCTGGAGAACAAATGATTTGGCGCCTTTAAGCAACTGCCCTATTTTCCTGATATCCTCCTTATCAATCAACCCGGGCAAAGCGGTCGTCCTGAATTCATACTCCTTTCCGCTGTTTTTTATCAAATCAACGCTCTCTAAAATATCTTTTTGTTTAATTGTCTTGCCCGCGACTTGGCAATATTTTTCCGATGAACTTTTGATGTCCATCGCCACAAAATCAAGAAGATTGTTTTTAAGAAGCCGCGCTAAAACTTTTGGCCTGCTCCCGTTGGTGTCTAATTTAACCAAAAACCCCATTTCTTTTATTTTTCTCGCAAAATCAGCCAAATCGTTTTGAATCGTCGGTTCGCCGCCAGTAATACAAATCCCTTCCAATAAATTTTTACGGGACTCAAGAAATTCAAAAAAGACCTTCTCCTTAATCATTGGTTGTTTCTTTATCTTCTCCTTGTCAACTAATTCCGGATTATGGCAAAAAGAACAATTAAAATTGCAACCAATAGTAAAAACTGTGGCGGCGACTTTGCCCGGATAATCAATCAGAGTCATTTTTTGCAACCCGCCAATTAACATAAATTCTATTTACAATCTTTAATCTTAAATAACTTCCTGTCTTTAAACTCCTCTTGTTTGCCGACATGCCATTGCTGGATTGGTCTAATGTAGCCGACTACTCTTGAATAGACCTCACAGGGCTGTTTGATGACGCATTTGGGGCAAGTGTAATGCTCGCCAGAAATATATCCATGATGAGGGCAGATCGAAAAAGTCGGGCTTATAGTCAGATACGGCAAGTGAAAATTTTCAAATATTTTCTTAACCAGATTTTTAATGGTCTGGATATTCTCAATCCGTTCGCCGATAAAAGTATGAAAGACAATTCCTCCTGTGTATTTCGCTTGGATTTCATCTTGCAGTTTCAACGCTTCAAAAACATCGTCCGTGTAATTCACCGGAAGCATCGTTGAGTTGGTGTAATACGGATTTTTTTTAGACCCAGCCGTGATAATATCCGGATACTCTTGCTTATCTCTAAGCGCCAATCTGTAACTCGCGCCTTCCGCCGGCGTCGCTTCAAGATTATAGAGATTGTCTGTTTCTTTTTGATATTTTACCAAACGGTCCCGCATAAAATCAAGGACTTCTACGGTAAATTTTCTGCCTTGGCGAGAACCAATGTCTTTTCCTATGAAATTAAGCAAGGACTCGTTTGCGCCAACCAATCCAATCGTGGAAAAGTGATTGCCGTAATACTCGCCGCGCATTTGCTTAACATTACTCAGATAATACTTAGAATACGGATAAAGCCCTTTTTCCATAAAGTTTTCTAAAACCTTCCTCTTTATCTCCAGCGAGTCCTTGGCGATATCCATCGCCCTGCCAAGTCGCTCAAAATATTCCTTCCTTGTTTTTGACAAATAGCCAATCTGTGGAAGATTAATCGTCACGACCCCAATTGAGCCCGTAAGCGCCCCCGCCCCAAACAACCCTCCGCCCCGCTTGTATAATTCTTTCTTCGAAAGCATCAATCTGCAGCACATGCTTCTGATGTCTTCTGGGTTCATATCGGACTGGATGAAGTTTGAAAAATAGTTGATGCCGTACTTCGCCGTCGCTTGCCACATTCCGTCCAAAGACGGATTGTCCCAGTCAAAATCCTTGGTAATTGAGACGGTTGGAATAGGGAAGGTGAACGGGCGTCCGCTTCGGTCGCCCTCCATCAGACATTCATAAAACGCCTTGTTGAGCATATTCATTTCTGTCTCAAACTCGGCATATGTCTCTTCCTGCGGCTTGCCTCCGATAATAACCGGCTGTTTAGCAAACGACTCCGACGGTTTAATATCCAAAGTGACATTAATAAAAGGCGTGTTGCCTGTAATAAAAACTTTGCCTTTTCTTCTGGCGACAATAGTTTCATTTTTGGTGTTGGGCGACCAAATGACGCCCTTGTAATCCACCTTTTCTATTTTAGGAATATATGTTTCAGTATGCTTGATCAGCCGCAAAACAAAAATATCCTTTTTACCAATCGTCGGTTTTCTTTTTAAAACCGTGAAGCCATATTCAGCGTTAACGCAAATAATTTGCAAACCATCAAGCAATTCTAAATCAGTCACGCTGATTTTACATCCTTCAAATCCGTCTCCTTTGAGATATGTTTCAATGAATAATTTTGACTGCCTTTCGTCTAAATTCAACAAATCATCCGGCATAAAATGGACATTTTCCTTAGTCCCAAACCAATTATGAATTTTTCTTGAGCTTTCGGCGTTGAGCCGCATTCTGCGGACATTATCTCCCAAAGAGGCCGTTTCATATTCCGAATATTCTAAATGAAAATGTTTCAGCAAGCCGACAATTTCTTTGTAATTTTGAAGATTTCTTATTTTGGACTGATAGATCGAAACACGATAACAACTCCTATGTTTTCCAGGTCGCTCAATCGTCCCTTCGCTAATAATCCAAGCCATCAATTTTATCTGCTCGTCGCTCATTTTTGAGGTTTTGTTTGAATTTCCTCCAGCGATTGGAATAGCAAAAGGCGACTTCAATTTAGCAACTTCTTCAATCGTTTCCAAAACACATTTGTCTGTCTGGAATTTTTTTCTAACAACTCTGTGATTCGGAGAAACGAGTTGGTCCTGAATACGATTTTTCAGACGATACATTATCCCGCTATATTTTTTCTTGAAAACATAATTGACTTTTTGGTCTTCAATTTTTTTAGTTTCTAAATTAAAGGTTTTAATAATATCGCCCTCGTTCACTTCTTGATAGCCCTTCCATCCTTGAGGCGTTAAAATTTCTGTATCTTCGGAAACACATTGGAATCCGACCCGTGTCGGCACGGCGCAGTTGAAAAGAAATTCCTGCATCGCTTGTTTGACTTGATTGTAATTTAAATTATCGTAGCGGATAAAAGGCGCGAGCAGTGTGTCAAAGTTACTCACCGCTTCCGCTCCGGCCGCTTCGCCTTGAAGGGTGTAAAAGAAATTAACCAATTGCCCCAAAGCGGTCCGCAGATGCTTCGCCGGTTTTGATTCAACCTTGCCTTTAACTCCGCCAAACCCCCTCAACAAAAGGTCGTATAAATCCCAACCCTGACAATAACAACTTAAACTATCCAAATCGTGAATATGAAAACTTCCGTCGTTAATCGCCTCTCTCACCTCTTTGGGATAAATCTTATCAAGCCAATATTTTTTGGCAACCGCCGAAACGACATAATGGTTGAGCCCTTGCAAGGAATACGCCATATTGGCGTTTTCCTTGACCTGCCAATCAAGCTCCTGAATATACTTGTCAATCATCTCAACCGCCTCGTCAATTGCCGTGCTCGCCTCTCGGACGCGCCTTCTTTGCTCGCGGTAAATAATGTATCTCTTGGCCGTTTCGGCGTAATCGTTGATAATAAAAATCTCTTCAACAATGTCCTGAATTTTTTCTATTTGAGGAATGTCGTCTTTTTTAAATCTTCTGTTAAGAAGCCCAACGACTTGGTCTGATAATTTTTTAGCGATTCCTTTTCCTCCTTCTTTGGTCGCGGTCAGCGCCTTAAAAACAGCTGAAGTAATTTTTGACTGGTCAAAATCAACAATCCTTCCATCTCTTTTTTCTACTTGCTTGAATTTTAATTTAGGCATAATTTCTGGTGATTAAATTATAAAACGAAAAACCCGCCGCATAATAATTGTAAAATTTTATTTGGTGGGTTCTCAATACCTCTATTTTACTCTATATTAAAAAACCGCGCAACAAAAAAGATTTGGAAAATCTATTATTCTTTATTTTTTTGACCACTTAATTGTTTGTCTGATTCCATCTTCTAACTTTGTTTCAGCTTCCCATTTTAAAACTTTTTTAGCTTTACCGCAATTCAAACAACTTCTCATCTGTTCTCCTTTTTTAGCTGGGCTAAATTGTTTTTTAATTTTACAATCCAAGATTAATTCTATAATCTCAACCATTTGCAAAAGATTAGTCTCAACCGTAGCGCCGATATTAATCTCTCCAACATAATCAGATTTAGCGGAATCTATAAGGGACTTAACTACATCGCCAACATATATAAAATCCCTTGTTTGCAGACCATTGCCATTAATTATACTTTTTTTATTGTTAATCGCGTTGTTGATAAAAATGGCGATTACTCCCGCTTCTCCTCCCTTAAATTGGTGCGGACCGTAAACATTGCTAAAACGCAAAGAGATATATTTTTGACCGTAAACTTTGTAATAATAATTTAAATATTTCTCAAAAGTTAATTTATGAATTCCATAAGGAGAAATCGGTTCTGGCAAATAATCTTCTGCTGTGGGAATTATGCTTGCATCGCCGTAAACCGCGCCTCCGCTGGAAGAAAAAATTATTTTTTTAATTTTATGCCGATAGCAATTTTCTAAAATATTTAATCCGCCCAAAACATTTATCTCATTATCAAAATTTGAATTCTCTATTGATTTTCTAACATCAATTTGCGCCGCCAAATGAAAAACAAAATCAATTTTTCTCTTTAAAGATTCTTTTTTAAATATTTCGCTTATTTTTTTAGAACGAATATCAACTTGATAAAATTTTGCCTTACAATCAATATACTCCTTTTTGCCAGTTGATAAATCGTCAACAACAACCACTTCATTCCCTAATCTGATTAATTTATCAGACAAATTAGAACCAATAAACCCCGCTCCGCCAGTTATTAAAATTTTTTTATTTCTCATAATATAATTATGAAACTAAATTTATCTTAAGTCAAACAAAAAAAACAACGGATTTGCCCGCTGTTTTTAAATCTTAAAAAATTTGGAAAATCTATTTCATTTTCCGTCTGATAAAGGCTGGAACATCCCATTCGCTCTCTTGATCGTCTTCGGAAATAACTTTTTGCGCGCTACCGAGCGTTGGTCTTTTTTCATCCACTTTCCTTTCCTCTCCTCTGTTAACTCTTGAAATATCTTGAATTCTCGAATCAGCCGGCTTTTTCATCGCGTCCTCAAAATTGGTGGCGATCACCGTAATCTTAATTTCACCCTTTTTTAATTTATCATCCATGACCGCTCCAAAAATAACTTTCGCGTCGGGGTCAATTGACTCCGTAATAATTTTGGCCGCCTCGTTGATTTCGGTCATTGTCAAATCAGGACCGCCGCTCACATTGAAAAGCACTCCCTTGGCTCCGTCAATAGAAACCTCCAAAAGAGGAGAATTGATCGCCGCTTTCGCCGCTTCAACCGCTCTGTCCTCACCAGAAGCCCGTCCAATTCCCATTAAAGCCGAACCAGCGTCTTGCATAATCGCCTTAATATCGGCGAAATCAACATTAACAATACCTGGCGTCACGACCAAATCGGAAATTCCCTGAACCGCTTGTCTTAAAACATCGTCAACAATTGAAAACGCGTTCAAAAGCGATGTTTTATGGTCAATCACCGAAAGAAGTTTGTCATTAGGAATAGTAATTAAAGTATCAACTCTGTCTTTAAGCTGAGCAATGCCCTCTTCCGCGAATCGCGCTCTTTGTTTACCTTCAAAAGAAAATGGCTTAGTCACCACTGCCACAGTCAAAGCGCCCGAGTCCTTCGCCGCCTCCGCGATAATCGGAGCCGCACCCGTGCCCGTTCCTCCGCCCATGCCACAAGCGATAAAAACCATATCGGCGCCCTTAACCACTTCATGAATTTCGTCTCTATTTTCTTCCGCTGCCTGACGACCCACTTCTGGATTCATGCCCGAGCCAAGTCCTTTGGTTAAATTTTTGCCAATGTGAACTTTTTCCGGCGCCTTGACATGATGCAAATCCTGGGCATCCGTGTTAATCGCCACAAAATCAACGCCTTGAATTTTACAAGCCAACATTCTTGAAATAGCGTTTCCGCCACTGCCGCCGACGCCAATCACTTTAATTTTAGCAAAACTCTCCACCTCAGGTTTGATTTGAGCCATAATATTAAAAATTAAACTTTTAATTTATTATACATACTTCCCTAAAAAACGCAAGTATTTTTATGAAAATTCAAATTTAAGGGAGAAAATCGCGCATCCAGCCCTTGAGCTTTCCGACTGTCCCACCAATGGAAATTCCCGGAGACGAAAGCCCCCATCCTCCGTTTTTGGCGCGCTTATCTATGCTCCAAAGCACTAAACCAACAGCCGTCGCGAAAGCGGGGTCGTCCACTTCGTCAACAACGCCTTCCATTTCCGAAGGAAAACCAATTTGCGCCGGCAATTTCAATTCATCTTTCGCCAAATCAACCAAACTCGGCATTTTAGCCCCGCCCCCCACAAAAACAATGCCTGCCGGCAAAAGCCCTTGTCGGTCAATAATTTTCAATTCCTTGTTGGCTAACTCCAAAATTTCGCTCATTCGCGCCTCAATAATTTTAACCACTTCTATGCGCGGAATTATTCCTTTTTCTTCTAGCCCCAATTTGGACAAATCAATGTTGTCCTTTTTGCTAATTTCAGCCGACAAGGCCGAGCCATATTCCAATTTAACCTTTTCCGCCAAATCAATACTTCCTCTTAAACCGATCGCGATGTCATTGGTAATATGAGCCGAACCAACAGGCAAAACGCAACTATGAATAATGTTGCCCTCTTCAAAAACCGTCATGCCCGCCGTTCCTCCGCCCAAGTCCAAAGATAAAACGCCCAATTCTTTCTGTCTTTTATTTAACGCGGCGCGACTGGCGGCCAAAGGAGCCAAAACCATCTCTTCTATTTCCAGCCCCGCCTCCGTTACGCACTTCGTTAAGTTTTTCATAAAGGGAATCGCCCCTTCAATTAATAACGCGTCCACATCTAACCGCACGCCTGTCATTCCAGTTGGGTCGCTGATGCCGCACTGATTGTCAACCGAAAAACAGCGCGGAATAACATGAAGAATTTCTCTGTTCTGCGCGATGGAAATAGTTGAAGCGGCGTTAACCGCCCGATTAACATCTTCTCTTGAAACCTCTTTGTCAGCCCTGGAAACAGCCACCACGCCCTTGTTTGTTTTAGAAATAATATGATTGCCGCTTACTCCAACCGTCACCCGTTCAATGGAAATACCACTGCTCCGTTCGGCGTTTTGAACGGCCTCGCTAATATTTTTGACCGTCTCTTCAATATCAACCACCACGCCTTTTCGCAAACCAAAAGACGGCGCCTGGCCAACGCCAATAATTTGCGGTTTCGCCTGCCCAGCCCCCGCCTTAGCCACAATCACGCGAATAAAGCAAGTCCCAACATCCAAACCAACGATAATAGTATCTTTAGTCATAAATCAAAAACTAATAACTTTCAATATTTCCCCTTCTATTTTCTCCATTTCTTCCGCTTTTTCTATATCTTTTTCATGCTTATATCCGAGCAAATGAAGTATACCATGAATTAACAAAATAGTCAGTTCTTTTTCAAGAGAATGCTCCGCGCGTTTCGCCTGTTTTTTAGCGTAAGGATAGCAAATAATAATCTCGCCCAACCGCTTCACTCCGTCTGGCGAATTGGCAAAAAACATATCATCGCCTTTTTTTAATCGCGGAAACGCCTTCGCTAAATAAGGCAAAACCGATTTATTGTCAAAAGACAAAACATCAGTCGCCCTATTCTTCCCCCGATACATCTTATTCAACTTCCTTATCCTCCCCTCGCCAACAATAGCCAAACTTATTTCCACCTCCTCCTTCAGCAAACCAGATAAGCCCTTTTTCTTCGCCATGAATTCCAGCGCTCTTGCCGCTATTTTTGCTAAAAAATTCTCGTCTATTTCATTTTGAGTAAAGTTATGTATTTCAAGCATTTAACTCCTCCTCAACAATTCCCTTAACAACCGCGCCGTCGGCTTTGTTTTTCAGGTCAGCCATAAGCGCGCCCATCACCTTCCCTGTGTCTTGCGCTCCACTGGCGCCTAATTGAGAAATTTTTTCTTTGACTATTTTTCTAACCTCCTCCTCGCCCATCTGTTCTGGTAAATACGCGGACAAAATTTCCAATTCCTCTTTTTCTTTGTCCGCCAAATCCATCCGCCCGCCTTTCGTGTATTGCTCAATTGAGTCCTTCCGTTTTTTAACTTCGCTTGAAATAATTCCCATCACCCCTTCGTCCGCCAACTCTTCCTCGCTGGCCCCCTTCTCCTTTTCCTTGTTCAAAACAGCCGCCATAACCATACGCAAAACAGAGACCCGTAAAGCGTCTTTCCCAATCATCGCTTTCTTAATCTCTAACTTAATCTTTTCTTTTAGAGACATATTAATATCGCGTTTCCTCTTCTAAGAGCCCCATCTTCCTTAATTTTTCTTTTTCCTTGCCGATTTTAGTCCTTCTTAAAGCGCTTGCTCTTCGTTCGCTCTTGCCCTTCTCTTTTTCAAGAAATCTTGCCTTGCGGGCGCGAATCAAAACACCGCTTTGCTGGATTCTCCGAGAAAAGCGTCTTAATAAACTGCGAGTTGTTTCCCTATCTTTTTTTCTTACTTCGATTCCCATAAATTCACCTCCTTTTTCAAGATGCTAAATAATGCCTAATAATGAATATCTTCCCTTATTTTTGAATTTTTAATTATTTCAAAAGCCTCTTCGGCCGAATCAACAACCTGATAAATCTTTCTGTCATCACCATCAATAAATTTGTTTTTTTCGTAAACCACCTTATCAATCCAATCTGTGAAAGGATGCCAATATTCCTTACCCAAACAAATTATCGGAATATGCTTAGGAATTTTTTCCGTTTGAATTAGAGTTAAAATTTCAAAAAATTCATCCAAAGTTCCAAAACCGCCAGGCGCGAAAACATAGGCTTGAGCCGAATAGGAAAGCATTACCTTGCGCGTAAAAAAATAATGAAAACCCATCGCTTTCTTGATATAATCATTCATCCTCTGTTGATATTTTAATTGAATATTCAAGCCAACCGACTCCCCGCCCGCATCATTCGCGCCGCGATTAGCCGCTTCCATAATTCCCGGACCGCCGCCGCTAAAAACGGCGAAATTTTCTTTCGCCAGCATTTCCGCCAATTTTCTAACTTCCTTGTAATCAGGGTCGTAAGCAGAAGTGCGGGTTGAACCGAAAAAAGTCACCGACTTGCCAAAATCGCTCAAAAATTCAAACCCGTCAACAAACTCTGCCATAATTCTAAAAATCCGCCACTGAACCGAGTCCCTAAAATCGGTTCTTTCCTTAACATGCTCTTTCTCCGCCACTCTAGGCAATTTAGCGTCGGGCACCAACAATTTTTTTCTTAAATCTTTAATCATGTTCATCATGTTATTAGATTACTATTTTTATTCAATAATGTCAAAATTAAGTAAGCGAAACTACATCTCCAATCCGCGGGACTTCAACCGCCAGCCCAAAATCGCTTTTAATCTTTTCTGCCAACCCCAAAGACGAATCCTCTTCACCGTGACAAACAAAGACCTTTTTTGGTTTTTTAGAAGAGTCTGCCTCCGTCATACTGGAAAGCCAATCCATCAACCCCTTTTGGTCTGCGTGAGACGAATAACCACCCACATATTCAATCCTCGCCCGAATCGCAACATCTTGCCCCATAATTCTAATTGCTTTCGCCCCCTCAAAAATTTTTCGTCCAAGCGTTCCCTGCGCTTGGTAAGTGACAAACAAAAGCGTGTTTTTGGGGTCTGATAAATAGCGAAGTTCATGATGGATAATTCTGCCCCCCTGCGACATTCCCGAGCCGGCGATAATAATTTTAGGAGCTGGGGTATTATTAATCGCCCTTGACTCATTAGTTGAGAGAGTAAATTTTAAATCAGGAAATTTAAATATTTTATCGCCCGACTCAATCAAAGACAACGCCTCCTTGTCAAAATATTCAGAATGGCGACGATAGATTTCAGTTAATTTAATCGCCAAGGGGCTATCAACAAAAATGGGAGTCCGAGGAATACGAGAATTTTCAACCAAATCATTAAAATGATAAAGTAGTTGCTGCGTCCGCTCTAAAGCGAAACTGGGAATCATGAGGACGCCTCCGCGCGCGATTGTCTCTTCAACAACATCCTCAATCGTATTTTTACATTCTCCTCTCGCCTCATGAAGTCGGTCGCCATAAGTTGATTCCATAACAACATAATCCGCGTTTTTAATTCTGAAAGGATCTTGAAGAATGGGCGTTCCTGCCGTTCCTAAATCACCCGAAAAAACAATTTTCTTTTCTTTCTCTTGTCCTTGTTCGCGAACCTTGCACTCAATCACAGCTGAACCCAAGACATGTCCCGCCTCGCGAAAACAAACAGAAACTTCTTCGTTTAATTTAATTTCTCGGTCATATTCAGCCGCCTCAAACATTTCCATAACCATATCAATCTGCTGAATATCCATTCGCGGAAAAATACCTTTTTGGGCCGCCTTTTTTTGAATAATCTTTTGACTATCCTCCAACATTAAACGCGCGAAATCAATCGTTGGTCTCGTCGCTAAAATTCTTCCGTTAAAACCCTCCTTAATCAGTTTGGGCAAACGCCCCAAATGGTCTAAATGAGCGTGGGTAATTAAAACAAATCCGATCTCCGACGGTTTGTATGGAAACGGCTCGTAATTTTTTTCCTCAATTTCTCGCCGACCTTGAAAAAGCCCGCAGTCAATCATAATCTTGCCCAAAGAAGTTTCAAGAATATAATTAGAACCCGTCACCATCCGCGCCCCACCATAAAAATATAGTTTCATGCGTTCATATTACCAAAAATGCCGTAAAAAGAAAAGCCGCTTCCTAATCTCCAAATAATTCGGCATTGCTCGCGCGACTAAATTCCAAAATTTTGGCGAGTGGTTAAGTTCTCCTAAATGGCACAATTCGTGAACAATGATATAGTCCGCCATTTCTATCGGAAGCAAAACAATTCTATAATTAAAATTCAAATTGCCTTTTTCCGAACAACTCCCCCATCTTGTTTTCTGATTTTTAACGCTAATTCTGTTAAAATTAAAATTATAAATCTCATTATAGAGCGCGACGCGCGCATAAACAAAATCCAGCGCCCTCTCCTTATTCGCCAAATACACCCTAACCCGCCGAGTCGGCTTTCGGATAGCCGACCTGAAAAATAGATAATCAAATATATTTATTGACATACACCTTTATTAAAGCAAATTTTCGCCAAAAATAAAAGGCGGTTTTTTATCCCGCCTCTTTTTAAGAGTTAAATATCCATTTTTTCAAAAGAATATTTTCAATTTTCTTTCTTGTATTTGGCCTAACATAGAAAGACCCCTTACGTTTTTTCTCTTTGGTCAAAAAAAATATTTTGACAAGCCCTATTGAAGGAAAATCTGGAAGATCGCGGAAACATTTGCTTCCGTTAGGAATAGTATCCAACAACACTCCATCCATTGAGAAAAGTTCAATACTGCCATCTTCTTTGCGTCTATAAGAATGCGCCCATTTTTCATAAATTCTCATTTTTTCGAAAAAAAACAAGAGAATTTTAGCAATAAGCAAAACTAAAAGCAAAAAGACAAAAATGATTATGACAATCACCGTAATCATTTCAATTCTACTAAAACCAAACATATCCACCCCCTTTTTGAAAATATTAATTCAATTTTTAAAAAACACGCCTCCCGTCTTTTATCTCTTTATATAAATCATATCATCTCTACTGTCAACCCGCGAAATAAATAATTTCGTAAATCGCGCCTGCGACAAAAAACAAAATTAGAAAATAGGCGAAAAAGCGCGGAAGATTAACACTGTACACCGGGATCAAATCGCCTTTTGTTTTCGCTTTGAGATAAATTAAAATAATCAAAAGAACATCAACCCCCAAAAGAACTCCGCCCGTTAAACTGATAATCGCGATAAAATCATCAAAGCCCAAAAGAAAAAGCGCGAGCGGAACAAAACAAGCCAACGCCCAAGCCAAGTTTTTCTTTAATTTCAAATCATACCAAAGAATTTTTTTAAGCGTCAATCCTAATGTCAAAAAAGAAGTGAAAACGGTCAGAATGCCGAAAAGCAAAGCCATCTCTGCGACGCCATTATTAAGCATCGCTTTCAAACCGGCAATCGCTTCGTTAGAAGTTCCTTGTCCAGTAATGCCCAGAATTAGAAAAATAAAAATAAGATAAACAATCGCTGAAACCAAAACAGACCAAATAATTACGCTTTTTAATTTTTTTGGGTTATCTTTAAGTATTTCTTTCACTTCTGGAATTAGAGAAGAACCAGATAAAGAAAAAAGAACAGCTCCATAAGGTAAAAAAAGATATTTCGGGTCAAAAGCAAACAGGTTTTTTATTTCAATAAAGGAAAAACCGCGATTGAAAATTAATATCAACACGGCAAAAAGAAAAATAAGCAGAAAAAATTCAACTCGAGCAATGCCTTTAACACCAGAATATATTAAAAGAGCGCCTACCGCGAAAAAAACAAGAGTATAAGTAAAACTGCTTCCTCCAAAAAACGGACCTGCTAAAGCGCTCAAAAAACTTCCCCCGACAACAATATAAGCCAAAACCGCTCCGCCCAACCCTAAACCGTTTGAAATCAAGGCGATTTTTTTAGCCGACGCGCCCAAATATTTTTCGGCGTAGCCGGGTAAACGGCGCATATCTTCCGTTCTTAAGGCGATCTCGCCATAAAGCAGAGCCACTAAGATAACAACCGTTCCCAAAACAAAAAAATAAAGAAGCATCACCCAAATGCCCACCCGAGCGGTAATAAAAGGCAAACTAAAAAGACCCACTCCAATAATAGTCCCTGTTAAAGTAGAAAACGCCTTAAAAAAATCTTTATTCATTCCATCCTCCCATTAAGTGCAAATGTAAATGGTCAATAATCTGTCCGCCTCCGCGCCCAACATTGAAAGACAAACGATATCCTTTTTCCGCCACTTCTTTTTGACTCGCCAAATCCTTCGCCAAAAAAATCATCTTGCTTATCATCTCTTTATCCGCCTCTTCTAAATGGTTAATTGAATCAATATGCTTTTTCGGGATAATTAAAAGATGAATCGGCGCTTGAGGATGAATATCGTTAATAACAATAAATTCCTCGTTTTCGTAAACAAGATCCACCTCTTGTTGATGATGAGCGATTTTACAAAATAAGCATTCCATAATCTTACACTAATCGTTTGACCACTAATTTGCTTTTAATCTTCTTCTTAAGAACATTAATAATTTTAGCCATCGGAACAACCTCCTGAATTCCAGAAATCATATCGCGGACAATAATTGTTTCGTCAAGCGCTTCCTTCTGCCCTAAAATCAAAGCAAATCGCGAACCCAATTTATTGGCTATTTTCAATTGTGTCGTCATTCTGTCGCGGTTAAAAGAAGTCGCTGTTTTTATCCCCGCCTTTTGCAATTTTTCAAATAAACTTAATGACTTCTTTTTCCCTAAATCGCCTAACTGAACCAAAAAAACCGAAGCGCGAGCTTTTGAAGGCGCCTTAATCTTTCTTTCCTTCATTAAGGCAATCATTCTGTCTAAACCAATCGCAAATCCAACCGCCTGCGTTTCTCTTCCTCCTAAAAGTTTAACCAATCCGTCATACCGCCCGCCGCCCGCCAATGCGATTTGACGACCATCTTTTTCTTCCGGCCATATTTCAAAAACCGTCTTTGTGTAATAATCTAGTCCCCGAACCAAACGCGAGTTTAAAATATATGGAATTTCTAACTCGTCCAAATATTCCAAAACGCTCTTGAAATGATTATGACATTCGCCGCACAAAGAATCAATCACCTGCGGAGCATCCTCGGTTAATTGAGCGCATTTTTCATTTTTACAATCAAGCAATCTTAACGGATTTTGTTTCAACCGCCTTTGGCAATCGGAACAAAGTTCGTTTTTTATTTTCCTAAAAAAAACCAAAAGCGCCTTCTTGTAATTTGGTCTGCATTGCGGACAGCCAACGCTGTTGATTTGCGTCACCAACCTCTTAAGACCCAACTCTCCGCTAATGGAAAAAAACAACTGAATCAATTGCGCGTCAAGAACGGGGTCTTTTTCGCCAATGGTCTCAAAACTCGCCTGCTCCGATTGCCGATAACGACCTTTTTGAGGTCTTTCATAACGGAAAATAGGACCGACGCTGTATAATTTAACAGGATGAGGCAATCTTGAAAGCCCGTTTTCCAAATAAGCCCTAATCACCGACGGCGTAAATTCCGGACGCAAAACCAACTTGTCGCCTCCCTTCGTCCTCAAAGCGAACATTTCTTTTTCAACAATATCCGTAAACGCGCCCGTCCCCTTCACAAATAAATCAACATTCTCCAAAATAGGCGTGTCTATTCTCGCGAAATCGTAGGTCTCGGCAACTTTTCCAATAATTCGCCGAACCTTTTCCCAATATCTCTGGTCATCAGGCAAAATATCGCGCATCCCCCTAACTGCTTGAAATGATTTTTTATTCATTGTTTTTTTTGGTTTAATAAACCTCTGCTGAATTAAAAGGCCACGCCCTAATCCACGCCCTGCCAATAATATTATCCTCCGGCAAAGCCCCCCATCTTCGCGAATCTGAACTGGCTTGCCTATTATCGCCCAAAACAAAATATTCGTCTTCTCCTAATTTAATTTTTGTATTGCCCGAGGTAATTCTGTCCTTAGGTAAATACAACGACTCATCCAAAACCATCCCATCTGGAAAACTTTGATTGTAAATAAAAACCAGACCGTCCTTAATCTCAACTGTTTCGCCTGGCAATCCGACAATTCTTTTAATATAATACTGCGATGGATTAAGCGGATATTTAAAAACGACTACCTCGCTCCTTTGCGGCTCGCCAAGACGATAACCAATTTCGTTAATAATTAAATAATTCCCATTGCTAAAATTCGGCTCCATAGAAGCCCCATAAACAAAAAACGGCTGAATTAAATAATAGCGAACTGGAACAATGATCGCCAAGGAAATAACCACGATTTTAACAATCTCCCATGCAAAAACAAACAATTTTCTCATATAGGGACAATTTTAACTTATTTCACAAAAAAAATCAAATCTGATATACTTAATTTAACCTTAATCCATGAACAACCATCTTAAACAAATCAACCGACTTATTAAAAAGGATTTATTTGACGAGCGGATTAAGAAACAAAGACAAGAGAAAAAAAATAAAAAACGAAATATTGTCGTCTTTTCCGCGTTTATCCTAATCGCTCTTTTCCTTTCCGCGCTTTCTTGGCAAATATTGGACGCCTCTTACGCGACGAACGAGACAAAAAAAGAAATTAGCCAAAACAAACCAACCCAAACAATAAAATCTATTTTGCCCTCGCAGGTTTTTAAAAAAGAAAAACCGGAAATAAACATTTTAGCGTTAGGCAGACCGGGAGATGGTTATTCCGGTGGCAATTTAACGGATACAATTATCTTAATCCATCTCAAACAAAACGAGGAATCCGACAGCGGACAAAAAGCGTTTTTAATTTCTCTTCCGCGCGACTTGTTGGTCCAAATCCCTAATAGAGGCGGATTGACCAAAATAAACGCGCTTTATAGTTTGGTCGGGATTGAATGGCTCAAAGAAAAAATTTACGAGATTACGGGACTGGCGGTTGACCATCATATTATCGTTGACCTGGCCGTCGTTGAAGAAGTAATTTCATTAGTTGACGGATTAAATGTTTTCGTCGAGCAAGACATCAACGACCCGTATTTCCCCGGTCCTAATTACTCATATCAAACATTCAACCTCTCTGCCGGCTGGAGATATTTGAACGGCGCGACGGCCTTGAGATATATTCGCACCCGCTATACTTCGCCCAACGGCGACTTTGACCGAATGTCCCGCCAACAGCAAGTCATTCAACTCCTCAAACAAAAAGTCCTCGCTCTTAATCCCCTTTGGGATTTCCCAACTTATGTTAAGATATTCAGTAGTTTGCAGAGCCATATTGAAACCGACTTGGGAATTATGGAAATGAAATCATTTTGGCAAACAGCCCAAAAAATCGGCTCGGACAATATTTCCAGCATCGTCATAGATAAAAAAGAAACAGGTCTTCTGATTGGCGGGCAAGTCCCCCTCGGACAATACACCGCCTCCGTCGTCTATCCAAAGGCGGGACAGGAAAATTATGATGAAATAAAAAATTTCATCAAACAAACAATAGAATAAGTTTGGGGACTGTCCCCTCTTGGGGACAGTCCCCAAACTAACAAACTAAATTTTTATGAAACTTATAGTCGGTCTCGGCAACCCAGGCATACAATATGAAAAAACCCGCCATAATTTTGGATGGCGGGCTGTTGATGTATTGGCGCGGGAAATGGAAGCAAGTAGTTGGAAAATAGATCTTCGGTTTAACGCTTTTGTCGCGGAATGTTTTTTGAACGGCGAAAAAATCATTTTTGCCAAACCGCAAACTTTTATGAATAACTCCGGCATCGCCGTCAAATCAATCGCCGACTATTACAAAATCTTAACAGAAGAAATTTTAATTATCCATGACGAAATTGATTTGCCTTTAGGCGAAGCGAAAATCCAAAAAAACAGAGGCGCCGCTGGACACAACGGTATCAAGTCGGTTATTGAAAAATTAAAATCAAAAGATTTCATCAGAATGCGCCTCGGCATCAAATCCGACGAACAGAAAAATTTAAAAACAGAAGAATTTGTTCTTCAAAATTTTACCGACAAAGAGGAAAAAATTGTCCAAAAGACAATAAAAAAGGCCATCCAGATTATAAGGACAGCCTTTTAGGTTTTTCACAAAAATTCAACCTTCTTTGCGATTTGCTATAAATATAGCAATCGCGATGATTCCGAATCCAATCAGGGAATAATATGTTCCCTTGATCAAATTATCGGAATCTGCTTTTATTCCTATGTCTATGTCTATGAAATTATTCTCCATTCCGCCGACGCTTCCAAAAACCAAAAACGCGCCGACTATTACAAGAATAACCACAAAAGTGTTTAACATTTCTCTTGTTGTTCTCTTTTCTCTTTTCATCATAACAACCCCCTTGTTAAAGTTGAAAAAAATTATAATTTAGTATTCGCAGACCTGCCAAGGAGCGCCAGAAACTAACTTGCAAAAGCAAACCGTCTCTGAACTCTGGCCTAACTGAACGGTAGGAGGGATTGTTCAGCCGTGGCCGCTCCCCAGACAGGTCCGCGAATACTAAAGATTTTAAGGAACTATATTTAACTGTCCACATTATAACAGAATGAATAAATTTGTCAAGCCCCACGCAAAATATTACAACGCTTTTAATCTTATTGGCGGAATTGGGCCTATATCTTTCAAAAAACTGTTGGGCTATTTTAAAACAATAGAAAACGCTTGGCAAGCCGAAACAGGCGAATTTGCAAAAGCCGGGATAGGCAAATCAGCTATTGAAAATATCCGCGCGAAAAGGTCTCAAATTAATCTTGATTTTGAAATGGAAAGATTAAGTAGGGAAGGGGTTGACCTCGTCACCATCCAAGACAAAAATTATCCGAAACTACTTAAAGAAATATACGCCCCACCCGCTATGCTTTATGTTAGAGGGAAAATCTCGTCTGAAAACAATTTGGGGTTGGGTGTTGTCGGCTCAAGAAATGTTTCTCTTTACGGAAAACAAATAACACCCCTTCTCACCGCCGAGTTAGCCCAAGCGGGATTAACTATTATCAGCGGATTGGCAAAAGGCGTAGATACATTAGCTCATCAAGCGGCGCTTAAAGTCGGCGGAAATACGATCGCCGTTTTAGGTTGCGGAGTTGACTATAAGAGTATTTACCCGTATTGTAATCGTGACTTGGCAGAAAAGATAATTCAAAGCGGAGGCGCTGTCATTAGCGAATTTCCTCTTGAAACCCAACCACTCCCTCAATACTTCCCCCAACGCAATCGCATTATTTCCGGATTAAGCAAGGGCGTTTTGGTTATTGAAGCCGCGGAAAGAAGCGGCGCTTTGATTACGGCCAGAGACGCTTTAGAACAAAACCGAGATGTTTTCGCTTTACCCGGACCAATTTTCTCCGTCAATTCTTTCGGTCCGAATAATTTAATAAAGATGGGCGCTAAACTAATTAGCCAAGCCGACGACATTCTCCAAGAATTTAATTTATGAAACTAATTATCGTAGAAAGCCCTACAAAGGCAAAAATAATTTCCAAGTTTTTAGGCAAAAACTACAAGGTCTTGTCTTCTTTTGGGCATCTCCGCGATTTGCCTAAATCAGAACTTGGCATAGACACAGAAAAAAATTTCGCGCCCAAATATATTATTCCCGTCAAAGCGCGAAAGGCGGCTAACGAATTAAAAAAAGCCGCCAAAGAAGCAGATTTAATCATTCTTGCGACTGACGAAGACCGCGAAGGAGAAGCCATCGCTTGGCATATTCTCCAAATTTTTGAAACCGCCAAACCCAAGGCGCATCAAAGAATTGTTTTTCACGAAATAACGGAAAAAGCGATTAAGGAATCGTTGGAAAATCCGAGAGAAATTGATATTAATTTAGTCAACGCCCAACAGGCGCGGCGAATTTTAGACCGCCTCGTCGGATACGAACTCTCGCCGTTTTTGTGGAAAAAAGTAGTCAAAGGATTGTCAGCTGGAAGAGTCCAGTCAGTCGCCGTCCGCCTCATTGTTGACCGCGAAAGGGAAATAAAAGCGTTCAAACCGGAAGAATACTGGAGCGTTGAAGCGGAATTAAAAAAGCGCGATAACCCCAATCAATTCATCGCGCATCTTATCAAAACGGGCGATAAAAAAATTCCCAAAATGGGAATAAAAAATAAAGAAGAAGCGGACGCGATTTTAAAAAACCTTGATGGAGCCGAATACAAAATCGCCGCCGTGGAACGCAAGGAATTAAAAAAACATCCCATGCCGCCATACAAAACGAGCGTCCTCCAACAAGACGCGGCGCGCAAACTTGGCTTTTCCGCCAAACAAACAATGCGAATCGCCCAACAACTATACGAAAACGGTCACATCACCTATCATAGAACCGATTCGTTTAATATCGCCGCCGAAGCGCTCGCCTCTGCGCGCGAATTTATTAAAAACAAACTCGGCGCGAAATATCTTCCAGACGCTCCCAAATTTTACAAAACAAATAAAAAAGGCGCGCAAGAAGCGCATGAAGCAATCCGCCCAACCCATCCAAAATATGAACCGTCCGAAATTAAGCAATATCTCAATCCGACCCAATACAAATTATATAATTTAATTTGGCAAAGATTTATCGCCAGCCAAATGAATCCCGCTATTTTGGATTCCGTCTCCGTTGATATTTTAGCGGAAAAAACAAAAGGCGTCCCACATACATTCCGAGCCAACGGTTCAACAATTAAATTTGACGGCTTTTTAAGAATTTGCCCGATGAAATTTAAAGAGAATGTTCTGCCCCCGCTCACGAAAGACGAACTCTTGAAATTAATTAAACTCATTCCTTCCCAACATTTCACCCTCCCGCCCGCCAGATACAACGACGCCTCGCTTATTAAAATTTTGGAAGAATACGACATCGGCCGCCCCTCAACTTACGCGCCGACTATTAGCACAATTCAAGACCGCGGCTATGTTAAAAAAGATGAGCAAAAAAGATTTATCCCCGCGGAAATCGGCTTTATCGTCATAGATCTGCTCAAGGAAAACTTTTCCCAAATTGTTGATGTTGAATTTACCGCCAAAGTGGAAAACGATTTAGATAAAATAGCCGAAGGCAAACAAGAATGGCAAACGGTTATTAAAGAATTTTACGAACCGTTCCATAAAAACCTGCTCAAAAAATATGACGAAGTAGAAAAGAAAATTCTTGATAAACCAACCGAAAAAAAATGCCCCGAATGCGGCAGCCCGATCGTAATTAAATTAGGAAGGTTCGGCGAGTTTTACGCCTGCTCCGCCTTCCCTAAATGCAAGCACGCCGCGCCAATTATCGTGCCAACCGGCGTCAAATGCCCTGAATGCGGAAAAGGCGACATCATTGAAAGAAAAACAAGAAGAGGAAAAACATTCTACTCCTGCTCTCAATACCCCAAATGCAAATTCGCCCTCTGGGACAAACCCACCGGCGAAAAATGCCCCGAATGCGGCGCCCTCATGGTAGAAAAAGGAAAAGCAATTAAATGTTCTAATAAAGAATGTAAATAGAATCAAATTATGGCTGATATTCAGCAAATTATTGAACAATTTAAGAAAGATAATCCATTAGAGGACTCTGATGTTATTTTGAGGGCCTACCATTTTGCCGCGGAAGCGCATCGGGGACAGAAAAGAAAATCAGGGGACGATTATATCACCCACTGTCTCGGCGCGGCTGAAACGCTCGTTCGCTTAAGAATGGATTCAGAGACCATCGCCGCTGGATTGCTTCATGATGTTTTGGATGATACAAAGGTCACGCCAAAACAAATGGAAAAAGAATTTGGCGCGAATATTTTGAAATTGGTCAACGGGGTCTGTAAAATTGGGAAACTTAAATATCGGGGCGAGGAAAGAGCGGCGGAAAATTTAAGAAAATTGTTTTTAGCGATGGCAGAAGACATCCGAGTTATTCTGATAAAATTCGCCGATCGCCTCCATAACATTAAAACGCTTGACGCCTTGCCCGCAGAAAAACAAAAGAGAATCGCTTTAGAAACATTGGAAATTTACGCTCCTTTAGCTGATCGTTTAGGTATCGGAGAAATTAAAGGACAACTGGAAGATTATTCTTTCGCGTTCATTAATCCAAAAGAGTATCAGGAAATATCAAGTAAAGTTAAAGGGAAATACGCCGAAAACATCAAATATCTTGAGAAAACAATCCCTCTGATTAAAAAGGTCTTAAGCGAAAAAGGAATTAAGGTTGTTGAAATTCACGCGCGCGCGAAACATTATTACAGTTTATATAAAAAACTTTTGAAATATGATATGGATTGGCACAGAGTCTACGACTTAGTCGCCCTGCGAGTGATCGTCCCCGATATTGAAAGTTGTTACGCGACTCTGGGAATTGTCCATAAAAAATGGCGACCTCTCTTTGGTCGAATTAAGGATTATATCGCTCTTCCAAAATCAAACGGATATAAATCTATTCACACAACCATTTTTTGCGACAAGGGGAAAATCACCGAACTTCAAATCCGCACGCCTCAAATGCACGAAGAAGCGGAATATGGTATCGCCGCCCACTGGCATTACAAAGAAAATAAGGGCCTGCTTAAAACATACATCCAGCAAAAAATTCTCAAGCAGGCGCCAAAAAAAAGAGCGATCAAAATGGCTGAAGAACTTGTTTGGGTAAAGCAGTTGCGAGAATGGCAAAAAGAAAAATTTTCTTCGCCGCGGGAATTTTTTGACTCGCTCAAAATTGATTTTCTCAAGGACCGAATTTTCGTCTTTACGCCCAAGGGCGATGTTATTGATTTGCCCGAAGGAGCCACTTCCATAGATTTCGCCTATCAAATCCATACTGACATTGGCCATCAATGTGTCGGCGTTAAAGTTGACGGGAAATTATGCCCGCTTTCCGAACCATTAAGAAACGGACAAATGGTTGATGTTATGACCCAAAAAAACAAAAAACCAAGCCGGGACTGGCTGAGATTTGTTAAGACCAACCAAGCGAAAAGCAGTATCAACGCCTGGTATCGTAAGAATTAACAACTAACCCTACATCTTCACCAGATGGTCTCTCAACTTTTTCAGTTCCTTATCCCCCGCAAACTCAATACTCATATGGCCTACTTCCCCTCTTTGCGTAACGCTTACCCGGCGTCCCCAATTATCAGCAACCTCTTTTTCTATCTTCTTAAAAAACGGATTTTTAGGACCGTGACCAGTCGCAAACTTATTCGGAACCGCGAACTTTCTCGCTTTATCTTCAATCACTCGAACGCCCCAGTCATGCTTCATCATTTCTCTAAAAAGGGGCAAGCGAGCCGACGGCTCGGCCAGCAAAAGCGCTCTTGCCCGCCCTTCTTTGGTTTTGCCGGAGGAAAGCGCGTCTTGAACTTCTTGTGGCAGAGTTAAAAGTCGGAGAAAGTTAGTAACACTCGTTCTCTGACGCCCCACCTTTTCCGCTATCTCATGATGTTTCATACCAAAATCATCCTGAAATTGCTTAAAAGCAATCGCCATTTCAATCGGATTGAGATTTTCTCTTTGAATATTTTCAACCAAAGCGATTTCCAGTTTTTGGCGCGCGGCGCTGTCGCGAATTACAACAGGAACGCTGGGCAAGCCCGCCATTTGGGCGGCGCGCCACCTTCTTTCCCCCGCTATTAATTCGTATTCTACTTTACGGCCTCTGCTTGTCGTTTTCTCAACTTTGGTGACTATCAACGGCTGAAGAATACCATGTTCTCTAATTGAATCAGCTAATTCTTTTAGCGGCTTTTCAGCAAAATCGCGTCTTGGCTGAAGAGGATTAGGACGGATTTTGTCCGTCTCCACATTAAAAATACTTTCCCTTTTTTGCTTCGCCCAGCCCGCTCTCTGCATCCGGCTTGAAGCCAAGTCGGTAATTTTTTGTTGTTTTTTAGGAATAAGCGATTGAAGCCCCCTCCCCAATGTTTTCGCCATAATTTTATTTCTCCAAACTAATTATTTCCTTGGCTAAATTTTGATAGGCCTTGGCGCCCCTGGAATTAGGAGCATATTGAAAAATTGACTGCCCAAAACTTGGCGCTTCCGCTAATTTGACGCAGCGCGGAATAATTGACTCAAAAACATGGTCATTAAAATTTCTTTCCATCTCTTTGCGGACTTGTCGCGAAAGGCGGTTGCGGCGGTCATACATCGTCAGTAAAGCGCCTTTTATTTTCAACGGGCTTTCTAAATTCTCCTGAACCAACTCAATCGTTTTAAGTAATTGCCCTAAACCTTCCAAGGCGTAATACTCACATTGAACAGGAATAATCACCTCGTCAGCCGCGACCAATCCATTGACCGTCAAAAGACCTAAACTTGGCGGGCAGTCAATCAAAATATAGTCGTAATCAGTCCTAACGCGGCGCAAAACCTCGTAAAGTTTGAACTCCCTGTTGTCCATCCCAACTAAATCTATCGTCGCTCCAGCCAAATCTGGAGAAGCGGGCAAAACATCATATCCCAAAAGATTGGTCTTGCGAATAACATCTTCCGGCGAAACCTTTCCGATTAAAGCATGATACAAACTGCTGGAAATTTTTTGCGGATTAATTCCAATTCCTGACGAGGCGTTGGCTTGAGGGTCAATATCAACCAAAAGAACATAACGCCCCAAAGACGCCAAGTATCCAGCCAAATTTACAGCCGTAGTTGACTTCCCAACCCCGCCTTTTTGATTGACTAAACTTATAATCTTCGCCATTAAATCTATTATACTCTAATCCCTTTTAATTGACAACAATCTCTTTTTAAGAGAAAATACAAACAAGGCCGGTGTGGCGGAATTGGCTATACGCGTGCGACTCAAAATCGTATGAACGAAAGTTCATGTGGGTTCAACTCCCACCACCGGCACCAACTTTTTATCCCAACATCTCCATCAAATCCTTTTTGCTAATGGGCCCGATGTGCGTGATTTTTGGCTTGGCAGAGGTTAGGTCTAAGATGGTTGAGGATTGGCTGTTTTGCAAATCACCTGCGTCCAAAAAGAGATTGGGGCGGAGATATGACTTTTCAAACGCTTTCATGACATCTCTGGAATAAATCAAAGGCGGTTCTCTGTTAATTTTAGTTGAAGAGATAGTAATTGGTTCTTCAAAATTCTCGGCGAGAATTTGCGCGAAGGAGCAGTCGGGAATTCTGATTCCGACTGTTTTTTTATTAGCCACTAAAGTATCGGGAATAATTCCCTTTCTTGTTAAAATCGCCATCGCTGCTCCGGGCCAAATATCCCCAAGAATTTTTTCCGTTTTTTTATCAATGTAAGCGAATTTTTTTGCCGTCTCAATATCGCGAACCATAATTGGAATTGGCTTCAACCGCGAACCATTTTTAATTTTAAAAAGCCGCTCAACGCAAAGAGCGTCCAAAGCGTTAACCCCTAAGGCGTAAACTGTATCAGTCGGATAGACAATGCACCCGCCACGCCGCAAAACCTTGACCGCTTCATAAACGACATCCATTTCAAAATCATTCAAATTGAATTTTATAACTTTCATAAGTTTTTAAAAACTTGACGCGAAAGAGAAAATATGGCAAGGTTTTAGTATAATCAATAAGTTCTTTAACTAACAAATAATAAAAGGGGGGATAAAATGAGCGAAAAAAGAAAAATTATAGTGGTAGATGACAATATCGATTTAGGAAAAATAACAAAAGAAATACTAAGTCGCATTGGAGGATACTTTGTAATATATTGCGACAGCGCGGCAAGCGCTTTATCAAAAATTCAATACGAGTTCATTCCTAATCTGGTCATTACTGACCTTCAAATGCCAATTATGAATGGATTAGAATTAACAGCAATACTAAAAGAAAAAATTCCTGATTTGCCAGTAATCATTTTAACTGGCAGACCTGGTTTAGTTCCAAAAGATAGTCCCGCTGATCTGGTCATAGAAAAACCATATCTCGTGGAACAACTTTTAGAAAAAGTTAAAAAACTAATATAACAACCAACCAAAGCCAAGGACAACTTCCTTGGCTTTAACATTTACATAACCAAATTGACCAACCTTTCTGGAATATAAATAACTTTTTTGGGTTTCTCGCCATCGGTCCACTTTTGTATTTTCTCCCGCGACAAAGCCAATTTTTCAATTTCCTTTTCGGAAATTCCCGCTTCAACTTCTATAATATCTCTCATTTTTCCGTTAATTTGAATAATAATCTTAACATTTTTTTCTTGAATAATTTCAGCGTCATAAGACGGCCATTTCTCTAAAAAGATACTCTTTTTATTACTCAACCTTTCCCACAATTCCTCCGCGATATGCGGCGCGAAAGGAGAAAGCAAAAGCAAAAACTTTTTCCAAACCTCCAAAGAAACACTACCGCTTTTTTCCGCTTCGTTGGCGAAAATCATCATCTGACTGATCGCCGTATTAAATTTGAATTCCTCAATATCTTCTGTCACTTTTTTAATTGTTTTGTGCAAAAGTTTTTCCAAATTATTATCTTTTATATTATCTATCTTGTTCCCTCTTCGCCAAACCTTTTCCAAAAACCTTTTTACGCCCATAATCCCTTTTGTATTCCACGGCTTAGCGTCTTCAAGAGGCCCCATAAACATTTCGTAAAGACGCAAAATATCAGCGCCATATTCAGCGACAATCTTATCGGGATTAACGACATTCCCCTTTGACTTGCTCATTTTAGTCCCGTCTTCGGCGAGAATCGTCCCTTGATGCCTCAACTTCAAAAACGGCTCATTAAAATCAACCAAACCATATTTTTGCAAAACCTTCGCAAAAAATCTCGCGTATAAAAGATGCAAAACAGAATGCTCCGCTCCGCCAACATAAATATCAACGGGCAACCATTTTTTTAGCGCCTTTTTCCCCGCGAACTCTTTGCTGTTTTTGGGGTCAGCGTATCTTAAATAATACCAAGACGAACAAACAAAAGTATCCATTGTGTCCGACTCCCTTTTCGCCGCCGCCCCGCATTTAGGGCATTTTACATTTTGAAATTTCTTCGCGTATTTAAGAGGCGATTCGCCAGTCGGCATAAAATCAACATCTCTTGGCAACTTCACGGGTAAATCCTTCTCGGGAACAGGAACCGCCCCGCATTTTTCGCAGTAAATAATGGGAATAGGCGCCCCCCAATATCTTTGGCGACTCACTAGCCAATCTCTTAATTTGTAGTTAACAGTTCGCCCGCCCAATTTCTTCTTTTCCAACCAATCAACTATTTTTTCCGTCGCCTTCTCTTTGTTCAACTCATCTAAAAAGGAGGAATTAATATGCGGACCATCGCCGACAAACGCTTCTTTTCCAACATCGCCCCCCTTAAGAACTTCAACGAGCGGCAATTTATATTTTGTCGCGAACTCCCAATCCCTTTGGTCATGCGCTGGAACCGCCATCACCGCGCCCGTCCCGTAATCAGCCAAAACATAATCGGCGATAAAGACAGGAATTTCCCCACCGTTGACGGGATTAACCGCTAAAACGCCGTCTAATTTGACGCCCGTTTTTTCCTTCGCCAAATCAGTCCTTTCCAATTCGGTTTTTTTTCGCGCCTTAATTCTATATTTCTCAACCTCGCTCCAATTTCTAATTGACTCCCTAAATTCTCCAACCAATGGATGCTCTGGAGAAAGGACGAAATACGAACAACCGAAAAGAGTGTCGGCGCGAGTCGTGTATATCCCAATTCCTTTTTCAAGGCCAAATTTTTCACTCTTCAATGAAAATTTAACCGCCGCCCCTTCTGACCTGCCAATCCAGTTTTTTTGTATTTGCTTGGTTGACTCGGGCCAATCAACATCATCCAACCCGCTGATTAAACCTTTTATTTTCCTCCCCTTATAATTTTGGTCTTCAATAAAGTCTGTTATCTTAAAAAACCATTGCTCCAAATCCTTTTGAATCACAGGACTCTCGCACCTTTCGCATTTCCCCCCTTCCGCCTGCTCATTCGCCAAGACCGTCTGACATTTCTCGCACCAATTAACTCTCGCTTTCTTTTTGTAAGCCAGCCCGTTTTTATAAAAAAGAAGAAAAAACCACTGCGTCCATTTATAATATTCCGCCTCCGACGAATTAATCTCTCTTTCCCAATCGTAAGAAAAACCAAGTGAATTTATCTGCCGCTTAAAAACGCTTATCGCTTTTTTAACGGTCTCAGCCGGATGAATTCCCATCTTAATCGCGTAATTTTCCGCCGGCAAACCAAAAGCGTCCCACCCCTGCGGATACAAAACATTATACCCTCGCATCCTTGAAAAACGCGCGTAAATATCCGTCGCCGTATACGATTCCACATGCCCCATATGCAACCCGCTCCCCGAAGGATAAGGGAACATATCCAAAACATACCTCTTCTCCTTCAGTCGGCTTTGGTAAAGCCGAACAGCCGCCCATCTCTTCCGCCACTTCCCCTCAATTTTATTTGGATTATATTTCTCCATATTCTTATAATAAAATAATAACCCATTTCCGGGCTATTATCAAATAAAAACAATATAATTCGGCTTTACTAAAGCCGAATTTTACACCCCGAATAATTCTCTCGCGTTTTTTGTTGTTTGCGCGGCTATTTCTTCAAAACTGACGCCTTTTATTTCCGCCAATTTTTCCGCCACATATTTGACATAAAGCGGCTCATTTCTTTCTTTGCGATGCGGGACAGGGGATAAATATGGGCAGTCCGTTTCTAATAATATCTTTTCCAAAGGTATTTTTTTTATCATTTTATCATAATCCCGCGCGTAGGTGATAATTCCGTTAAAGCCCAAATGAAAACCCATTTCCAAAAACTTTTCCGCTTGCGGCAATCGTCCCATAAAGCAATGAATAACTCCCCGCAATTTTGGCGAACAAGAATGAGGACAATGAGCGCATCCAAAACTAAACATTTCCAACAATTCAATCAAGTCGTCATACGCCTTTCGGCAATGAAAAATTATGGGTTTACCCGCTTGCTGCGCTAATTCTACCTGCTGCGCCAAGACCTCTTTCTGTTTGTCTTTCGCTTCCTGGCTAATGCCATCGCCATATTCCAAACCAATCTCGCCCACCGCTACCACTTTTGGATTTTTCAATAATTCCCCATACTTCCCTGCGTCAAAAACCTCCGCGACATGACTTGGGTGAAGCCCAACCGCGGCGTAAACCCCTTCTTTGTGTTTCTCCGCGTATTCAATCGCCCGACGGCTCGTGCTATACTGCGCCCCCGCGTTAATCATCCAAACCCCCGCCTCCAAAGCTCGTCCGATAACCGCCTCTCCGTCGTCTTTATAGGCGTTAAAATTTATGTGCGAATGCGTATCAAACAAAATTGGTTCTTTCATAAATGTATAATCGTATTGTTAAAAATTAAGTTTTGGTATAGAATAAATCAGGCGATAGAATAAATGAATTTATAATATGAAAGACGGGAATCACTTAATCCTTGATTTGAAAAATTGCGAAAAGATAGAAAAGCTTTCAAGTAAAAAATTCGTAGAGAACTTTATTTTTGAATTGGTAAAAATCGCGGAGATGAAAGCGATCATCAAACCGAAAGTGCTGTATTATGAACACGAAGAAAAAGAAGAAAGCGGAGTCACCGGATTTGTCATAATCGCCGACAGCCATGTGAGCATCCACACTTATCCCTTCAAAGAATCCTTGTATCTTGACTTATTTTCCTGCAAAAAATTCAATTCTCGGAAAATAGTCAATCTCGTTCAAAAAACTTTTGAACCAAAAAAATTAACCAAAAAACTAATTAAAAGATAGAGAATGATTTACAACCGAGGGAAGAGCGCCTCGGTTTTTTTGTTTTGCTTGATTTGCTCTAAAATCTTTTCGGCCGTTCGCGGCATAAATGGTTTGAGCAAAATGGCGATTTCTTTTAGGGAAACGAGCAAATCCGAGATTACTTCATTAAACTTTTTTTCGTCGTTCTTTTGCAATTCCCATGGTTTGTTTTTTTCAACATACTCATCGCAAACCGAAATTAATTTCCAAACCGCCTCCAACGCTTCATTAAATTTAATCTCCCCAAGCGCTTTTTTATAATTTTCTTTGGTTAATTTAATCTCTTCTTCTATCTTATGATTTATGATTCCTGATTCCTGATTCATTTTTATTTTCTCCGCCAAGGTTAAAACCCGGCTAACCAAATTCCCCAACCCATTCGCCAAATCGGCATTGTATCTTTCTTTAAGCCGTTCGGCGCTAAAATCACCATCTTCTGTGCTGGAAAATTCTCGCAAAACATAATAACGAACAACTTCGGCTCCGTATTTTTCAACAACATCAAAAGGATTAACAACATTGCCGATTGACTTGGACATTTTTTGCCCTTCAGAAGTAAAATACCCGTGAATAAAGACCTTTTTGGGCAAAGGCAGTTCGGCCGCCAAAAGCATCGCTGGCCACAAAAGAGTATGAAATCGCAAAATGTCTTTTCCGACGCAATGGATATCAGCCGGCCAATACCGCTCAAAATTCTTTTCATTGCCGCCATATCCAAGCGCGGAAATATAATTGCAAAGCGCCTCAAACCAGACATAAATCGTTTGCGAAGCGTCCTTTTCAACGGGAATTCCCCAAGTAAGATTTTCCTTGGGTCGAGAGATACTCACATCCTCAACCCCTTGTTTAATTAAACCCAAAATCTCTTTTTTCCTTTTTTCGGGGACAATGCCTAATTCATTTTTTTCAATCATCTCCTTTACTCTCGGAATGTATTTTGATAATTTGAAAAAATAGTTTTCTTCCTCTAAAACATCTGGTTCTTTTTTGTGTATCGGGCATTTGCCGTCAACCAAATCGCTTTGATTAAGATACGCCTCGCACCCGGCGCAATAAAGCCCCTCGTATTTTCCTTTATAAATATCTCCTTTGCTATTCAAAATATCCCAGATTTTATAAACAGACGGCCAATGGCGTTTTGAGTCGCTTGTTCTAATAAAATCATCGTTTGATATATTCAAAACCTCTGTTAATCTCTTAAATTCAGATGTGTTCTCGTCAATAAGCGCCTGAACAGATTTCCCGGTTTTTTCAGCCGTCCTAACTATTTTTATCCCATGCTCATCCGCCCCCGTTAAAAAGAAAACATCATCCCCCAACTGACGATAATAGCGCGCCAAAACATCCGCCTGAACCATCTCCAAGGCATGTCCAATATGAGGAACCGAATTAACATAAAAAATACTGGTGGTGATATAGAATTTATTCTTCATTTTTTAAACAAAAACTATCCAACGGACTGCGAATATTTTTTAATTTATTGGTAGCCACCTTCGTATAAATTTGTGTTGTTTCTAACCTTTTATGCCCCAATAATTCTTGAATATATCTTATACTTACACCGCTTTCAAGTAAATGCGTCGCGAAACTATGCCGTAAACTATGGCAACTGACTTGCTTTTTTATGCCAGATTTTTTTAACGCGCTACTAAAAGTTTTTTGAACTGCCCGTTCCGTTAATTTCCCTCCTCTCAAACTTTCAAAAACATAATTATTAGCTTCTTTGGTTTTGATATATTTCTCCAAAACACCCGCAACTTTTTCAGATAAAATAGTTATTCTATCTTTCGCTCCTTTGGCTTGCCTAATTCTAACTGCTCTGCCGCCAAAATCCAAATCTTGAACCTTAACATTAACAACCTCTGAAACGCGCAGCCCAGACGAATACATTAAAGCCAATAATAATTTGTGTTTAACATTTTGAACAGTGGCTAAAATATTCGCTATTTCTTTTTTGCTTAAAACTTCCGGCAATCTCTTTGCCTTTTTGGCTCTTGGTATATTTATAAAAAATTTTCGGCGGAGAATTTTCTCAAAATAAAATTTCAACGCGCTATAGGCGGTATTTAAGGTCGAACTTGATTTTCTATTATCGGATAATTTTTCCAAATAAATTCTAATGTCCGCCGTGTTAATTGTTTTCGGATTTTTATTTGCGAATTTTAATATGTTCGTGATATAATACAGGTAGGATTTAATAGTTTTATCGCTGAACCTCCGCAATTTCATTTCCTGCTTTAATTGCAATATTGGATTCTTGCTCGGATATTGATAATTACTGTTCATAGTATTGTTATGATCGGAAGTTAATGCGATTATTTTATCTCGTTTGTCAAATCAAGTCAATAAGTTCGTATATAACTTGTTATACGCAATCGGCACGGGGCACTATAAAAGCAAAAATTATAAAAGGAATGATATTCTTATGAATAATATGGCTCAAAAATCAAAATATCAAATTTATCAAATAGCAAAATTTGTTATTCT